>Ga0268298_10000204_pt1 | contig 76169 bp, 66 predicted proteins | sample WWTPWeurt_MetaG_FD_194462 | JGI IMG/M metagenome (GOLD analysis project Ga0268298, IMG submission 194462) | Activated sludge microbial communities from WWTP in Nijmegen, Gelderland, Netherland - WWTP Weurt | ecosystem: Engineered > WWTP > Aerobic digester > Activated sludge | place...
GAATAATCCTTATTTCTTTATTTAATTCTTCGAATCTTTCTGCACAAAAATTTGGCTATTTGAATTCTCAGGCATTGTTGTCTGAAATGCCTGAAGTCAAACAAGCTGATGCAGAACTGCAAGCTTTACAAACTCAATTGGAGAAAAAAGGCCAACAAATGGTACAGGATCTTCAAACCAAATATCAAGATCTACAGAGAAGAGAACAATCAGGAGAAATCTCGCCAAAAGCTCTTGACGAGGAAGCGGGCAAACTGAAAGCACAAGAAACCGAGATCAGTAAGTTTGAGGAAGACATGCAAAAAGAACTGGCCACAAAACGCCAGCAGAAATTGCAACCACTTCTGGACAAGGTAAATACTGCTATAAAGCAAGTGGCCACAGAAAATCAGTTTACCTACATATTTGATTCAAGCGCAGGAATCCTTTTGTATGCGCAAGAAACCATGGATGTAACGGCTCTGGTAAAAACAAAGCTGGGCATTTAATTTCGTCGAAAATAATTAAAATACATTGTCTGGCCGCCGGGAACTTCCAATAGGCATATTTGATTCAGGCATAGGTGGCTTGACAGTCGCCCATGAAATTGAAAAGATCCTTCCCGGTGAGCAGATCCTTTACTTTGGTGATTCTGCTCACATGCCCTACGGAGACAAATCAATTGATTTGATCCGCTCTTATGCACTTTCAATTGCAGATTTTCTTGTCAACAAACAACATTGTAAGGCTCTCGTTATCGCGTGTAATACGGCTTCAGCAGCTGCTTATGAAGTGCTTAGAGACGAATTCAAGGGCAATGTCCCGGTGATCAACGTAATCGACCCCATGGTGGAATACATCATATCCAAAGAGGAAATTCACCACGTAGGTCTCATAGCAACCAGTACTACTGTCAAATCCAATGTCTATCAAGAAAAATTCAGTCGGAGGAAACCGAAACTCCGATATTCGGCCTTGGCGACGCCTCTCCTTGCTCCCATGATTGAAGAGGGATTTTACAACGATCATATCAGTGATGCCATCTTGCACCAATACTTAGATGACCCACACCTGGCAGGAATTGATACCTTGGTACTCGCATGCACACACTATCCTTTGATCAAAAAAGAAATTTCTGCTTTTTTCAAACATCAAATCGGTGTTGTCGATTCTGCAGAAGTAGTAGCTACAAAACTTAAACAAATCCTCAAGAATGAAAGCTTAGAGAATCTTTCAGGTGCAAAAAATACAAACCGATTTTATGTTTCTGATTTGTCGAGTAATTTCGAAAAAACTACAAGGATTTTCTACGGAGAAAATATTCAATTGGAATATTGTTGGCCTCATCCCGTAATTTTATAAAAATTTCACAAGATTTTAACCAACTAAATTCAAAACCATTCGTCTAATTAATAAAAATGTCAAACATGATAAATCGATTTTATATTTCAATACCGGTAGTTGTTCTGATGCTCACATTTGTGTCATGCAGTGGACAATTTGGTAACATTCTAAAAGAGGTTGGTCTTGAAGAAGTAAGTACTGAGGAAGTCGCAATGGGTTTGAAAGAAGCTTTGACTTCAGGCACAAGTAAAGGCTCTGATCAATTAAGTGCAAGGGATGCCTTTTATAAAAGTATATACAAGATAGCCTTGCCACAAGATGCCAAAAATGTTTGCGACAAACTTCGAGTAATTCCGGGATTTACAAAACTCGAAGATGACATGGTCCGTAAAATCAACTACGCTGCTGAAGATGCCGCAAAAAAGGCAAAACCAATATTCGTACAAGCGATCAAGCAAATTACTATCAAAGACGCCTGGAATATTCTACGTGGCTCAGACAATGCCGCTACCGAATATCTTCAAAAAACGACCACCCAGGCATTATACGCAGAATTTAATCCGGTGATCACTCAGGCACTAAATCAACAGGGTGCTCTTGATTTGTGGTCCTCGGCAGTGACTAGTTACAATAAAATTCCTTTTGTCAAACAAGCAAATCCTGATATAGCTGCGTACGTGACAAACAAGGCTTTAGACGCCCTATTCAGCAAGATTGCAATTGAAGAAAAAAATATCAGGAATAATTTAGCAGCCAGAACTTCTGATCTTTTGAAAAAAGTATTTGCCAAACAAGACAAATAATATTGATTCAAAAATGAATTTATTCTTCTTTAAAATCTCTGCACTTTGTCTTGCTCTTGGAGCTTGTGCAACCAAATCCATTTCTCCAAGACAACAGTTCAGCGGAATGTACAAGGTTCGCATCGAACTGCAAAAAAATAAATTGCAAATGCCGGGATTGAGGGACTCTGTGGAAGTAGGAATGAAGTCCGCACAAAAAGCATTGTCAGAAGCACAACATATGACTGATTTGGATTTGACCAAGATTGATACGAGTACCATTGAAGGAAAGGTAGAATATTCAGCTACTGCATTTGCTAAGTCTATATCCCAAATAGGAATTCAGTTAGGAAATGTAGGAGATGAGATCGGAAAATATGCAGACCAACTCTCAACAGAGTCTATATCAGGATTGGCTAGTTTTCTTGATCAGCAGATTTTTGAGGTACAGCTCTTTGAAGATGGCTCAATCAAAACTAAAGGAGATTTGATTACCAGATTCATTTTTAAATTGTATCAATGGGATGTGAAAGACAACCAATTTGTCTTCTCTGATGAAAATAAAAATATAATTCAAAATTTTGAAATCCAAGAAAGAACTCAAAATTCTTTTGTAGCCCAAAACGATTTGCTCAAACTACATTTCCAAAAAATACAATAAGTTGCAGATTGACAAACTCATTCGATTTGTTTATAAGCCTTTCTCAAATAATTCTAATTCCACAGTCCATCATTTGAGTTTATGATGTAAGACATAATTACCAATTTGACATTGTAAACATTTCTTCAACGAACAATACTGCTTATTCAATTGGAGCATAGCTTGACTATCACCTGCATGCTGAGCTAGCCATGATTCAGAAGAGTACAGTTTAAGAATTGAATTTTGTTCTGCCGGTATAGTTTGAATCCATCGAAATGCTTTATCACATAACTCAGTTTTATTCATAACTTGTCCATAATAATATAAAACAGGACAAACTGCATTGATCAAGAGCAAATCCTGCACTTGCTTTCCAATGTGTTTAATTTTCTTAGGATGAGCGCTATCTTTAAAATGAAAATGATCACACCAAAAATCGCTTACAGGTTGTTGAAGTAATCGCCGGACTTCGCTCGTATCTTGTGCTTGCAGGATTTGATCAAATAAAGGAATGCTATGGCTCATCATTCCGGATAGTTGAGCCAATCTCAAAGTTGGAAAATGTTGTGGCCTCATTCGTAAAAATTTCCAGATGTGCCACGCCATTTTTTGAATTCCAAATTTTCTTTCTTGGTATTTGAACTCATTCAGCAATTTTAAGTAATACTCATCTCCCTCTTCATCATTCAAAAACCCCGCCGTCCCAAATAATAATGCTTCCATTTCAAACTGACGATTTGCCAAGCGTCTTATGATACTAAAATCAAGTTTCCCAAATAGCATTTCCATTGCATCACTGTTGGCTGGGGTCACCATGTAATGTGCAATGTATTGCCAGAGAAGATGTTCCCAATCGTAATTATTCCCCAAATGTGATTTTATTTTTACAGCTCTGTTTTCCCAACGTTCTGCCAGCATTCGATCTAACTGGTTGTTTTTGATGTGCTCGGGTACTTTTTGGATCCATTCTGCACAAGGCAGTTTGTAAGCTGTGTTTTTTAAAGCTTCATATTGTATGAGCAAATCCGGAGATAACAGTTCCTTCAACTCCAAACAATAAGATTGGTCCGCAGGGAAATTCTGCTTACTGTCATTCTTATACACAACATGAAGAATTACATTTTCATATCTTTCATCTCCTTTGTGTCCATGCAAAACCCAGTCTGAACTGAAGACATGTATTTCAATATGCCCTACCCAGACTACCTCATCTATCTTGACCTTAGCCATTAAAAAATCGGGACCCTGATGAATATTCCAAACACCGGGGTGAATTATTTGCAATAGTTGTCCCGTGGTAGTTTGCAATATTTTGCCTGAGAGCAATCTAGAGTTCCATACGTATTGTATCAGATCTTCTTTGATGTTTTTTTCATCCATGTACTAAATTGATAAGGGTATTTATTCTGTTCATCCGGGAGATGAGATTCAACATTGAGGCGCTCCCACTTACTGAAATCCAATGCAGGAAAAAATGTATCGCCATCAGGTACATTTAAATCCACTTCCGTCATATAAATTTTATGCCAGTAATGTATAGTTTGATTATAAATTTCACCTCCTCCTATGATGAAAATTTCATCGTTATCAATCTCTGAAGCCATTCGTATAGCTTCTTCCGAACTGTGAGCTATCAAGCAGTTACTCACAATATAATATGGATCTCTGGTAATAATGATATTTGTCCTGTAAGGCAATGGTCTGCCTATACTCTCAAAACACTTTCGGCCCATGATCACAGGATGCCCGCTGGTGACTTTTTTAAAAAATTTTAAATCCGCCGGCAGATACCATGGAATCTCGTTTTTTCTGCCGATTACTTTATTGTGAGCACAAGCAACTATACTGGAAATGATCATGAATTTATATTAAATGAGAAACTCTCCGTTTTCATAAATTAATTTGTCATCTACTATAATTTTGCCACCATCGCGCATATTTTTTATCAAATCCCAATGAATGCTGGATTGATTTTTTCCTCCACATTGCAAATATGATTGTCCTACTGCCATATGTACACTACCTCCTATTTTCTCGTCAAATAAAATATTTCGTGTTGTCCTGGTGATATTATAATTTGTGCCAATTGCAATTTCCCCAAACCTTCTTGTACCTTCGATGGCAAAAACTTTCTCCAAAACATCTTGACCTTGATCTGCTTTGAATTCTTCAATCCATCCATCCTTGACTTTCAGATAAATGCCATGTACATCTTGACCCATCATCATTGTTGGAAAATCAAAATAGATTTCTCCATTGACTTGATCTTCAATTGGGCTGGTAAAAACTTCTCCAGAAGGCATGTTGGATTTGCCATCAGAATTGATCCAGGTTCGTCCCTCAACTCTAGCTGTCAGTTGATGTTTGCCATGAATATAACTGATCCATTTGCTTGAATTTAAATAATCTACAATTCCTTGCTGCATGTGACTCAATTTTTTCCAATGATCACTAGGTTCATCCTTATCTAAATAACAAGCGTGTATGATGAAATTTTTGTAATCCTCCAATGACATTTCTGCAAAGTTTGCTCCTGCTTCGGTTGGATATTGACATAAGGATCTTTTCAAACTTCCATTCCCCAATCTTTGGAAATAAATTTTGGAAAACTCTGCGCTTGCTTGTGTCCTGAGTTTCAATTTCTCGGCATCAGCTACAAATCTATTCCTATTGATAAATGGTGCTCTTATCAATAAATATGCTGTACACTTGGAAATCAAATCAAGCAAATTTTCATCCGGTTTGGCAATGATTTCCTTGTCGGCATAACTCAACAATATCTCTTCTTGTTGGTCAAACTCCCATACAATATCTACACGAACATTTTTTTGACTTGCAAGCCTGAAAATCTCCCTGACCAGTGTTTCTGCCAAAGTGGTACTTCGAATCAACAAATGGTCACCCGGTCTCAAATAGAGGCTATACTCTGTGATTAACTTTGCATATTTTTCTTCAAAATTCATATGGTCAATTAATTATTTATTTTGTTCTGGATTCTCAAATGTTCTATTTTTAAATGCAGTGCTTTTGAAAGGTAAATATTCCTGTACAAATGTTGCCATTGACAAGGCGTGATCGAATTACCTTCAGCATTGTACCCCATGATATTTTGACTTCCGCTGTCCCAATTGTTGCAAGTACCGCCATGGGGACCTCCGCAATCGTTAAAACAAGGATTGCTGTGACACTCTTTATTGGGATCAATATCAATACCCTTGCATTCATTATCACAATAGAAACTGTGACAGAGCCCAAATGTATGGAACACTTCATGATTCATCAAACCTGCAAAAGCCCACCAACCCCAGGGACCATGATATCGGGCATTATCATGAGCATCCATCATGACGACTTCATTACAATAATGCATCCCGCAGGCATATCCCCTGCACTGAAAATCTTTCTCTTTATCTATATCGTAAAATACAACGTGCATTACTTTTTGGTCATACACTCTCTTGATATCGCGATAAGATTTCCAAAACCAAATGCCACCAAAACTGTCCCTGCCTTCATTTGGCTCAGAATAAAGTTGATAGCGTATATGGCTGTCTCCTACATAACTTCTCGGACTGCTAGGCGAAAATTTCAAGTCTCGCAATACCCAATTTGCATGATTGATGAGCAACTGGGTCCAAAAAATTCCATTGTAATACAAGGTATCATCCTTGCTTCCCGGGTAGAAGTTTCCTGTTTTAGAATCTACAAAATGAATATTCACGAAAATGGTAACATAAGGCAATTGAGCTGTGTCTAGGTTCTCAATGGCCTGCCTGATCAAGCTTGAATCAGAAACTTTCAACTGGCTGCTTGAATCAATGGTGCGATGTTTATGCAAAATACTACAAGAAAACATGGCTACAATAAAAAATAAGATTAGTATGGCCTTCAACAACGCTGACATAATCCGATTGTACTTCACAAGATAGCATAAATTTAATCTACTTCGGGTATTATAACAGTTTGGAAAGGAAGCTTATGCTTTTATAAAATGGATCGATAACAAGGTTTTAACCTTTTGTTTAAAGCATAAATGGACCAAAAAGAGTTAAAATAGGAGGACTTTCCTATACTTGAGGTTGAGAGGGTCAAAGTTTATGTGAACAATATATTAAATACATTATTAATATATAATATGCTGTACTTTAAAAATATAATGCTGGTATTTGCCATATTGACTTCTAGCATACCAAAGTCTGATGTCAATGGATCCACTTCACCATGGCACTCAGAAAAAGTCTCCATACAGTCCAAAGAAGATAAGCTTAGACTTGTAATCATCACACTTGCACGTGAAATGAAGGGAAGCAAATATCGCAAAGCCGGAAAAAAGCCGGGTGGATTCGACTGCTCGGGCTTAGTTCAATATGTTTATGGGAGAATGGAAATGCCCATGGCAGCAAGCGCAGACGCCCAATCTCAACAGGTAAAGAAAATTAAAGCAAAAAATGCTAAGCCGGGAGACTTGCTTTTTTTTGGAACGAAAAGCAGGATTCAACACGTGGGCATCGTGACAGAAAATGAAGATGACCATTTCCTCATGGTTCATTCATCCTCGACATTAGGAGTAATCGAGGAAGATATATTAACATCAGAATATTGGATGGATCGACTACAATTTGCAGCTTCCCTGACAGCGATCCAGAAAAAACTTAAGCAGGGCGATAAAAAAGAAAACGAAAAATAATTCAAAAAGTAGTTTTAGTCTGTTTAAAAACATCTCACAGATATACCCATTATATTTGCAATCGTTATGGATAACAATAAAATACATATTATCCTTTTTGGCCCTCCTGGAAGCGGCAAAGGAACTCAAGCTCAAAAACTCGTAAACCACTACGGATTGTACCATATTTCTACAGGAGATCTATTCAGATCAGAAACCTCTCAAAAAACTGAGTTGGGCTTAAAAGCCTTAGAATTTATGGCTAAAGGACAGTTAGTTCCTGATGACGTGACTATAGATATGCTCAGAAAAAAAGTTGCCTCGGAACCAAATGCTCAAGGATTCATATATGATGGATTCCCCAGGACAACAGCTCAAGCTGATGCATTGGATAGAATGCTTCAAACCTCAGGTGACAAAATCAGTTGCTTAATCGCTTTGGATGTCTCAGATGATGAAATCGTGAAACGAATATTGTTGCGGGGGCAAAGCTCGGGAAGGCCCGATGACAGCGATGAAAGTATCATCCGCAAAAGGATGGAAGAATACCGCAATAAAACTTCAGAAGTATTTGATTATTACAACCGGAAAGGTCTTTCATTCCAAGTATCGGGTTTAGGATCAATCGAAGACATTTATACTCGACTGACAGGATGCATCGACGAGGTTATTTGCTGAAACATTTTTAAAATTGGCTGAACAAAATTTTGTTGATTATGTAAAAATCATGTTTCGTTCCGGACATGGTGGTGCTGGATTTGTCCATTTTTTTCGATCTAAAGGTGTTCCTAAAGGTGGACCGGATGGTGGTAATGGTGGGCGAGGTGGACACATCATATTGAGGGGGAATGGACAACTTTGGACACTATTGCATCTCAAATATCGCAAACATATTTTCGCCAAAGATGGCACAGGAGGTGGTGAAAACAATTGTACGGGTTCAGATGGCGAGGATGTGATCGTAGATGTACCCCTGGGAACGATAGCTGTTGATCCTGAGACCGGAGACAAACTGCTTGAAATAACTAATGAAGACGAACAAAAAATACTCCTGCCAGGAGGAAGAGGTGGCAAGGGGAATGCCTTCTTTACTTCCTCCACACATCAGGCACCGGACTATGCCCAACCCGGAGAGGATGGTAAGGAATCTTGGATCGTACTTGAACTCAAGATTCTTGCGGATGTAGGTTTAGTAGGTTTTCCGAATGCCGGTAAATCAACCTTGCTTTCTTCATTATCAGCAGCCAGACCTAAAATAGCAGATTATGCTTTTACGACCCTAACCCCACAGTTGGGAATCGTCGCTTATAGAGATGGCAGATCTTTTGTAATGGCAGATATACCCGGAATCATCGAAGATGCACATTTAGGCAAAGGTTTGGGAACTCGTTTTCTAAGACATATTGAGCGTAATAGTTTACTCTTGTTCATGATTCCTTGTGACAGTCATGAGATCAAAAAAGATTTTCAGATCCTGGTTAATGAGTTGAAACAACACAATCCTGAACTACTGGACAAACCTCGTTTACTGGCAATTACCAAAACCGACATCGTGGAACCGGAGTGGCTTAAACTCATTAGACCAGAATTGCCTGACGGAATAGAAACGGTATTTATTTCTTCGGTTACAGGAGCAGGTCTGGATGCACTCAAAGATTCCATTTGGAAGTTGCTTCAAACTTAAGGTCTTACTTAGCCTACAGTTTTTTGAGGCAAACCACCAGTCTTTCTATTACCAGTTCCAATTCACTATCTGAGATGATAAGTGGCGGTGCTATTCTCACACATTGCGGCGCAAATAAGAAACTCTCCATCAGAAGTTTGGATTGAAATGCTAAAGCCAACAACTCAAGGCTTTTGACTGTAGTGGACATGTCAATGGAAATCAATGCTCCCGCAGATCTGATGGATGCTATTCTGGAATACTTTTTCAACTCTGAAGTAAAAAATTCTTCAATCACTATAGCTCTGGAACTCAGATTTTGATCCATTAAGGTCCTCAATGTAGCTGCAGCTGCTGCCGCACTCAATGGGTTCCCGCCAAATGTGCTCAAATAAGATAAACCTGGCTTGGATGCCAATAAGCCGATATGTACCGATGATCCAACCACGGCTGAAATAGGTAAACCTGAACCAAGGGCTTTGCCTGTGAGCAACAGATCAGGAATAATGCCATATTGTTGAAATGCATATAGGCTTCCTGTCCTGCCTATACCCGTCTGTATTTCATCAAAGCAAAGCAAAATATTCATTTGCTTGCACTTCTCCCTCAATTGATAGAGCCATTCAGGATTTGCCTTGATGACACCTGCTTCTGCTTGCACCACTTCCAGGATAATTACTCCAATATCCTCTACAAGTTGATCCAGTTCATTTTCTTCGTTGAATCCCAATTGCAAAATACCGGGTACTAAAGGTCTAAAAGCTGCACTATGTCCCTTATCTGATCTCAGAGACTCAGCAGCCAAGGTACTTCCATGGTATGCTTGCCGACATGCAGCTATTCTACAGCCGGGTTTATGAAGTCTAGCTATTTTGAATACAGCATCGATAGTTTCACTACCCGTATTGAGAAAGTAAAAACAATCCAATGACTCAGGCAATACCGACCTTAAAATTTGAGCTAGCTGGAGTTGAGGGCTCTGCAGGTGTTCTCCGTATACCGTAGTATGCAGGTACAAAGCCATCTGTTCACTTATGGCTTTGAGCACATTCGGATGGCGATGGCCCAGATTGCTCACGCTGAAACCACTGGAGAGATCTATATAATCCTGCCCGTGTTCATCTCTCATCCAACATCCCTCTGCATGAACGGGATGAAACATTTGTGGTGTGTGACTCGTTTGTCCTATTTGATTCAGGAACTGCCTGCGTAGATACATTTCGATGATTTGCGAATAGAATTTTCTGAGTCAAATTTCGTTTTTTCTTCACCATCTTTGCATGAATCTAAATTCTATTTATGGTAATTCGGGATATTAAACTGATTTTCAGTCTCTTTATCATGAGCTCCACGATATTTGGACTCAACGCTCAAGAGTCTGGTATCGAATTTTTCAAAGGAAGCTTTCAAGAAGCGTTGGATAAAGCAAAAACTGAAGACAAACTCATCTTCATGGATGCATTCACCACCTGGTGCGGTCCATGCAGGAGAATGTCATCGAACGTTTTTCCTGATCCTGCAGTGGGTGATTTTTACAACCAAAATTTCATCAACTTAAAAGTTGACATGGAAAAAGGAGAAGGCCCCACTTTAAGCGGTAAATATAGTGTAGCTTCTTACCCCACTTTGCTTTACATCGACTTCAATGGCAAAATAGTCCATCGCTCCTCAGGAGGCAGGCCACCTGAAGCTTTCATAGAGCTTGGCAAGGAAGCGCTCAAAAAACAAGGTCGAGCAGAGGATTTTGAAAAAATGTATAATGAAGGAAAAAGGGATCCAAAAACTGTTTTGAATTATATAAGAGCCCTCAATCGGTCTGACAAATCTTCATTGAAAGTAGCAAATGATTACCTCGCATCGCAGCCTGATCTTTCGACAAAAGAAAATATTGATATCATCACAGAAGCTGCAACCGAAGCTGATTCTAAGATTTTTGATTACCTGATTCAATACAAAAACGAAATTATTAGAGATAAGACACTTACCGTTTTTCAAACAAAAGTTTATAATTGTTGTCAAAAAACCTTCAAGAAATCACTCGAATATAGAAACATTGAATTATTGAAAGAAGCTCAGGCGAAAATGAAACATTTTCCTGAAAAGCAACAGTTGTTTACATTACAAACCAATGTGCAATATTATTCAGAAACCGGCGAAGCAAAGTCTTTTGTAAAAAGTGCAAAAACTTATGTTTCTAAAATTGCAAAAAACGATGCTACAAAGTTATATGAAACCGCACAAACCGCTTTAAAATACTTTAAGGGAAATACAATGGTCATGTCTGCAGCAGAAAAATGGTCTAAAAAAGCTATGGAAAATGGAGGACAGGCGCATCAATATCTCAATTATGCTCTCATATTAGATGAAAACAAAAAACGTGCAAAAGCAATTGAAATATTGAAAATGGCCAAAACCCTACCATGTGACAAACCGGAAGTGATAGGAACGATAGATTATTTACTGAACGATTACCAAAAATAATTCCACGCAAATTCTATAATCTCAGATCATGGCATTGATTGAAGAATTCAATTCACAGGGAAACATATTATTTCGCTACAGGAGCTATATACCAATAATAATTCTCATTGCTGCATTGGTCTTATACTATTTTCAGCTCCACACCGGATTGGATAATTTTCACGGGTATTACCCTTGGCTTTGCCTCGGAGTTTCATTACTTGGGTTGATCATCAGAGTGTACACCGTAGGACATACACCCAAAAACACTTCAGGTCGAAATACAGGTGAAGGTCAGCTTGCTGACACTTTAAATCAAACTGGAATTTATAGTTTGGTGAGACATCCGCTTTATTTAGGAAATTTTTTAATGTACTTAGGACTTGCTATGATTACCGGTCACTTGTGGTTTGTGATCTCATTTGTGTTATTATACTGGTTATATTACGAAAGGATAATGTTTGCGGAAGAGCATTTTCTAAGAAATAAATTCGGTGAACAATACCTAAAATGGGCTGCAAGTGTACCAGCATTTGTCCCGAAATTAGGAAACATGGCCTCTCCGAATTTGAGCTTTAGCTGGAAAAAAGTATTGAAGAAAGAGAAGAATGGAATTGCTGCCTTATTCGGCTTATTTTATGTCTTTTATGCTTTCCACATTTGGGCCCTTCATCCTGAATTGTCTTACTGGAACAACATTTGGTTCTGCTTATTCGTAAGCAGTCTAACTCTTTATCTCATATTGAAAATCTTGAAATACCAAACCAACTGGTTGGAGCAGGAAGGTCGTTAATTCTAAATCTTATCCTGAATGAACTGATGCAAATGATGAAGAATTTGTATTGCAGTGTTCAGATGCTTTACTTCTTCACGAATTAAAATCAAAAGTTGATTGGATTGTTTGAGCGTAAATTTAAGTTGAATACCTTCCTTTGATATTGTCTCAACAAGTTTTTGAAAATAAGTCGATTCGAAAAATGCGGAACTGGGATTAGATATAAAAAAACATTGCAATTTATTTTTTTTCAAAACGACCCTTTCAAAATTCATTTCTTTTGCAATCCATCGCAATCTGAGACCTTGAAACAATTCGTTCACCGCATTAGGTACAGGACCGAATCGGTCTTTCAAAGAAGTCACAAATTTTTCTATTCCTGCCTCATCTTTGATTTTATCCAACTGTTGATAAAGAATTAATCTTTCCTGAGTATTCGAAATATACTCATCCGGTAGATGCATCTCCACGTCTGTATCTATCGACACATCGCGTACATACTGTTTGAGGATTTGCGGAGGTGCTGCAAAACTTTCTTTGAATTCATTTTCTTTCAGCTCATCAATAGCTTCCTCAAGAATTTTATGATAAGTTTCATATCCGATATCAGAAATAAAACCGGATTGTTCTCCTCCCAGCAAGTTTCCGGCTCCTCTGATATCCAAATCTCGCATCGCCACGTGAAATCCACTTCCCAGATCTGAAAATTCTTCGATGGTCTTCAATCTCTTTCTAGTTTCCATCGTCAAAACGGACGAAGGCGGAGCAAATAAATAACAATATGCCTTGCGGTTCGATCGTCCCACCCTACCACGCAACTGATGTAAATCGCTGAGTCCAAACTGATGTGCATTATTGATGATGATCGTATTTGCATTTGGAATATCCAATCCAGTTTCTATAATATTTGTACAAACCAGCACATCAAATTTGTGGTCAATAAAACGCAATAACACTTCCTCCAATTTGTCAGCTTCCAGTTGACCATGTGCTACTTCCACATCCACATCCGGACACAAACGCTTGATCATTGTGGCAACTTCTGCCAGCGTTTTTACTCTGTTATGTACAAAAAATACCTGACCACCTCTATATACTTCATACATGATAGAATCGCGAATCAATTCATCGTTGAACACCCTTCTCTCCGTATGTATTGACTGACGATTGGGAGGAGGAGTATTGATCACGCTCAAATCTCTTGCCGACATCAGAGAAAACTGCAATGTTCTGGGAATAGGCGTTGCAGTCAGCGTAAGTGTATCTACATTGACTTTAAATTGTCTGAGCTTTTCTTTGGAGGCTACACCAAATTTTTGTTCCTCGTCTATGATAAGTAGGCCCAAATCTTTGAATTCTGTTTTTTTATTCAGAAGACTGTGCGTCCCGATGATAATCTCAAGTGTTCCTTCCTTGAGTTTTTTCAAAATTTGATTTTTTTCTTTGGTTGTGCGAAATCTTGATACATAATCGATATCCACCGGAAAATCTTTCAAACGATCCGAAAAAGTTCTGTAATGCTGCAAAGCCAATATCGTTGTTGGCACCAAAATAGCTACTTGTTTTCCATCTTGTGTCGCCTTAAAAGCTGCCCTTAGCGCTACTTCTGTTTTCCCAAAACCGACATCACCACAGATTAACCTGTCCATTGGACAATCTTTTTCCATATCTCCCTTTACATCCAATGTCGCCTTGTATTGATCCGGTGTATCCTCATAAATAAATGAGGCTTCCAGCTCAGCTTGCATATAATTATCGGGACTAAAAGCAAAACCATGAGAAGCTTTACGTTCTGCATACAGTTTGATCAACTCTTTCGCAATATCTTTGACTCTTTGCTTCGTTTTTGCTTTGAGTATCTTCCATTGATCAGATCCCAATTTATGCAGGACGGGTTCGGTTCCTTCCTGACCAACATATTTAGAAATTTTGTGCAAGGAATGAATGCTGACATACAAAATATCATCATTTCGATAAATTAATCTGACAGCTTCTTGAATTTGTCCATTGATATTAATTTTCTCCAAACCCGCATACCTCCCTACCCCATGATCTATATGTGTGACAAAATCACCGGTTTGTAATTCTCTCAACATCTTGAGATGGATGGCTTGATCCCTTGAAAATCCTTGTTTTAATTTGTATCCATGAAACCTGCCGAAAATCTGATGATCTGTGTAACAAGCTATTTTCATTTCATCATCGATAAATCCTTCTCGCATAGATTTTACTTCCGCAAGTATTTGAATATTTGCTTTCAGATCATCGAAAATATTATAAAATCTCTCTATTTGTGCACTGCTATTGGTAAATAATACACAGGTATAATTCTTTTCTTGAAGGGTACGAATATCTTCAATCAAATATTGAAAATTCTTATTAAAACTAGGCTGTGGTCTCGAAGAGACTTTTACTTTCTTCAACTCACCGAGGTTTGTTGGTAGAGTATGAAAATAAATAACAGAAAAATTATCTAAAGCTTTAATGATATCTCCGGGAAAAATAAATGATCTCTCCCGAATGAGTTTGACATGAAGCTCCTCATCATAATGTATCATTTTTTCACCAAAATGTTCTGCCGCATCCAGGCATTTTTGGAGAGTGTCCAATGTGGAAGATACATCCTTTATCCAGATCACTGTTTCAGATGGAAGTACTTCAAACAAGCTCAACTTTTCTTCGTGTTCATATTCTGCATGAATATTTGGTATCAAAGTGAACTTTCCTATATTCTTTACAGAAAGCTGAGTCGTAGTGTCAAAACTTCTTATGCTTTCAATGATGACATCATCTAACTCAATGCGATACGGATGATCTGCCGCCAAACTAAAAATATCTAATATTCCCCCACGCAAACTGAACTGTCCCGGTTCATAAACAAAATCTACTCTGACAAAGCCATAATAAGCAAGTCGGTCAAGCACAATATCCATATCCAATTCCTGACCGCTTACAAAATTGAGTTTTGCCTCCTCAATGGCTTTTTTCGAAACTATTTTCTCAAATAAGGCTTCAGGATATGTCACCAATAAATGAGCTGATCCAGAACCTATCTGTTCGAGAGATTCCATCCTTTGCTGCACTTGAAATGCATCGATCTCTTCAAAATGCAATGGACGCTTGAAAGAATCCGGGAAAAAACTGCATGCATTCCTGAGCATTAGTTGCTCCAAGTCATTCATCAGATAGGCTGCATCCTCTTTATCCGACGCAATGAGCACAAATGGTTTTTGACTTTGTAGAAAACTTGAATAGATGAGAAAGCTATCACGCGAACCAGCCAAACCTTCCACCACAATTCGTGACTGGTTCTGATACGACAGAATCCCGGCAATTTCTTTGGCTGCCTTATCTTTTTGATAATAATCTGACAAGCGAAATAATTCTGCTGTCACAAGCTAAATTTTTATTTTGAACACATGTCAATTTAAGATGCATCCGCTTTTATAAATGAAAAAATGATTTTAAATCCATACATCACTAACGAACCCACAAGCACACCAATACAATTTGCTGCAACATCATAACCATCAAACGTTCTACCGTATCCCATTCCTTCCTGAATGTACTCTATGGTTATTCCATAAGCTGACATGATTGTTGCTGCCCATAGCATCGAGGAAACTAAAGATTTTTTGAAATACACATGTATGCTCAAATTCATCAACCATGCTCCAAGTGCATAAAACAGCATATGCCCCAATTTATCCATTTCAAGTAAAGCCATCCAGCTCATACTTGCCATCGACCGCGATGGAAGCAAGGATACAAAGGTAATCATCAACAGAATCCAAATGGTGCACACCACCGCCCAGATTCCAATGTCTTTCATTTTTATATTATACTCTGGTCTTACTTGCCTATCAGCGCTTTATAAGCTGATGCATCAAGCAAATCCTCCAATTGTGACAGATCTGTCAATTCTATTTTGATGATCCAACCATCACCGTAGGGATCAGAGTTGATCAAAGTTGGGTCGTTTCCTTCATTCTCGTTGATCGCAGGATTGAATTCAAGTACTTTACCGGTCACAGGCATAAATAGATCTGATGTGGTTTTTACGGCTTCTACTGTGCCGAAAACTTCATCTCTTTCGATCACGTCGCCGATAGTGTCTATCTCTACGTATACAAGATCGCCAAGTTCTGACTGAGCAAAATCAGTGATTCCTATCAAAGCTTGATTTCCGTCAATTTTGATCCACTCATGTTCTTTAGTGTATAGTAATCCGTCCGGGAAATTCATATTGATGATTTAATTCGTTGAGTTTGCAATAAAATTTTCGATCTCTTCGGATGTAAGCGATTTTGGTCGCTCCAATGGTAAATTATAAGACCTGTCCCAGCACAATTGTGCTAACACTCCCTGTGCTCTGGACACACCAAACATCACCGTATAAAAATTATGTTCGTTCAGTCCATAATGCTCTAATAATGCACCACTATGGGCGTCCACATTTGGCCAAGGGTTCTTTACTTTTCCTAAGCTGTCCAGTATCGGCGGCACAACCTCAAACACTTTCCACACAATCTGTACGAGTTCATCGTCCGGACAATGTTTTTCTGCAAATTCCTTCTGGGCTAAAAATCTTGGATCAGGTGACCTCAAGACCGCATGGCCATATCCGGGAACCACCACTCCTTGTGCAAGAGTTTTGGTGACATAATCTGAGATTTGTTCTTTGGTAGGAGTACGTGTACCTAGATCTTCTATGAGATCATAAATCCAATCCATTACTTCCTGATTGGCTAAACCGTGTAGTGGTCCTGCCAATGCATTCATTCCTGCTGACAAAGACAAGTATGCATCACTGAGTGTTGACCCAACAAGATGGACTGTGTGAGCTGATGCATTTCCCCCTTCGTGGTCTGCGTGGATAGTCATATAAAGTCTCATCAAATCCATAAACTCCGGATTGTCTATGCCAAGCATGTGTGCAAAGTTTGCACTCCAATCCAGATCTGTTCTTGCCGGAATTTGCTGATTATTATGAAAACACTTTCTGTAGATATATGCAGCTACCAAAGGAAGTCTTGATATACAGTTCATCACATCTTCGTACATGATGTCCCAATAATCCGTCTTTTTCATACCGGACTCATACTTTTGGGCAAACAACGACTCGGATTGCATGGCAAGAATACCAATACTTAACTGAGTCATTGGATGTAATGAGCAATCTAACTGAGATAGTAAGTGAGTCACATGCTCAGGCAGTTTGCTTCTGCGCTGCCATTCCTGACTCAACCATCTCACATCCTCTTCAGTAGGAATCTCACCTGCAATCATCAACCAAAATAAGCCTTCTGGTAATGGTTCCGTAGCACCATTAATTCTAGGTAATAATTCCCTCAACTCAGTGATAGAAAAACCCCGAAATCTGATTCCTGCATTGGCATCCAAAGAAGATGTTTCCCAGATCATGCTCTTAATCCCACGCATACCACCATAAACCTGTTCTATCTGAACCTGATCGATGACTCTTGTACCGTGGTCTTTGACTAGCTGCTTGATCTCATTGACTGCTGCGCTACTTTTATCTTTAAATAATTGCTTCAATTTGTCCATAGGACATATATAACTCTAAAAACCCTAAAATAAAAAACAGGCTGCAAATCTATAAGATTTCGCCCTATTTATATATATTTTCGAAGCATTAACAGCTTATTATTCTCATTGACGGAGACCTTTGGTTTATCCCAAGCTCGCAAATAAACTTATCAACCAAATGAGAGTACAAATTCAGTGATTCCATGAGTAGAATCAAAGTACTACCTCGTTTTTTCGACCCCTATCTTATACAATACCCAAGCCATGAATCCAAAAAACAAAACACCAAGCAAATGGTAACCACCAATTCCAAAACTATTGTGCAAAAATGGTTCTACGCTGATTTTTTTCAAACTATTAGCTACGGATTCATTTACGGTCAAAATGGCAACCACCACGCCGGCTAAAGCACCTCCTGCGACCAGTCCGGTAGCGAATAAGCTACCTTTTCCCAGTTCGCTATCTTCGAGTTCACCTTTATTCTTTTTCGTTCTCCAGTCAACTACGCCTTTTACCAGGCCACCAATAAATATAGGCAATGTAGTAGATAATGGGAGATACAATCCAACTGCGAATGATAGTGATTTGACACCGCACAGTTCCATGACAATAGAGATAAACACTCCTGCCAAAACAAATGTCCAGTCCAGGTTAAAACTCAACAATCCTTTGATTAAAGTAGCCATTAAGGTTGCTTGAGGAGCGGCATACTTTTCCCCTATAGCATGATGAACACCTCTGGCAAGCATATCAGAGGTCGGTGTGTCCAAATACTGGACAGTTATACCAATGACAATTGAGGAGAAAATCGCACCAATAAAAAGTGACAACTGTTGGTATCTCGGCGTTGCTCCCACCAAATATCCCGTTTTCAAATCTTGCGATGTCGCCCCCGCATTTGCAGCAGCGATACAAATCATCCCTCCTACCACCAAAGCCATCGGTTCATATACCTTGCCTGTCCATCCTACAGCAATAAAAATCAGTGCCGTAGCCATGATAGTCGCTATTGTCATTCCTGAAATCGGATTGTTACTGGATCCAATGATTCCAACTATTCTACTCGATACTGTGACAAAGAAAAATCCAAAAATGATGACAAGTATGCCCACAAGTATTTTACTAAAAATAGAATCTCCAGGTATTTGTGGTAGCACTCCCAACAAAATGACAAGTATCAAACTACCGATCAGCACCACTTTGAATGAAAGATCATTTTCGGTACGCAAGCTCGCCCCATCTGCACCCTGCTTCAATGAACTCATACTTTCTTTGAAAGAAGAAACAATAGTGGGAATGGTCTTCAATAATGTGATAAAACCTCCGGCAGCAACGGCACCTGCTCCGATCTGACGAATATATGCCCTATACACGGCTTCCGCCGTTTCCTGAATAGTCTTTGTCGTCGGATCCCATCCAAATTTTTCACTCACCTGATTGATATCCAGGAGGTTTAGTTTAGAAAGTTGAAGTGCAATCGTCTCAGCAGGGACGAGATAAGCCAATAGAGGAATCAAAGCAAGTGAGGCCAAAATACCACCGGCAACAAGTACTCCCGCAATACGTGGACCAATAATGTATCCTACTCCCAGATATTCCGGCGTTACTTCAGAAGCTACTGTAGCTGAAGGAAAGTACTTATTTGCTTGATTAGTTCCCCAAGTTGGCAACTCACTGATGACATGGAAAACTTTTTGTAAAATCGCATACATCATTGCAAAACCGAGACCTTGAAATGCTGATTTTGCAAAATCTCCTCCCTTCTCACCCGCAATGAGTACATGCGCACAAGCGGTTCCTTCTGGATATGGGAGATTTTCGTGTTCTTTGACGATCAACGACCTCCTCAAAGGTATCATCATGAGCGTTCCTAATATTCCTCCAATTGTCGCCAAAGTGAATATCGTCCAATACTGGAAATAGTTATTTCCAACTGATGCATCACTCAAAAATAAAAATGCTGGTAGAGTGAATACAACACCTGCTGCAATGGATTCCCCGGCCGAACCGGTAGTTTGGATGATATTGTTTTCTAATATTGTTGTTCCAAGAAATCGCTTTCCCAAACTGATAGCCAATACAGCGATTGGAATGGATGCTGAAACGGTCAATCCAGCTTTGAGTGCGAGGTAGACTGTAGATGCTCCAAATATAATCCCAAAAAGTATACCCATTAAAATGGACTTTAGGGTAAATTCAGCAATCGATACATGTGGGTCTACGTATGGTCTAAAGGTGCTGGTTTTGCCGTTTTCCATAATTTCAAAATTTTTGAAGCAGCAAGATATTGAAAATTGGGTAATGCCTTATGCTAATTTCTCAAGCTATACGAATATCCTGATCTTAAGGACCATCAAAAATTTAAATCAAATAATCTAAGCGGATTCTGGGTGTGATATATCTTATTTCTGATGAAGCATAAATGTGACCAAATCAGATTTCGCAATGATGTGTTGTTCGCCAGTTTTCTGATTTTTCAAACTGACTTGTTGATTATTTTTCTCGTTTTCCCCTAAGATGATTGCAAATCGCGCACCTATTGATTCTGCATGAGCAAATTGCTTCTTAAGCTTGTGAGCCTCCGGATATAAATCAGTAGGTATTCCATTGCTCCTCAACAAACCCGCAATCGAAAAAGCATACTCTATGGTTGAACTGTCCAATGGCATGATCAATGCTTGAACGGATTGTGCCAGATGTTCCGGCCATAACTGGAGTTCTTCCATGACATCGTAGATTCTGTCGGCCCCAAAAGAAATCCCTACACCGGACATTCCAGGCAAACCAAAAGCTCCTGTGAGGTTATCATATCTGCCTCCACCACCCAAACTTCCCATTTTAATTCCTACAGGAAGAACTTCGAAAATACAACCGGTATAATAACTTAGTCCTCGGGCTAAGGTAGGTTCAAAGATCACTTCATTATTTAATCCGGAATGCCTTAGCAAATCAAATACGGTTTGCAAGTCTTTGACTCCTTTAGTTGAGTTTTCGTGAAAATGAAAATCATCCAATTTCTTATTTTGGATCTGAGCCAAAATCCATGATGCTTCACTGGTAGTTAGACCTACTTTTTCTAGATCCTGAGCTACCTCATCGGTACTTGTTTTATCCAATTTATCCAAAGCTGTAGTTATGGGGATAAACAAATCAGGTCTTTGCAGATGCATTGCAAAGGACTCCAGGATGGCTCTATGGTTGAGCTGTATTTTCACCGGAATCCGTAGGATTTTAAAGACCCTATCATACATTTCCATCAGCTCTGCTTCAAATACCAAGCTGCCTGAACCTACAACATCAGCGTCACACTGATAAAACTCCCTATATCTTCCCCGTTGTGGTCTGTCAGCTCTCCATACAGCTTGAATCTGGTATCTTTTGAATGGAAACGAAAATTGATGTTGATTCATCGAAACTACTCTGGCAAAAGGAACAGTGAGATCATAACGAAGCCCTTTTTCTGAGACTTGTCGCAAGACAGCGTTTGAGTTTTTATCACTAAGCAATCCGGCATCTGCATCTTTCAAAAAATCACCACTATTGATAATTTTGAATAAAAGCTTGTCCCCTTCATCTCCATATTTTCCCATCAATGTGTCCAGTTGTTCCATTGCGGGAGTTTCCAATGGTTGGTATCCAAAATTGGAAAACACAGATTCAATCGTTTGAAATATATATTTCCTTCTCCGTGCTTGCAGAGGTAGAAAATCACGCGTGCCTTTGGATAATGATACCTTCATATTCTAGATTATCGATTCAGTCAGATTCAACCCCATGAATGAGAGGAGAAAAGAAGTGAAATGGTTTGCCTTGTAATAAATGGATTTATGCTATTGTAACGGCTGATTCCAGATAAACATCTTGAATCGCATTCAGAATTTTGATACCATCAGGCATAGGTTTTTGAAATGCCTTCCTGCCTGAAATCAATCCCATCCCACCTGCTCTTTTATTGACCACTGCAGTCGTTACAGCCTCAGCAAGGTCCGATGCACCTTTTGACTCCCCACCTGAATTAATGAGACCGGCTCTACCCATATAGCAGTTCGCGACCTGATACCTGCAAAGGTCTATTGGATGGTCTGAAGACAATTCTGTATACATTTTCGGATTCAATTTACCATAAGATGATCCTCCCATATTGAGAGCTTCATAACCTCCGTTCAAAGTAGGGAGTTTTTGCTTAATGATGTCTGCCTGGATAGTTACCCCAAGGTGATTGGCTTGTCCTGTCAAATCTGCAGCACTGTGATAATCCTTGCCATCTTTTTTGAAGGCATTATTGCGGATATAACACCAGAGTACTGTTGCCATACCTAATTCATGCGCATATTGAAATGCTTCGGCAATCTCAACAATTTGTCTGCCACTTTCTTCAGATCCAAAGTAAATAGTCGCTCCAACTCCCACAGCACCCATGTCCCAAGCGTCCTTGATAGTTCCAAAAAGTATTTGATCAAACTTATTGGGATATGTCAACAACTCATTATGATTGATCTTGACGATAAAAGGAATGCGGTGGGCATATTTTCTAGCTACAGAACCTAATACGCCATAAGTCGACGCGACGGCATTACAGCCTCCTTCAATGGCCAGTTTGACGATATTTTCCGGGTCAAAATAAATCGGGTTGGGAGCAAAAGAAGCTCCTGCACTGTGCTCTATACCTTGATCTACCGGAAGAATAGAGAGATAGCCTGTATCTTTCAATCTACCATGGTTATAGAGTTGTTGTAAGCTGCGTAATGTGGGTAAATTCCTATTGGAATGAGCCCAAACTTCATCAATAAAATGAGCTGATGGCAGATGAAGTTGATTTTTAGAAATGGTATTACACTGGTGTGACAGATAATACTCTGCTTGATTTCCAAGCAATTCTGAAATACTTTGTAGAGACATCCGGATGCAATTTTTTCAGCACTGAAAACGAACTTGCTATAAACAGCAATTAAACACCCAAAGTTAGTCTATTTTAGACAGAAACATCCCGGATTCCCAGAAATACACATAACAAAACCTATCTTGAAGAATAAGAGAAGAGAAATCTCTACTTACCCAGTAAGGACTTTAACTTTTTATCCAGTTCAAATTCGTCACCCGGAGTATATCCAGAATGAGAGTAAACGATTTCACCCATATTGTTGACGACAAATGTCTGCGGAATGGTTTGAAAGTTAAGTAAACGTAAACTTTCACTGTTGACATCTGAAAGCACGATGTAAGACCACTTTTTCTGGTTGGCTAGTGGTTTCACTTTGTTGAGTTGCTGAGCATTGTCTATTGTCACGGCGATGACCTCAATGCCATCCTTTTTCCATCCATCATACAGATTCTTGACTGCATCGAGTTCTTTTTTACAAGGAGAGCACCAAGTAGCCCAATAACTCACAACGGTGAGTTTATTTTTTGCAAAGCTTTTATTCAATTCAACAGATTTGCCCTCAAGGGTCTTCAAGTTCAAATTGGGGAATTTCTTGTCTACAGGTACAAATGACATTCCCAAGAATGTGATCAGTGCGAAAACGAAGTTGTATTTACTCATTGGTTTGAAAAATTAAATATACAGATTGAACGTAAAACTGAGAAGAAAATTCAATTACTTTTGACGTAGCTAATGTATTTAACGTATGTATAACAAGTTGATCGGCATTATTTGCGCATTTTTTTCTTTGTATCAAATTGATGCACAAGAAAATTTAATTCTGGGTGGTGGCTTTCAGTCCAATGCCAACATTTTCCTGAGAGACAGTCAGATAGGTGCAGCTAACATCCCACAGTATGACCATCAAATTTTTGGCGGAGAAGCCTGGCTCAACTTAAATGCCTCATATGCAGGATTCAATGGGGGTATCCGTTTTGACCTTTTCAACAACAGCAATTTGCTAAACCCCCAAGGTTCATACACAGATCAGGGGATAGGTCAGTGGTACATCACCAAATCCGTAAACAAACTCGATTTATCGGCAGGACACATTTATGACCAGATCGGCACAGGCATCATTTATCGCGCATATGAAGAGCGAACGCAACTGATAGACAATGCTCTTATCGGGGTGGCCGCAAAAATGAATTTTACTCCGGACTGGAATCTTCGTGGATTCTTTGGCAAACAAAGGAACTTATTTTCATCCTACAGATCCTCCATTAAAGGACTCGCATTCAATGGATTCTATCAACCAAAAGGGGACTCCGTCAACTGGAGTATTTCACCGGGTGCCGGATTTGTCAACCGTACTCTTTCCAGTGAAATGGCTGAAGAATTGCTCGGAATTGTTGCTGGCTATGAACCTGTGGATCAGTTTATTCCGTTTTACAATACCAATGCGTTTACCATCTTCAACACTTTAAACTACAAAAATCTGAGTTGGTACATTGAAACAGCATTCAAACCAAAGGATATCTACTTTGATCCCACAGCGATCAGATCATTACCCAGAGGAAACAGTACCCTTGGAAAATTAGTCTCCAAAGAAGGGTATGTTTTTTATTCAAGTTTATCTGGAACAATCCAATCTCTTGGATTTACTTTGGAAGCCAAAAAAACACTGGGAATGGATTTTCGCGCTGAACCTTTGCTTTCCCTCAATAAAGGCTTGATCAATTTCATCCCACCTATGGCGAGAATCAATACATATAGGCTCAATGCATTATATTATCCCGCAACACAGTTTCTCAGTGAAATGGCCTATCAGGTCGATCTGAAATATGCTTTGGGTGACCACTGGAATTTTGGAGTCAATTATTCAGACATACGTGACCACAGTTTCAAAAATCAATTGTACAATGAAATCTACGGAGAAATCATTTATAAAAATGACGACTCTTGGCAACTGACCGCCGGCGTTCAGCACCAACTTTACAATATTGCCGTTTACTATGGTGAAACCGGAGAAGAAAATGTGAACACCATCACGCCATTTGCAGAACTTCTTTACAAATTTAATCGAAAGACTTCCATCAGAGTGGAAAGTCAGTATATGAATAACAAAACGGATATTGGTAGTTGGTTGAATGGTGTGGTCGAAATAGGTTATGCGCCACATTTTTTATTTGAAATCTCTGACATGTACAATACGCAGCCAACTAAAGGAAAAAAAGCATTGCATTATCCGGCCTTGGGAATTGTCTATACTGATGGTCCTACGCGTTTTGGTGTAAGATACGTTAAACAAATCGAGGGTATCGTTTGTAGTGGAGGAATATGCAGATTAGAACCAGCTTTTAGTGGTATCAGAGCTAGTATAAATACGACATTTTAATCGAAAACAACAAACATGAAAAATATTGCAATTCTTTTCGTTCTAGTTGGTAGTTTGCTGACTATTTCTTGCAATCAATGGGAAAAAGAACTTTCCCTTCCTCCCACTAACAAACCAACTTCAGGCAGAGTAGTCCTTATGGAAGATTTCACAGGGGCAAGTTGTGTAAATTGTCCTGCCGGTACCGCTGTTGTTGATGGTCTATTGGAGGAATTTCCTGACAATCTAGTTGTTGTTGCTGTGCATTCCAATTTTTTAAGTACTCCTGCAGTTTCAGGTGAGGTAAAACTATCAAATCCCGATGCTCAGGCAATAGAAAATTTTCTTGGAGGCTGGACTGGAAAACCTGAAGCTTCGATCAATCGATTTAAATTTCCCAACAAAGATTATATACGCCTCGACAAACCAGATTCCTGGCGCTTGTTTCTCAAGTCAGAACTGGATCAAAAACCAATCATTGAACTTTCAATCAACCGTAGTTATGATTCAATTACGCGAAATCTTCAAATTGAATTTATAGCTACTCCAAAGCAAAACATCAGTGAAAATCTACATTTTCATGTAATGCTTACAGAATCAGGCATTGTTGCTTCCCAGAAGGATCAGCAGGTTGGCATCATTTCAAACTATACATTCAATCATGTATTGAGAAAGCTGATCACACCGGTTCCCGGCGAAAAAATTACCGGACCATTTGTTGCAGGAACGGCAATCAACAAAATCTATAGCTTTACGGTACCACAGGATAATATCTTATGGCAAGACAGTCACTTGAGCATAGTTGCTTATGTAAGTGCCGACGAAAGCTCAAAATACATTTATCAAGCTGCCGAAACCAGCATCAAATAAAAGCTAAATATCTTTTTTGTGACTATTTTTCTAGTTGCACCATTACAATGGGATTAATCTACCACTGACGCTTTACGGTGGAATCTTGTGATGATATTTGGATTCGGATGAAGAGATACTGCTTTTTCGTCTTTCCCTTCATAAGGTATCACTGAAAGAACGTACCTGATGCTTTCCAGGCGAGCTTTCTGCTTATTATTTGCTTTGACCACAATCCAAGGTGAGAACGAATTATGCGTTTTACTAAACATGTCTTCCTTGTACTGAGTGTAGATATCCCACATGTCCTGAGCTTTCATATCCACAGGACTGAGCTTCCACTGTTTGAGGGGATTAGCTTGTCTAGATTTGAAACGGCGCAATTGTTCATCTTTAGAAATGGAAAACCAAAACTTGATGATCGTGATGCCATCCTCGTGGAGCATATGCTCAAACTCAGGCACCTGATGCAAAAAAGTATTGTATTGATCTTTTGTACAAAAGCCATTCACAGGTTCCACCACGGCACGATTGTACCAGCTGCGATCAAAAAACACCATTTCACCGCGATTTGGTAGCTGTTTGGTGTATCTCTGGAAGTACCATTGGCCCTGTTCTTCTTCAGTAGGTTTGGGAAGGGCAACCACACGCATAGCTCTTGGGTTGAGGTGTTCAGTAAATCTGCGGATGGTACCTCCTTTTCCGGCAGCATCTCGACCTTCAAACAAAATAGCCAACCTCTTATTCTTGGCCTGAATCCACCGCTGCAATTTTACCAATTCAATTTGCAATTTCTCAAGTTCTTCTTCATACCTGATCGATTCGATGACTTTGGCTGCATCGCTGTTATTTTTCTGAAAAAGATTGCGCAGATCACTTTTGGTTTTGAGGCTGCTCAACTCACTTAACTTTATTGTAGCATCGCTACTATCAGTAGTAGAAACTATGTTTTCTGCCACTGTTTTAGGTGATTTGCCTTTTAGGAGAGTCTTCTCCACTCCATTTTCCTTAATTGGTTTTCGACCAGTTTGAATTGCCATATTTATGATTTAAATCCTTTAGTAAAATTCTAATTTTTAATGAGCTGTAATTTCGGACTTTTTAGTGTTTTATTTTTTAGCGTAACAATTAATTAACATCAGTGATTCCATCGAATACTTTTTGGGATGTTGAAATACAAATTTCTAGCCAAATTCAATGCTATTTGATGGTGAAAACAAGGATGATATCTTTCAATAATTCATGAGTCAAAAGCCTTATAGACCGTAAACCCGAATAAAATCAACTTTGCATTTACATATTTAATATTTATATGCGAATAATTATATTCTGTTACTATGCCAAATCAGCAAAATTATACTTTAGTAAGTATGAGAATATTTGTCAAAACCCAATGTGATGAGGCAACATTCTTGCAAAGCTGTCAATTTAACTGTAAATTAGGGCTTTAAAAAGACGCAAGCATGAGTAAATTTTTAATGTCGATCACAGGCATATTTTTTCTATGCAACGGAGCCTGGAGTTCTTCACCATTAACCTTGACAGTGTCTTGTCCTCCAACGATGAATATCGTCGAAGGAATGCGTACAGATACCGGAACTTTAGGTGCACCAAAAGTGACCAGCAATACCGGAGGTGCTGTTACCATCACTTACTTTGAAGCATTTAGCAGGGGAGATTGTCGTACGAAGTCAGATGTGATTACTCGATTTTTCACGGTATCCAATGCCGATGGCGAGCAAGTGCGCTGCATTCAATCTATCAATATTGCTTGGGTGAATGCGACATCAGTTTACATCACTCCTGACACTTTTATTAACTATGTGGATGGAATTGATTTTACAAACACCATTTTGAGATTGACCAGAGACCCCGGCAGCTTGATTATTAGTTATAAAGATTCATTGATCTCAGGAAATAACTGTCACGGTGACGTCAGAATGTTGAGGAGATGGACAATTCAAGACAAGTGTCTGCCCAATGTTACTAGGAAAGCGAATACATATGTGACAATTTACAACTATGATCAGTCCTTTGATCAAAATCAACATTTTTCAGAGGCTGTCTGTGAGAAAGAAGGTTTCATTGAGCTGAATGCTAAAGGATCTTTCACTCCATACACCTATCGTTGGGCAGACAGCACTATATCCAATAGTCGCCATCAACTTGAATCAGGCATTTATATGGTCACTGTCACGGATGCGAACAAGTGTTCCAGTGTACTGACTTTCGAACTGCAGTCAATGTCAATTCGCGCAGATATCGGAGGAAGAATTCAAACCCTCAATGGATATCGAGTTTATCCCGATGAAATCAAAATAACAGATGCGGACAATGTTGAACTATTCTGTGTCTCAAGAAATGGAGGTTTGCAGTATGGGTATATATTGGACAAGATCAAAACGGGTTTTCATGAATTTAGCTTTAGTAAAAACTCTGAAGCATTGAATGGAGTCAGTACTAAAGATATTGTCATTATCCAAAAACATATTTTGGGTATCAAAAAGCTTGAAGATACTCTGAGGTATATAGCTGCAGATGTCAACTATAATTACAATATCACCGCATCAGACATATCTGAAATTCGAAGATTGATCCTTGGTATTAAGCTCAATTTTTCAGCTGTACCTTCTTGGTATTTTCTTAGACCCGATTGGGAGAGTGTAATCAAACCTTATCAGACTCTTAATTCGATCTTGTTCAAGGGACTTAGTATAAGCAACTTCCCTAGACAAAATGCAGACGTACTTGCTCTCAAATTAGGAGATATGGATTTGAGTTACAGAGACAACAATCTCTATTCCGGTCAAAGCAGAACTAGCGGTGCAAATGACTATAGGATCATTTATGGCATACCAAAAAAACAATCTGATGGACGAATGATCATGCCTGTAAAGTTGAGGAGTATTTCAAATTATCAAGGAATTCAATCAAAATGGGATATTGATCCGGCTATCGACAATTTTGAATTAATTTCAGCTATAGATGACGAAGAAGGAGTATTTCTGGATCAAGCTTCGAGAAGCATTACTTTAAGTTATAGCACGGGAAATGATTTAAAAGTAGATCCCGACAAGGCAATGTTTTATTTTGTTTATTCAGCTGATGTTACAAATCCTTCAACACCCTTGCATTTAAATCCTGAATTCGCAAACGAAATTTACATTGGTCCCGATCTGAACACTTTCAGCTTAACAGAGGGGACGGAAATCAATATAAATTCAGAGATACAACAGTTTCGTGTGTATCCAAATCCTGCTTCAAAACAGATTCACTTTTTATTTGATCCTTCTATTAAAACTCTGAAGGGATTTCCTCTTAGAATTTGGGATGTTTTCGGGCATGAAATTTACAGTTCAAAAGAATTTCTGGAATCCACAATAGCCACAGATTCTTGGCCTGAAGGATTTTACTTTATACAAAGCCCATGGCAGGTAGAAAAAATTGTCATCAACCATCAGTAGAGCTCATTCGAATTGTTTTAACTTGCCGCCATGCTAATTTTAATCACAGGTGCTGGCAAGGGAATAGGCAGAGCAACAGCTTTAAAGTGTGCTGACTTTGCTAGCGGACTAATCATACACTCGCGTACAGAAGTTGATTTGATTTCGCTTCAAAAGGAGTTATTGGATAAAAACCAAAATCTCAAGGTTTATATCTGCGTATCTGAGATATCGACAGGGGAGGGAATTAACAAGTTGAGCGAGTATTGCTTGAAGTCAGGTCTCTTGCCTGATGTACTTATCAACAATGCAGGGATTTTCCTACAAGGTAGTATCATAGATCCTATTGAGGACAATTTAGAGATCATGATGGATACCAACTTTTACAGCGTGTACCATTTGACTCGTGCATTACTGCCTGAAATGATCAAGCGCCAATCTGGGACCATCGTGAACATGTGCTCCATTGCCGGACTGGATTACTATCCCGGTGGGAGCCACTATTGTATCAGCAAGTTTGCTCTGAATGGATTTTCAATTTGCCTCAGAGAAGAATGTAAACCTCATGGTATCCGTGTTGTGACAGTTTATCCCGGAGCTACTTGGTCAAACTCATGGAAAGGTGTTGATCTACCCAAAAACCGACTTATGCCTGCTGAAGATGTTGCGGCAATGATATGCGCAACTATACAGTTAGGCCCTGATTCAGTCGTAGAAGAAATCATTATGAGACCACAACTTGGAGACTTATGAAATCCCAAGTATTCATTGATTATTGTTCTGTGCGCTATCCAGTTGAGACTATGCTGGATAGGGCGAAGAGTTTCTATGGATTCATGAATAGTAGGAGAACGGTTCGTGACTTCGCCCCAGATGAGATTCCGGATGATTTGATCAGAGACATTCTCCTTGCTGCAGGCACAGCACCATCGGGAGCGAATAAGCAGCCTTGGACATTTTGTGTTGTCCGAAATCCAGAAATCAAAAGAGAAATTCGCATTGCAGCTGAAAAAGAAGAATACGACAATTACCATGGGAGGATGCCTGAAGAATGGCTCAAAGATCTGGAACCCTTAGGAACCAATTGGGAAAAACCATTTCTTGAAATTGCCCCGGCACTTATTGTTGTCTTTCGTAAAAACTACGACATTCTGGAAAACGGGAGCGGTTCTAAAAACTATTACGTACACGAATCCGTTGGGCTGGCATGTGGCATTTTAATAACTGCAATTCACAATGCTGGGCTCGTTGCGCTTACGCACACTCCAAGTCCTATGAATTTCCTTCAAACTTTGTTGAAAAGACCTCAAAACGAAAAACCGTTTTTGCTTATACCTATCGGATTTCCTGAGCAAAATGCCAAGGTGCCTGATATTCACCGCAAAAAGCTGGAAGAAATTGCTATTTTTTATTAATTCAAATCTATACGACCAATGATTTTTAGTGACCAGAAGATACTTGAATCCATCGAAAAAAAACAGATTGTTATTATACCCTATGATCAAAACTGTCTAGGAACGAATTCATACGACGTCCACTTGGGAGGCACGCTTGCAGTCTATGAAGCAGCTGAGCTTGATGCTAAACATCACAATAAAATTAGATATTTTGAGATTCCTGATGAAGGTTATGTCATTCAACCTGGTGTCCTCTACCTTGGCGTTACCATGGAATACACAGAAACCCATAATGCCGTCCCATTTTTAGAAGGAAAATCCAGTGTAGGACGCCTGGGTATTGACATACATGCGACAGCCGGTAAGGGTGACGTTGGATTCTGCAATACCTGGACTTTGGAGATCAGCTGTGTGCAGCCTGTCCGAATTTATAAAAGCATGCCCATCGGCCAACTCATTTACTTCGCTGTAGAGGGCAATATATCCAACTTATATCATTCTAAATCTAATGCGAAATACACGGAAAGAACCGATAGACCTATCGAAAGTATGATGTGGAAAAATAAATTTTAATTCCAATTTTACTTTGGGATCTTTTTGAGAATCATATGGCCTATAAAATCAAGAGCTAGGATCTGACCGAAATGGTTTCGCAAAGCGATTATCGAGTGAAGGATTTCACTGGATAATGAGGGAACCGAGCAAAACTTTGCTCGGCATTGCGATTGCACTTTTGAGAGTAAACTTTGAGTACTCTTAGATTTTAATCGGATCAATTATTAAGGAAACAAGTCGAAGCCCAATTAACTAGATTAAAGTATTGTATAAAAAATACTAAGCTTACGAATCCTAAATAGAACAAAGCCTCGATATTAAGGTCATATTGCGTCTGAACAGATCTCATCGGTAATATTTGAATTTTATTACCTCGAATCTAGCACTATTGACTGTTGTACAGTCAATCTTTATATTCTTGTTCAATTATTTAATCCACGTTTTCTATTCCTGTACCAGGCTTTTCATCTGATACATGCTGCCCACTATGTGGGACAGGCTCTTGGTGTTTGTCTTTATGATAAGGTGATGGGCCGATCAAACGCTCTACGTCAGATTTCAGCAATACTTCTTTGTGCAGTAATTGTTGAGCCAATGTTTCCAATTCTACTTTGCGCTCCAATAGTAATTCCTGCGCACGTTGATATTGTTCTTCGATGAGTTGGCGCACTTCCTGATCCATCAACTTTGCAGTTTCTTCGCTGTAAGGACGCTGGAAATTTTCCTGAGCCATTCCATAAAAAGATACATTTCCAACTTTATCGTTCATTCCATATACAGAAATCATGCTGTAGGCCATTTTGGTAACCTGATCCAGATCGCTCTGTGCACCTGTGGAAATTTTGTCAAAGATGATTTTTTCGGCTGCTCTGCCACCCATAGTCATACATACTCTGTCCAATAGAGCATCTGTCCGAGTGATATACTCTTCTTTTGGTAGATACTGGGCATAACCCAATGTTCCAATTCCACGAGGCACTATAGTTACTTTCACCAATGGGGACGCATATTGCAAATACCAGCCACAAATCGCATGCCCCGCTTCATGATATGCGATCACTTGTTTTTCTTCCGGAGAGATCAGCTTATTTTTCTTTTCGAGACCACCAATCACCCTATCCAAAGCATAATTAAAATCGTCTAATGCGATTTCTGTTTTGTTTCGACGAGCTGCCACGAGAGCAGCCTCATTGCACACATTGGCTATTTCTGCTCCGGCAAATCCAGGAGTCATTTCTGCCAATACTTCAGGCGTAACCTCCGGAGAAAGTTTAAGTTTTTTCAGGTGCACTTTAAAAATCTGTGCCCTTCCCTTGAGATCCGGTGGATCTATGGATATCTGTCTGTCGAAACGTCCCGGTCTCAGCAAAGCAGTATCCAATATATCTGGACGGTTGGTAGCTGCCATTAGAATTACTCCTTTATCGGTAGAAAAACCATCCATCTCCACCAACAATTGATTGAGGGTGTTTTCTCTTTCGTCATTTCCACCCTGAATTTGCGTTCTTCCTCTTGCACGTCCAACCGCGTCAATTTCATCAATAAATACGATACAAGGAGCTTTCTCCCTCGCTTGCCGGAATAAATCCCTGACTCTGGATGCGCCAACACCTACGAACATTTCCACAAAATCAGATCCCGAAATCGTGAAAAAGGGCACTCCGGCTTCGCCTGCTACCGCTTTGGCTAGCAAGGTCTTACCAGTTCCAGGAGGACCAACAAGGAGCACTCCTTTTGGAATTTTACCACCCAGAGAGGTATATTTTTTAGGATTTTTTAAAAAATCGACAACTTCCATCACTTCCTCTTTCGCTTCCTCAAGTCCTGCAACATCTTCAAATGTGACATTCGTATTCTGGTTCTTTTCAAACAAAGTTGCCTTGGATTTGCCTATATTGAATATCTGACCTCCAGGTCCGGAGCCGCCTCCACTCATACGTCTCATGACGAACATCCAGATACCTAAAATAATGAGAAATGGTATTAAAAACTGTAAAATTGGACTTAACCAATTCTGTCTATCCTCATAGACGATATCCATTTTTGTGGGGAGTGTTTCGTTGATTTTGTCGACACGCTCCGAAAAATTTTCTGCCGGGCCAATGTTAAAAATATAATGCGCTCGATCGTTAAAACTGGATTTCACTGCATCCTCATATTCGGGTTTCCCTAATGCTTCTTTACGGAGGAAGATGCTCGCATATTTGTTATTTGAAATCTCTATTTTTTCAATATCGCCTTGCTTTGCCATAAGGTCAAAGCGGTTGATCGTGAGTTGACCTCCTCCGGGGTTAGCAAAATAAAATAAATTGACTCCTATGATTGCAAGAAAGAGTATGCCATAGATCCAGTATGCATTAAATCCATTGCCGTTTTTGCGTGGTGGTTGTGGATTCTGATCTTGTTCCATTGATTATTTGATATGGTTTTAATAAATAAAGAACGCCTGGTTTTAGTTCAGTGTTGCGGCCTTCTATAAATTTTGGTATTGCCTGAAGCTTGCGTCACTCCACAAATCTTCCAAGTCATAATAGGATCTTGTTTCTTTATCAAAGACGTGGAGCACCACGTCAAAAAAATCAACTAAAACCCATTTTGCTCCCGGTTGTCCTTCGATATGAGCGGCTTTTACTTTAGCTTCGTCTTTTGCTCTGCGATAGGCATTGTTTGCAATGGCTTTAATTTGGGTTGAGCTTTCGCCCTCACAGATCACAAAGTACTTTGCAGGTGCATCATGAAGAGCTGTGAGATCAAGCAAAAGTATATTTTTACCTTTGATGTCCTGAATACTGTCAATGATGAGTTCTAAAAAAGCTTGTTCTTGATTTCCCGGATGGGAAGTGGCAGAATTTTGTTTCGCTTTAGGCAAATGAATAAGGTTTGAACGAATTTATAATTTGATTAAACACAAAACTATTGAATTTAGATCATCTTATCGGTCAAAGAGACGAATTTAACTATAATTTAATCCACCTCAGCAAGACAAGCTCAACCAATGATTTTGCTATAGACATTATATCAAAAAGTGAGCCTGAAGGGATTTTTGTTGTATTTGCTGACGAACAGACAGCCGGGAGGGGACAATATGGCAGAAAGTGGCAGAGTGAGGCTGGGAAAAACCTCCTATTTTCTGTATGTTTCTCTTCTGACTGGCTCCCCTTAGACCGAATCTTCGATCTCCAGCTTTTGGCTTCCTGCGCACTGTGGGAATGTGTTTTTCCGCTTTTGAGCCAATCGATTACTCTCCAAATTAAATGGCCAAACGACTTGATTGCCAATCATTCCAAATTGGCTGGAATACTTATCCAAAACAGCATTCGCGATTACAAATTAAGCTGGTCAGTGATTGGTATCGGACTGAATGTGGATCAGACAGATTTTCAGTCTTTGGACAAAGCGACGTCCCTCAAAATACTGACCAATCAAAGTTTTGATCGCATGAAAATTTTAAAACAATTCATGAATGTATTTCTTGAAAGGCTCAATTTATTGAAAAACGGCCCTCAGGATATTTTCATGAATCTTTACAGAAAACACTTATACGGATCAAATGAATATTTGACAGCTGAAATTAATGGGAAAAAAATCGACCAAATAAAAATAATCGACGTATTACCAACCGGGCAGATTAACGTGGAAATCTCTGGCTTGCAGAAAATTTTTTCTTTTGGGGATATCAGGTTTTTTCTTTCGGACTAATTAATTTTTTGCCCATATCCACTTTGCCAGTTCTTTAAAACTTGCTTTTTTACCATACATCAATATTCCTGTTCTATATATTTTTCCTGACAACCAAATCATAAATATCGCAAATGCACACAGGATTGCAACTGACAAAATTATCTGCCACCAAGGTGGATCAAAAGCGAGTAATGCAGGCATCACAATAGGTGAAAACAATGGGAAAATGGAAGCAAAGAATGCCAAGTTGCTTTCAGGAAGCCGTATTGCTTGAAACATAATGTATATCGACAACACAATGGGCATCGTGACGATCAATGTGTAAGATTGGGAATCAGATGTATCATCTCCCATAGCAGCACCCAGAGCTGCAAATTGAGATGCGTAAATGTAATAGCCACCAATAAAGTACAAAATAAACAGGAAGAAGATCTTGAACCAATTCAATTGAAAGATTTCATGAAATACAGACTGAATTTCAAATTCATTGATTTGAGACTTTGCACCCGCCAAATCACCTGACATAGTCTGTACTTCATCAGGATTGAGTCCTGTAAGTTGTGTGCCAATCGTCATAATAATTGGAATCAAAACCATCCAGATCAACAACTGGGTGATTCCTACTAATCCTACTCCTGTAATTTTTCCTAACATCAATTGTGTTGGTTTGACTGATGAAATCACCAACTCAACTATTCGGTTGGTTTTCTCCTCAGATACTGATCGCATCAACATCGCTCCATACAAGATGATGACGATGAAAATAATGTAACCCATCACACCTCCAAGAACCATTGCGATTTTACCAGTAGAGGCAGTGCGGTCTCTTTGATCAAGCGCAATGGGCTCCGGATCTAGGGTCAGATTTAAATCCAGCTTTTTTAAATTTTCTGGGTCAATCTGTAGGATTCTGGATTTTTCATCCCGAAATGATTTTTCAAGAACTTTTTGCACATCTTTCTCTATTACAATGTCTAAAGCGTCATCCGAGTAATAATATGTTGTATAGTCTTTCACATCGACTCCTGAAAATCTAGGCAGTACCAATATACCGTCGGATTTACCGTTTTGATACTCTGACTTCAATTGGTCCAGGGTTTTATCAGACAAATGGAAGTTTAAGTTTGCCTTATTCTCGGGAAGCTTGACTCCCACACCACTTTGATTGATTACTTCAATATGATAATCCCGAGCGCTTTCATAACTAAATATCCATCCAACCGTCAAAAAGAAAAGTAATAGCACAAGAGGAGTGATGAGAGTGGTGATAAGGAATTTCTTATCCCTTACTCTGGTCAAGTACTCTCTTGCAATGATAAGCCCTATTTTATTCATGGTTGGCGTTGTTTACAAGGCGAATAAATATCTCATTGAACGTTGGTAGAATATCTTTAAATTCTGAAATTTCAACACCTGACTGGATCACTTCCAATAACAATTGAGTTGCCGGAATTCCTTCGCTTTTGAAATAGTATGATTGAGGAGCATAAGTCTCTAACTTATATTTATCAATTATAATGGGATCAAGGCTCGCCTCCGTCTTCAGGTCATATTTTGATTCTCTAAATGCTTTTTTCAGTTGATTTACTTCGCCTTGGAGGATAATCTTGCCTTTGTTGATCAATACGATTTCATCGCACATTTCCTCTACCTGTTCCATCCTGTGCGTTGAAAACAAAATGGCTACACCCTGATGCTTTAGATGGGCAATTTCCTGTTTGATCATCTGGGTATTGATAGGATCCAATCCTGAAAAAGGTTCATCCAGAATAATCAAGTTTGGCCTGTGCGCTACTGTGGCAATAAACTGGACTTTTTGGGACATGCCTTTCGACAATTCGTCAATCCGTTTATTCCACCAGCTGGTAATTTCAAATTTCTTCATCCAGCTCACAACTTCTCGTTCCGCATCTTTTGCGGACAAGCCCCGAAGCCTACACAAATACACCAGCTGTTCACCTACTTTCATTTTCTTGTACAAACCACGTTCCTCCGGCATATAGCCTATAGATGGGTCAGTGATATCCTGTACAGGCACGCCTGAAAGCAGAACCTGGCCTGAATCGGGTCTGGTGATTCCTGTGATAATGCGTATCAGACTGGTTTTTCCTGCGCCATTAGGCCCCAGGAGTCCAGTAACACAGCCTGTCGATAAGCTAAAACTCACCTGATCGACTGCACGGGCACTTTGATATTCTTTAATTACTGATCGAAGGTCAAGAAGGAGATTATTCATAAATCAATTCAGATTTCAAAGTTATGCACTTGGGGCTTCCTGATGGTCTAAATTTAGACAGAATAGACAAATTTTAGTGTAAAAGTGAATTTTCGGCCTCAAAATTGTGTTTTTTGGGCTGTTATTTCGTCTAAAAATCATTCAACAATTAAATCCACCAAAAAATGAAAAAATTTACATTATTGACTTTTATCGCATGTTTCTCAATCTTTTCAGGTACTGGTCTTTTAGGACAGGTAGCTCAAGCTAAAAAACAAATGAGCCTTGGAATCCAAAACGGATTTTCTATTTCCCTTCCAGATACTGAGGATAAGTTCATTGAAAAACAGTGGAAAAAGTTCACCAAGGACTATGGCAAAACAAAGGAAAATAAAAAAGCAGACGAAATTTTTATCGAAGGCGCAGTGATCAAAACGATCAATGGAGAGAATGCTATGGATATTTATACCGCAATAGAAAATAACTCTATAGCTGTATTTTTTGATAATAAAAACGGTTTTATCAACTCAACAGACAACCCTAAAGAAGCGAAATCCGCGGAAGAGTTCATTCAGGAGTTTGCTTATGAAGTTCAAAGGGAAAAAACAAGAATTGAGCTTGACAATGAGAAGGACCAATTAAAAAAATATGAGAAAAATCTGGAAAAACTAAAACGAGATTTGGATGGATATAATAAAGATATAGAGGTTGCCAAGGATAAAATCAAAAAAGCCGAAATGAATATCGTCCAAAATGGCAAAGACCAAGAGAAAGCACAGATCGATATCAATACCCAAATGAAAACAGTAGAAATGGTCCAAAAAAAGTTATCTGAAATTGGTAAGAGCAAGTAATATATTAAGATAAATAATATATAAAATATTTTTTCACATGTTCTTGCTCCTGTAAAACTTATCACCAGAAATTATCGCTTTCAGAGGCTAAACTGGTACAGCTGAGAAATGTATTTTATCGCAAGGTAATAATCACTATCTGTTTGATTATCAACTTCTGATTAATCTCCTTTAATTATATTGCAATTTCTTGTAATGTGTAAAGAAATTGTGCGAATATTGCTGATTAATTATCCACAAGTTTTCAACACTTTATCAACTGTTTTTCATTTTGTTGTAAAACATATGTAAATTGTAGATCATTTGATTAAGTCTAATTTTGCAAGCGCAAGCAAGACGAATATATGGCAGAGCCGATAAAAAATACCTTGAGACCTATCTCAGGATCTGGAAGACAGCAACAATCGGCTGATTTTTCAAACATTGCATACGAGAGAATTCAACCGCAGGCCAATGATATGGAAGAGGCCGTTCTTGGAGCAATCATGCTGGATAAAAATGCCATCAACGAAGCGCTGGAAGTTCTCAGACCGGAGTCTTTTTATAAACCTGTGCATCAGAAAATATTTGCAGCCATGATGACACTGTTTAACATGACTCAGCCTATTGATGTGCTTTCTGTCACAGAGCAGTTGCGCAAAACTCAAACTTTGGAAGAAGTGGGGGGAGTGCCTTTTATTTTGGAACTTTCCAATAAGGTGAGTTCTTCTGCAAATGTGGGACATTATGCGCGGATTGTCTCCCAGAAATATCTTCAACGTGAACTTATTCGAGTGTCAACACTAGTCATCAAAGACGCATTTGAGGACAGCAAAGATGTCTTTGACATGCTCGACAGTGCTGAACAAAACTTATATGCCATCACCGACAAAAACCTGAGAAGAGGATATGAAAGTGTTGGCTCATTGGCCTATCAGGCACAAAAGCAACTTGAAATATTGTCGCAAAATGCGGATCAAGTAGTGGGTGTTCCTTCTGGCTTCCCCGATTTGGATAAAATCACTTCCGGTTGGCAAAAATCAAACTTAATCATTGTAGCTGCAAGACCCGGTGTGGGAAAAACCAGTTTTACTTTGGCTTTAGCCAAAAATGCAGCCATGGATTACAAAAAACCGGTTGCGCTCTTCTCTCTGGAGATGAACAATCTGGAACTAGTGAATCGTCTTATATCTATGCATGCCGAGGTCAACGGATCGAGTTTGAGAAGTGGAAAGCTTTCTGACGATGAGTGGACGGGAATCCACCACGCCATTCAAGAATTGAGTGAAGTACCTATCTATATCGACGATACTCCTTCACTTAATATTTTCGAGCTGAGGGCCAAATGCAGAAGACTCCACCAACATCACAATGTCAGTTTGATCATCATCGACTACTTACAATTGATGACGCTGGGTACCAATGACAAACGCGGGTCGAGAGAACAAGAAATTTCGTCTATATCAAGAGCATTAAAAAGCCTGGCCAAAGAGCTCAATATCCCAGTAATAGCTTTGTCACAGCTCAATCGTGCTGCTGAAATGCATGGTAGTAAACGTCCGCAACTTTCGCATCTGAGAGAGTCAGGAGCGATAGAGCAAGATGCCGATATGGTTCTGTTCATCCACAGACCAGATTATTGGGATAACGCCGCTGATATGCCTGAGGTGCCCAAAGGGTATACAGAACTCATCATTGCCAAGCACAGGAATGGTTCAGTGGGCAGTATTTTCTTGAAATTTGTCTCGGATTATGCGAAGTTCTTGCCTGCAGAAAGTAGCTTTTCTTCCATGGGAGGAGGATTCCAAGATAGTATGCAGGTGATGATTAAACCTTCCAAACTCAACGATGATGACTACGTTCCATTCTAAGCCTCCAAGAGAAAAAAAACAGCGGACAGCTTCCGTCAAAGTGTCTGCACCTAAAGATGAATTGATGCGACTGAATAAATACGTCGCACATTGTGGCATATGTTCCAGAAGGGAAGCTGCTGAACTTGTCAAAAAAGGATTGATTTTGGTTAACAAGCAGGTGGAACTCAATCCATCATATATTGTCCAATCGAAAGACAAAATTTTTTACCAGGGAAATTTGATCACTCCCGAAGAGAAAAAAGTATATATTCTCATAAATAAGCCTAAAAACACGGTTACAACTTCCAAAGACGAAAAAAACCGCAAAACCGTCTTGGATATGGTCTCTAACAGCGTCAAAGAACGCGTATATCCTGTTGGCAGATTAGATCGAAATACTACGGGTCTTCTGCTTTTGACAAATGATGGTGAATTATCACAAAAATTAGCACATCCATCTTTTCAAGTCAAAAAAATATACCATGTAGTTTTACACAAAAATCTTTCTGTCCCTGATTTTCAAAAAATATCTGAAGGCTTAATACTAGAAGATGGAAAAGCAAAAGTGGATGGAATCAGTTATGTAGATGGCAAAAAAAATGAAATAGGAATTGAGATACACTCAGGAAAAAATCGAATCATCAGAAGGATTTTTGAGAATCTCAATTATCAAGTTGAAAAACTGGATCGCGTCTATTATGCTGGTTTAACTAAAAAAAATTTACCACGCGGTAAGTATAGGCATTTGACCTCTCAAGAAGTGATTAACCTCAAGCATTTTTTGAAATAAATATCTGTCAATTAAGATTCATTTCCCCCTTGATCATAAATAAAGACTCGAAGATCTATTGCGCAGCTAATTGAATTTGAATTCAGGGATAATTGCAATAGTAAATTAGATATTGGAAAAAATTATAATTTGAATTGTTTGATACATACTTGGTTCCGTTCCTTTCAAGGAATGAATAAGTTGGAATGTTAGCCAACAATCTTGGCTCAATCCACAGAACTAATTAAGTAATCTGCAATTCCTTATCACAGAAACTCCAGGAATAGTAGCCGCCGGCCAAGTTGATCACGTCTGTAAAACCTCTTTGCCGCAAGATCCTCTCTGATAAATATCCGCGCAACCCCACTTGACAGTAAACGATCACCGGTTTATTCGGATCCAATTCTGAGATTCTGTCCCGCAGTTCGTCAATTGGAATGTGAAGGGCTTGTGGTATATGGCCTTTTTCAAATTCAGCCCGGGTACGTACATCCACAAGCTGGGATTCATTTGGTCTGAGTTTCAATTCATCCCATGTGATGGCTTTGCTTTTGCCTGTTAATCTGTTTTGTGCTACGAATGCTGCCATGTTCACCGGATCTTTTGCTGAAGAGTATGGAGGCGCATAAGCGTGTTCGAATTCTGTCAGTTCTTCAATAGAAGCTCCTCTCTGGACAGCAGTGGCCAGCACATCTATCCGTTTGTCCACTCCCTGAACCCCGATAGCTTGTGCACCCAACAATCTACCATCCAACTGTGAAACTGCCAATTGAATACTCATCAGATGTGACCCGGGATAGTATGTTGCATGTGAAGCGCTGTGAGTTGTTGATACTATATGTGGTACCTGAGCTATTTTCAGATGCTTGGAAGCCACACCTGAAGTTGCAATCGTTAAATCAAAGAGCTTCACGATAGCAGTGCCAATAGCGCCTTTGTATTTGGATTGATTTCCGAAGATTATATTATCTGCAACGATTCTACCCTGTTTATTGGCTGGTCCAGCAAGGTATGTAGGCATGGATTTGTGAAGGATCGGATGATCAAATTCAATAGCATCTCCCAAAGCATAAATATCCGGATCCGAGGTTTGTAAATACTCATTTACTTTGATAGCCTTGGTCGGACCTAATTCAAGTCCGGAGCTCTGAGCCAACTGGGTATCCGCTCTGACTCCAATGCTGAGGATGACTATATCAGCTTCTAGGGATTCTTTTTCCTTCAAATCGACAAATAAATGGGAATCCTCTTGGCGGATTCCGGTCATAGAGGTATTGAGATAAAGGTCCAGACCTTTGTGTCTTAAATGTTGCTGGGCGATTACTGCGATCGCAAAATCTACAGGTGCTAAGATCTGTGACGCCATTTCTACTACACTAACATGCATGCCAAGATGATGTAGATTTTCTGCCATTTCAAGTCCAATAAATCCAGCTCCTATGACTACTGCTTTCGCATTAGACTTTCCCTCAGTAAATTTTTTGATTGCATCTGTGTCAGCAACATTGCGGAGTGTAAACACTCCCGGAAGTTGAAGACCGGGTAATGGTGGTCTGATAGGCTCAGCACCTGGTGATAAAATCAATTTATCATAATGCTCCTCGTAGGTCTCTTCAGAATTCAGATTCTTGATCAATACCGATTTTCTGTCTCGATCGATACGAATTACTTCACTACTAATCCGCGCATCAATTTGGAACCTCTGCCTGAACGAGGAGGGCGTTTGTACAAATAATTTTTGTCTATCATGTATCACGCCACCTATGTAATAGGGTAATCCGCAGTTTGCATAAGATATATATGCTGACTTCTCAATCAGAACGATTTCTGCGTTTTCGTCCATTCGACGCAACCTTGCTGCAGCGCTAGCTCCCCCTGCAACACCGCCAATAATCACTACTTTCATACTTTATTTATTCTCGTTGGGATCCCAAACGTACCCAATCTAATAAACTAAAAATGATTTTGTTTAAGATAACATCCAAAAATATTAAACAAAATAAAGCCTAAACAAAAATTGTGATATCCTCTATCCGTGATTTGGTCAAATCATAGAAACACTATTTTTTCCAGATATCTCTGACAAAAACAACTTCTTCCGAACAAACAGGTGGTTGGCACTCTCCGCAGATCAGGCATACTGTATCACATTTAGAATCAATAAAATAATCAGCACCGTCCACTGCTGCATGTTGTCTGTCCAGAAAGTACCAATTTTTCTCTCTAAATCTGTAAAGAGCAAAGCTGTGGGCATCCCCCAAACCCTTGAATTCCTCTAGTCTTTGTTGAACACATTCGCTTAGATCCGAATCAGTAAAATCACATTGTTTCTTGCATGACATAAGAAGTACGATGCCTGAAAACAATATGATTAATTTAAATGATTTCATAATATTATTGGATGATTTGTTTTAAAGATATAGGTTTTTCATTGAGTCTGGGTCTAAATCCTTCCAGAACTTTTGACTTTCCATCTTGTACAGGCAGCAGCTGTCCACTCGGCTTGATATAAAAATCTATATGTGATACTTTTTGATCTGGTGTAAAATGCAGGTTCATTCTACTGCATTGGATATAATTAGTTCCAATGTATTCTTTGGTGTCATCTTGAAGAAAATAAACTGACTCTGCATTTCCGGTGACAAACATTTGATGAAGCTTTTTTTGATTAAACACAGCGATGATTTCCCTTCCTTTAACCTGACTAATCAAACTATCCCTAGAGTCATTTAAAATAAACGCCTTTGGACGCATGGTTATTTCATCAAGGGAATTGTTTTTGAGCAATAACCAGACAGTATCTCCTGAAAACTGAGTGGTATCCGCCCACATTACAGGGTCTCCCAGCAGATGAAAAGTAGAATCTCGACTTTCAAAAAATACGGAATCACACTTCGCTTGGAGATTGTGGGACCATACCAAAACGTTTCCGTCTGCATTAAGCACTCGTGAGGAATCCGTTAGATAATATCGAATCTCAGAACTGAGTTGATCTGCCGCCAGATATAAAGAATCTTGATCAAGGACTGTAGCCAGATAAGGTCTATGCCCAAGTGCTTTAAAATATTGGTTCTGCTTGTGATAAATGAGTGTATCGGCAAACAAAGAATAATTGGCTATCGTATCTCTAACCTCCACCCGCCCTGTGGCTAGTCCGGAATCTGTAACAGATTGATATTCCAATCTGTCTGAGATTATCGTCCTTGCTCCTTCCAATACTTCTGACCTACCTGTCATCAAAAGAGAAGATGTCTTACGATTGAATTGAATCGTGTCCCCTTTCAGGGTCCTTTCACCTTCCTTATACATGGAATTGCCTATGATGTATACCCAATTGGTGATTTCATTAAAAAAGATACTGTCTCCTCTGGCTTCCTTTAGACTATCCCGAATCCAGGCATTGTTCTTCAAAGTGATGACGCCATTGCGTGTATCGTAACGAATGACCTCCGCATCTGCTTTCTGGCCTCCGTTTGTGTACTGCGGGTTATTCCTGAACTCGGATTGCTCTTTCTGAGTGTCGTAATAACCAGCTTCAGTATAAATTTTCAATTCCCCTTTGCGTATGGCTGTTGGGCCGGTGAAAACAACGATTTGCTTTTTCGCTTGATATACCAATGAATCCGCCAACAGCTGCATACTGTCTTTGAGTAGTACAATCACGGAGTCTTTGAAAAAAGCTTGTTCCTCCCGTGCGTGATAATAGCCTTTCTTACTGGTCAAATGTGTACTTCCACTGGTCAGGAGGGCGGATTGTGAATAACTGGCAATTCTATTCCTCAAATCATACCGCAACCTATTGGTAAACAGCTGTCTATCTCGATGCCTTAAGACTACCTTACCCGTAAAGTCAGCTTCAAGCTTATCGCCATCATAATAAAGAGTATCCCCAAAAATTTGCAGACTATCGCCTTCAACAATTCTCACATGACCCACTGCTTTAACTTTGTTGTCGAGGATGATCGCAGAATCGCAAAGCAAGTAAGTCTGTTTATGCTGAACCAATACATCGTGACTCAAATACTGGTATTCTTTACCATCAAATCGCTCAAACTTCCAAATATCTGCATGGATGACCGTGACTTTCCCACTGTCAGCTTGTGCGGCTATTTTGATAGCACAGGAGACCAAAAAGATAAAAAGGATGAGACGAAATCCCAAAGTCGATGATTTTTGCAAATGAAACGCAAAAATAAAGCAAATCGTGCTTGTTAAGAATGAAATGGCTTGTATCTGATGAACAATGACTTCCAATGTCGTAAAATGCGGATGAAACAGTACATTTACAGCTCAAAAATCAAATCGATGATACAGCGAATTCAAACTTTATGGTTGTTCATGGCTGCACTCTGTTTTGGAATATCCCTAGTACCTCCCGTGTACTTACTTCAAACACAGTCTCCAGGGAGTGGTGTATTTTCAGACCAGATTCTTCACATCACTGAAAATAAGATATTATTGGGCGCTTGTATCTTATCTTCCTTACTTGCGCTGACGGCAATATTTCTGTTTAACATCAGAATCAGACAAGCACTTTTGAGTGGGATGGCAGCAATCATCCAATTGGTAGGGGTCCTTGGAGTTGGAATATGGTTGACTTATGAAAATCAACATCTAAATGACATGATCCCCGGAATTGCCATGTTACTCGGTGTCAGCGGCATATTATTTTGCTGGCTTGCTAATCGAGCAATTCGGAAAGACGAGACTTTGGTCCGATCCATGGATAGGCTTAGATAAATTTTAAAATTAAAAAAACATCCGTAGTTATTGAAAATATTGCTCAATGTTCACTATATTTGCGGTCCTTTAAAAAATATATATGGCAAATCACAAATCAGCTCTCAAGAGAATCCGCCAAAACATCGTGACCAGGATGGCAAATCGTTATTATAAGAAGTCTGCACGGACTGCAATAGCGAGGTTAAGGACAACGGAAGATAAGGCAGAGGCCAAGAAACAGTTACCTAAAGTAATTGGAATGATTGACAGGTTGGCTAAGAAAAATACATGGCATAAAAACAAGGCTTCTAATCTAAAGAGCAGCCTTATGAAGCGAGTTGCTTCTTTGTAGTAGATAGATATAGATACAAAATCAAGATAAAAAGGTCGGGTGGAAGATTTCATCCGACCTTTTTATTTACCGGCTTTCGGCATGAGAATCCTGTCAATCATTACATACCATTCATACTGCATTATTATTTATATATATATATTATTGTTTGTCAATACTTTGTGAAGACAAACAGCTTTTGTTCTGAAATGACAATCCATGCCAAATTTTTAGCAGAATTTTTTTAAAAAAAATAAAAAAAAACTTGACAGAAGTAAAAGTCGCTGTATATTTGTGCCTGCAACGCCAATACTTAGACTACTAAGAGAATTTTGTAAAATGTTGACAAAATTAATTGGGAAGTTTGCAAATAAATTTGAAATTTAGGGTGTTCTCATAGTGTTATTATTAAGGAGGTCGGGCCGCTCGGGTCCGGCCTCTTTTTTTTTATATGTCATTTGCTCAAAGCCTAGTATTTTGTTCTCCTTGGAGATTCCACCTAACTTTTCGTGATGTTTGGATTAGTTAAAATTGGGTGCAATCCTAATCTTTTAAGAATTTTTTTACCACAATCGACCGAGAATGCTTAATATTGTTGACTTTTTTAAAAACCAACAATATTTTTACTTCACAACAAAAATTTTCCAATGAAAAGAAACTTTACTATTCTGCTTTCTTCGCTGCTCCTATTGTCTGTAATTACAGTGCAATCACAAGCGGTGAGAAAAGTATTGGTGGAGGAATTCACCAATGCTTCGTGTGGGCCATGTGCAGTGTATGGTCCTGCTTTTACTGAAAAACTTCGAAATCAGGCTGAACATGTCGTCGTTTTGAAGTACCAATGTGAGTTTCCGGGAGTAGATCCAATGAATGCGCAAAACAAGTCAGAGGTATCTACCAGATACAATTCAACTTATCCGGCAGTCCCTTCACAAGGAATCCCATATTGTGCGATGGATGGCAATAAATACAACGGACATATTGCAAATTTGACCGAACAACTTTTGATCAACAGAGCTGCCGTAACCAGTCCATTGGAAATGACCCTAGATCACAATTTGACTGAAAAAAATGATTCTGTCGCTATATCCGTTACGATCAAAAATGTAAGCAGTAATCCGATTGCTGCAAATGCAGCAATTCTACACATTGCTCTTATAGAAAAGGTGATTAAGTTTGCTTCCCCTCCAGGCACCAATGGGGACAAGACTTTTCCATCTGTGATGCGCAAAATGGTGCCAAATGCAAATGGCACTACCTTGACTACAGAATTGCCTGCCGGAGAAAGTAAAACATTCAATTTCACGATTCCTATACCATCATATATATATGACTACACTCAACTTGGTGTTGTGAGTTTTGTACAGATGAAAACTTCAAAGGAGATACTCCAAGCAAGGGAAAGTCTGCCTAAACCTTTGTTAGGGAATTTTTATGATGTTTCTGCCAATTATACTCCTGAAACAAGAACTAGTTATTGCGACAATATTTACAGTGTTTCCATAGAACTCACAAATAAATCTACAGGTACTGATACGATCAAATCTATCGGAATATTACCCTATCAAAATGGAGCCAAGCGCCCTCGATCTGTATGGAAAGGCACCTTACTTCCGGGAGAAAAAACAACGTATAAAATTAGTAATATTTCACTTCCAAACGGTATAGTGCGGTATAGCTGGACAATTGACACAATCATTACCAATAATGGAGTAGTAAAAGACGTTGGAAGTGTGAATAATCTGAGCGACGAATACCGTTTAATTGTTGTTCCAAATGCGGCTGCCTCTGCTCCTTTAAATTTCGATTTTGAAAATGTATCAGTTGGTAGTATACCTACTAATTTATATACTGAACTTGGTACTGGATTTAGAACTTTTGTCGCTGATAAATCCGCAGGTGGAGTGACTTGGGAGATGGGAGGCTTTGGACAATCTGCTAAGAGTCTGTTCATTGATTTAAATTCACCTGCGCCAGGAATTACAAGTAATTTTATTTTCAGCAAACTAAATTTCTCAGCGGTCAATAATGCAAAATTCTTTTACTCTATCGCGCATGCTCAGGCATATGATTTTTCTGACAACTCAATTGATTTGCAATACTCCACTGATTGTGGCGCTACTTGGAAATCAGCAGGTATTAAGTCGGGAAAAGAATTGGCCTCTGTTGCAGATCCGGTAGATCCATTGGTTACTTTTTTTGTACCACAGGTTGATCAATGGAAGACAGATTCATTTGATCTTAAAGAATTAGATGGTTTAGCCGATGTATTAATCAAGTTGGCTATCACTTCAGGTGGCGGTCAAAGCTTGTTCCTCGATGATTTTAGTTTCAGAGAAGGCGCAGCTCCGGTAGGTTTCCCTGAGATAGAAAATTTGCGCAGTATTACTGTTTATCCAAATCCGGTTTCTAAGGATTTAGGCATAGAGTTGATATCTGATGCTGTTCAAGTTCTTCGTTTTGAAGTGCTTGATCTCAATGGACGTGTCGTATCCCAATTTGGTCAAAAAAATATCAGTGCTGGTAAAAATATTTTACAATTCCCGATCGATTTGACTTCGGGAATGTACCAATTGAAGATCAGTTCACCAAATGGAGTGAGCACGAGAAAAATAAATGTGCAATAAGTTTTACACTTCATAACAAAATAAAAAGGGCTCGAAAACGAGCCCTTTTTATTTTAGAGAATATTACATTATAATTTTTCTTGAAGCTTTTGAGCAAGGATAAAAAAGTATAAATCCCTTTTATTATAAAATCATTCGTCTTCAATATATCTATATTTATTACGATAAGATTTTCGTGCCAAAAATCCCGCAAGCATACCGAATACAAACCCACCAATATGTGCCCACCATGCAACACCTGAGGATTCTTCACCTACTGGTTGCAGAGAGCCGATTCCCGCAAACATCTGCTGAATAATCCAAAAGCCTAGAAAAAAAATTGCAGGGATATAAACACTTGTGAATAAGATCAAAATCAGGACTTTGATCCTGGAAGATGGAAACATCACCAGGTAAGCACCCATCACCGCTGAAATTGCACCACTTGCACCAACCATAGGCATTTCACTTCCGGAATTCAAAGCAATATGGATTAGTGCTCCTACTATACCGCCAAGCAGATAAAATATGATGAAATTGAAGGTTCCTACTATGGCTTCAATGTTATCTGCGAACACCCATAAGAAAAGCATATTACCTATCAGATGCATCCAGCCTCCGTGAAGGAACATACTGCTCAGCAAAGTGTACAAATCCTGACCATACACGATTTCTTGTGGGATTGCACCGTAAGTGAATATAAAAGCTTCACTTCCTTCCAATCCAAGATTTAGTTCATATAAAAAAATGAGAACATTGGCTACTATTAAACTATAGGTAAATATGGGCTTCTGTCCGCCTTGAATCTGATCGTCTCCTATTGGAAAAAACATGCTTGTTTCAATTTTATTTTTCTGTAGTTAATAAAAGCTCTTTAGCTTCATTATCAGTTGGATTAAGGCTGGTGCATTTCAATAAATCTTGTCGAGCAGCAGTTTTATTGTTCTGCAATATATAAGCCTGAGCACGATGAAAATAATTGGATGATTCTGCCGGATTGAGCTCAATGGCTCTAGAAAACTGCTTGATTGCAGCATCAAGAGAATCTTCACTCTTGTAGAGTATTCCCAAATTATAAAAAGCCGGTTCGTATTGCGGAAAGCGGTCACAAATCTGCCGATACAATTCTATGGATTCTTGAACGCGGTTGAATTTCTGTAATGCATACGCTTTGTTGTGTAAAGTCTCCACATCATCCGGATGTATCCTGATGGCATTGTCGTAATACTGGATTGCACGCGGATTATTTTTTTCTGTATACAGATCCCCCAACTGTATCCAAGCTTCTACCAACTCTGGATCAAAATCCGTAGCTTTTTGATAACTGGATATCGCCTTTGTCGTATCACCCATTTCGTACAATAGGTGACCTGCGAGATAATATGCTTTGGCATTCTGTGGATCAATCATGAACACCTTGTCCATGACTGTCATCGCTTGGATATGTTGCTGTAAGATCAACTGAAGCCGTGCAATTTTGAGCAGTACCTCTACATTATCCGGAAACAAAGCAAGCGCGCGATCTAAAATCTCTTTTGCTGATTTAGATTGAGCATTCGCCAGATACACGTCTGACAGGTAGAGATAGTAATCTTTGTTTAATGAATCGAGAAATATAGCCTTATTTAGATCTGCGATTGAGGAATCCAATAATTGCCTTTGAAAGTAAAGATTTGCCCTTTGCAAATACAAACTGTCTGCATATGGATTGGCAGCGATCAAGCTGTGCATGAAACCGAGCGAATCCAGCGATCCGGCATTGTTTGTCTGAGCTTGTGGTTGGGGTGAATTGCAAGAGAATTGAATATGCACTAAAATCAATGCCAGAAGTGGAAAATGCTTCGTTTTCAATCTAAAAATTGAGCGGGAATTCATTGTTTGGTCCTATTATACTTTTATAAGTATTTGCTTTTTGGTTTTGCGACTTTTTTCCATCGCAAATCCCATAATATGTGACTCTATCGATGCTTCAATTGTAGAACTCAAAAGTTCGGGTTTATGTTGCGCAACAGCCTGCACCCAATCTGCAACCAGGTTGAAGTCACCTCCACCGTGTCCACTATTTTTATAAATTCCGACTTCGTCTTCATCTACATCCCATTCTGTTGTTGTGTCTGTCCTGAAATCTGTGTATGAGAATTTTTTCATATCTCCTACAATGTCACCCATAGATCCCATAATACGTGTTCTCCTGCCATGATATGAAGTAAAAGCTTCCATGTTGAAACTTGCAGTAATTCCATCTTCAAAAAGTACATTGCTGACGATATGATCCGGCTGGTCATTGTCCATCTGATAGACACATCTGCCGTAATTGGTAGTTTGTAATTGTTTATGAATAAAATCCGCATGCAGCTCTTGCTGCTCCGGGAGATCAAAAACATAAGTATAACTTCTTTTTCGAAGATAAATAGACAAAGCGGAATAAGGACATTCAGCTTCAATTTTGCAACCATCAGTACACCTCGGAGTGCTTCCCGGAGGTGCATTTTCGGGTTTAAACCAGCTCAATGAACCAAAAGCGCTCACCATCTTTGAAGGTTTATTTATCATCCATCTCATGATATCCAGATCATGGCAGGATTTAGCCAAAATGATAGGCGTAGTTGCTTTGGAATCATGCCAATTCCCCCTCACAAATGAATGAGCCATATGAATATGTTCGATAGGTTCGAAATGCTGCATGCTGATAAGCTCCCCTATCGCACCCGAATGGATAAGATTTTTTAGTTTTATGAAATATGGTGCATATCGCAAAACATGGCAGACTGCTACAATCCTGCCTGTTTTCTGCACCATTTTAAGGATATTGCGGCATTGTTGCTCAGTTTGAGCCATAGGTTTTTCAAGTAAAACATCATATCCAAGAGCAAGTGCCTGCATACAGGGCTCGTAGTGCAAATGATCCGGCATCGTGATGATTATGGCATCTGCAAATTTTGGTCTATTGAGCACATGTTCCCAAGTGATGAATGCCTTATCTACGTCAATTTGATGCTTTTTGATGTACCTTTCCTTCCTCAGCACAATCGGTTCAGCTACACCAACTATTTTAAGCTGGTCAGGATATTTAGTAGCATATGATCCATAAGTATTCCCCCTTGCTCCTGCACCGAGTGTAATTGCAGTCACGGGTTTTTGCAATGATAGATGACGAGGATCCCTTTGATGCAGTATCTGATTTGAATTCGCGATCCATTGCTCGATGGGAAAAGACTTTGTTCCTATAACTAAGCCCAGGGCTTGGAGGGCCTTTCTTCTTGAAAAACTCATGGTACAACAGGATTGATTGAGTGTAAAAATAAAGTTAAATGACGAGATTATGTGCCTTGAACGGAATACAGTCTGAATTTGCTTACTTTGCAAAAAAAACAAAACCAATGCATAAAATTGGGATAGCCATCCATGGAGGAGCAGGAACTCTTCGACCTCAGGACATGAATGAAGAAAGGGAGAGCCTTTATAAAAGAGAGTTGAAATTTGCCATTCAAAAAGGAGTAGAAATCCTTAGTGCCGGTGGAAGTGCTTTAGAAGCGGTAGAAAAAGCGGTGGTAGCACTGGAAGACTGTGAATTATTTAATGCTGGTAAAGGCTCTGTTTTTACTTCTAATGGAATCCATGAAATGGATGCTTCTATTATGGATGGCAATGGCGGAAAGGCCGGAGCTGTGGCTTTACTGCGCAATGTAAAAAATCCCGTTTCACTTGCTCGGCTAGTAATGGAAAAAACAAACCATGTTCTATTGGCCGGAGAGGGAGCCGAGTTGTTTGCAAAGGAAATAGGAGTGAAATTTGAACCAGATGACTATTTTTATTCTCAACACAGATATGATCAGTTGGAACATGCAAGACACTCTGACAAGGTAATTCTGGACCATAGCGTATTGAATGAAAAAAAGTTTGGGACAGTTGGAGCAGTCGCATTAGATCAAAGTGGAAATCTGGCGGCAGCTACAAGTACAGGAGGTATGACCAATAAAAAATATGGTCGAATTGGAGATAGCCCCCTCATTGGTTCTGGAACATATGCATCAAATGAAAGCTGCGCTGTTTCTTGTACAGGATCAGGCGAGTATTTTATACGTACAAATGCAGCTTTCCATGTTTCAGCGCTCATGAAATATGGAGGTAAAAATCTAAGTGAAGCGACGGGAGAGTTAATCCATCATATATTGCCAAAAATTGGAGGTGACGGAGGATTGATAGGCATAGATCGAAATGGAAACATTTCGATGGTATTCAATACCGAAGGCATGTACCGCGCCAGCTGGAATGAAGATGGTGAAATTCAGCTCAGGATTTATTCTTGAAAAATAAATAAAGCAGCTTATAGTGAAATTATTTACAGGAAAGCAGATTAAGGAATACGATCAATACACCATCCGTGAAACACCAATTACTTCCTATGATTTAATGGAGAAAGCCTCCAGATCACTTTCTTTCGAAATTTTAAAGAACTGCGGAACTGAATCCAATTATATCGTGGTGTGTGGGTACGGAAATAATGGAGGTGATGGCCTTGCAATTGCAAGAATGCTTCATACACGTAAAATAAAAGTGCAGGTCTTTCTGTGCAACCCGGGTGGTATTCTAATGAGTCCTGAGACAAAAAAAAATTTAGAATTGCTAGAGGATTTGATATCGGTATGTCAAGTCAATGCTGTTGAAGATTTCAATCCGGATATCGTAGAGAGAAGTATCATCATTGACGCTTTGCTCGGCTCAGGGACAAACAGAAGACCTCAGGGATTATATCTGGAAATCATCCGTCGGATGAATAACAGTAAAGCAAAAATCATTTCTGTGGATCTTCCTTCCGGGCTTAAGACGGAAGAAATATTATGTTCAACAGATATGGATATGGTGGTACATTCAGACTTCACCTACGCCATTGAACAGGCTAAGCTCAGCTTTTTTTACCCTGAAAATGAAAAAGCGGTAGGTGAATGGTCAGTGATCAAGATTGGTTTACATCCTCAGTTTTCTAAAATCACCGAAAGTCCCTATTACTTGATTGATGCAGAGGAAATAAAAAACATTTACAAGCCAAGGAGCAAATTTTCGCATAAGGGTACATTCGGACATTGCTTGATTATAGCCGGTTCAAAAGGTAAAATGGGTGCTGCTTCGTTAGCTTCAAAAGCAGCCCTTCGGTCAGGAGCAGGTTTGGTGACAGCGTTTGTTCCAAATGTAGGAATTGACATTATTCAATCCACTGTGCCTGAAGTGATGGCAATGGAAGGAGGACCTCATGAAAATATCAGTGAGGCAGTTGATAGAATAGAAGATTTTGAGGCAATTTGTATTGGACCCGGCATCGGTAAAAAGCAAGCAACGAAGGAGGTCTTGGAACGGTTATTGAAGTCATCCAAAAGACCTGTTGTTCTCGATGCAGATGCATTGAATCTTTTGGCGGAGCATAAGAATTTATTGAATTTTCTGCCAAAGGAAAGTATCCTGACTCCCCATCTTAAAGAATTTGATCGAATATGTGGTGAACATTCCGACAGCTTTTCGAGGCAGGAAGGTCAACAGAAGTTTGCTAAGAAATTTGGTGTTTATGTAATTCTCAAGGGTGCTCATTCCTGCATTGCAAGTCCTGACGGCAGCTTGTGGTTTAATGCAACCGGCAACCCGGGAATGGCTACAGCAGGTAGTGGAGATGTATTAACTGGGATAGTATGTTCCTTGTTATCACAGGGTTATACCTCTCAGGAGGCCTGTAAATTGTCGGTATATGTTCACGGTTTAGCAGGAGATTTGGCTCTTAGAAATCAATCTACAGAATCCCTTTGCGCTGGTGATATCATTGATTCTTTAGGTCTTGCTTTTAAGCAAATCCAGCACTTTTCATCTCATTAAATCAGCAAAATTGTATTATTATTTCAGATTGAATGCCTTTCGAATAGGTCTGACCATGTCCAGTTTTTCCCAAGTAAAAAGCTCCACTTTCACTATTTTCGAACTTCCTTCCGGAGTTGTAAACACTTTTTCCACAATGCGATTCTCTCTACCCATGTGACCGTAGGATGCTGTTTCGGAATAAATGGGATTGCGCAATTTGAGTCGTTGCTCTATGGCATAAGGTCTAAGGTCAAATAATTTTTCAATCCTTCTCGCTATTTGACCGTCAGTCAATTTTACTTTAGCGGTGCCATAAGTATTGACATAAAGGCCACAAGGTTTAGCAAGTCCAATGGCATATGAAACCTGGACCAATACTTCGTCACAAAGTCCGGCAGCAACCATGTTCTTTGCTATATGCCTCGTAGCATAAGCTGCGGATCTGTCTACTTTAGATGGATCTTTGCCCGAAAAAGCGCCACCTCCGTGAGCACCTTTGCCCCCGTAGGTATCTACTATGATTTTACGACCGGTCAAGCCTGTATCACCATGAGGACCGCCAATTACAAACTTTCCCGTAGGGTTAATGTGATACTTGGTTTCTGAATTGAATAATTTTTGGATGGCAGCTGGCAGTTTTCTCTTCACACGAGGTATTAAAATATGCTTGATATCATCGGCAATCTGCTCCAACATTACCTTGTCGGCTTTTTCTTGATTTGCTTGGGTCTTGGTTTTAGCAACAATAAACTCATCGTGTTGTGTAGATATCACTATGGAGTCAATGCGAAGAGGTCTGTTATCATCGTTATATTCAATTGTAACCTGACTTTTAGCGTCCGGCCTCAGGTAGGTCATCACTTTCTTGTCTTTTCGAATACGAGAGAGTTCTTGCAATAGCATATGTGCCAAATCAAGGGACAAAGGCATGTAGTTTTCAGTCTCATTCGTAGCATATCCGAACATCATTCCCTGATCTCCTGCACCTTGCTCAATTTTTTTCTTCTTGTCAACACCTCTGTTGATATCAGCACTTTGTTCATGGATTGCACTCAATACGCCACAGCTGTTTGCTTCGAACATATACTCACTTCGAGTATAACCTATCTTTGCAATGACATCCCGAACTATTTTTTGAACATCCAGATAGGTTTTAGTTTTGACTTCGCCTGCTACTACTACCTGGCCAGTTGTCACCAATGTTTCGCAAGCAACCTTTGATTCTTTGTCAAAAGCTAAAAAGTTGTCAATAAGAGCATCTGAAATTTGATCGGCTACTTTATCCGGATGGCCTTCAGAAACTGATTCAGACGTAAAAAGATATGGCATAAAATTATATATATAAATTTTGAATGTGCAAATATAAGATATTCATGCTTTTTGACAAACAAGCTCCCATTGGGGATTTATCAAAATTTCAAATGTCTTACTGTCATGGAATTGTTGATCAACTGCTTTAGGGAATCGATACCGATGCGCAAATGAAGTTCAGCATGATTTACAGTAACAGATTTGTCACTTTCTTCAGTTTTTACCCCTTCCGGAACCATAGGCATATCTGAAACGAGCAGAAGTGCTCCTGCAGGCATACGATTCTTGAAAGCAGCAATAAATATCGTAGCTGTTTCCATATCAATGGCCAGCGCTCTCAATCTGGTGAGATATCTTTTGAAATCCACACGGTGTTCCCACACACGTTTGTTCGTGGTATAAACTGTGCCTGTCCAGTAGTCCCTATCACAATCTCTTATCGTAGTAGAAATCGCTTTTTGGAGGGCAAATGCAGGCAGTGCTGGCACTTCAGGTGGCAAATAGTCATTCGAAGTTCCTTCCCCTCTGATGGCAGCAATAGGCAAGATGAAGTCCCCTACCTTGTTTTTACTCACCTTTAATCCACCACACTTTCCAAGAAAAAGTAAAGCTTTGGGTTGTATGGCTGAGAGAAGGTCGATGATGGTACCCGCATTTGGACTTCCCATACCAAAATTGATTATGGTGATATTGTCTGCTGTGGCATTGATCATACTCCGATCTCTTCCCTTGACTTCAACATTGTGCCATCTAGCGAATTCTTCTACGTAATGGCTGAAGTTCACCAACAAAATATACTGACCAAAGTCATTCAAAGCCGTGCCGGTATACCGGGGCAACCAATTTTCAACTATCTCGCGTTTTGTTTTCATATCTTCTGCAATAAAATTCCGTCAAATATAAGTCCATGCATAGTATGCTGTGTAATTTGCAGCTTCAAAAGCTAAAACTGCTATGGCAGGCTACCGGGATAAATTTATAATTAATTTTCATTCACTGACGACGCCAATGTCTTTGTCTTGGTGGTTAGAGCGCAGTCAAATCAAATTATTTTGTCCTGTATATCATCTTGTCAGTGACAAGATTCCAGACCATATCAAGCATTTATATCCGGTACGAAGCACGACACAATTTGAAAATGATCTCGATCTGATGTTGAAATTTTTTGAACCTATTAACATCGTTCAACTTAAAAATATTCTCAAAAACGGGAACAACTCCGGCAAGAGATATATGTTCCTCAGCTTTGACGACGGTTTGAGCGAGATGAATCATGTCGTTGCGCCAATCTTGAAAAAAAAATCAGTTCCCGCTGTTTTCTTTATAAATCCTGCATTTGTTGATAATAAAAACTTGTTTTTCAGACACAAGGCCAGTATCCTGATAGAGTATCTTTCTAAAAATAAAATCCTTGACTTCATTACTAAGACCCAACTAAAATCATTAAACTATCTACAACAGAATCTTGCAGATGAAATCGCTAATCAACATCAAATCAATTTCGATAATTATCTCCAACAGAACACACCCTATCTCACAAAAACCGAAATCGAACAATTAATTCATCAGGGCTTTGATATTGGAGCACACAGCTGGGATCATCCACAATATGAGCTCCTACCACAATCTGTACAAATTGAACAAACGATTAGAAGTATTGATTATGTAACATCTGCATTTCAGGTGGAAGTCCAGAGTTTTGCTTTTCCATTTACAGATTATGGCGTTCAAAATAATTTTTTTAGAATTTTAGCTCAATATTATCCTGAATCTCTGACCTTTGGTTGTGCAGGATTAAAAAATGAAATTTTTCCAAACCATATTCAGAGAGTACCTATGGAAGTAAAAGATCTGAATGCTCAACAAGTATTGAGTGCAGAGTTGTGTTATTATAATATCAAAAAATTCTTCGGAAAAGATAAAATAGTAAGGGCTGATGGAATTTAAGTATTTCAATAAAAATCAATTAGAACGATATATACATTCAGATCAATTTTGGAAGGCAGATTATATTCCTATCAGCACTCATCGGGCCCTTTCTCAAATAAAAAATCCACGAGCAAAAAATGAAGACATTCTGCTCATAAGCGCTGAAGAAAATGGCAAGTTAATAGGGTATATAGGTATCCTGCCTGATGATATCGTTCAAGAAAATAAATCTGCAATACATTTTGGATGGTTTAGTTGTTTGTGGGTTGATCCTGTACTTCGAGGCAGAAGCATCGGAAAACAGTTGGTAAATCGTGCGCTTGAGGCCTGGAATGATCATATCTGCATTACCGATTACACGGATGAAGCCAACATCCTGTACAATAAGACAAACAAATTTCAACATGACAATCTCAATGAAGGAATAAGAATTTATCAAAGATTTGATACTGCTTTTATTTTATCTTCTAAACACAATTTCTTTAGGCAAATCAAAGGTATTCTTAAGCTCTCTGATCGAATATTGAATTATATTGCTGACAAGCGATATTTATTTTACAGCCCAGACTCTGATAAACACAATTTTTTTGAAGTCAATCAAATTGATCAATGTCTTTCTGATTGGATTTTGGATAAAAATACTAAAAACAAGTTCCGGAGAACTCAATTGGAACTCAATTGGATAAGAGAGTATCCCTGGCTCCTGATGAAGCCTGAAAACAGCGAAAGTAAAAAATATTATTTTTCATCAATCAGCCAGTATTTTAAAAATCATTTGGTTGTACAAAAAGATTCGAATGGAGAATACTCTGATGTCTTGATGCTCAGCATCAGGAATTCACATTTGAAAGTTCTTTATGGTCATCTTACAAATCCTCAATCTACATTTTCATTTTTACGTCAATTTATTATACAGAATCGAATTTCAACGATTAGTATTTTTCATCCTGAATTGGTCTTACAAATGAAAAAACAATTTGTATTTTGTTTGTACAAAAAACCTATCTCAAAGAGATTCCGGATTTCAATGGATCTTTGGCCTTTCTTGAAAGATTATTTGAAGGAGATTCAGTGTGGTGATGGTGACAGTTGTTTTACCTGAGGTACAAATCTTCTAAAATACTACCTTTACATTGTAAAACCAAGTCCTAACTTTGAGTGTACTGCGATCACTGCTGAAAGAGACAGTTTTGTATGGCATGAGCTATAGCCTTGTCCGTGTATTGCATTTTGTGATCATGACACCTTACCTCACTTCCGTGTTCAAGGATGAAAAAGCATATTTTTCTTTACAGACCGAGATTTATTTTTTGATTGCGTTGATGGTTGGTATTTTGAGTTTTAGAATGGAAACGGCGTATTTCCGATTTGTCAGCGATAATCAATTTAAGAAATCAATCTACCCGACTGCATCACGAATGATACTAAGCGCGTGCGTGCTTTTTTCTATTTTTTCCATTGCATTCAGGAAGCAAATTGGTGAATGGCTGTCTTATCCAGATCTGGGCAATGTCTTGATCCCTGCATTCCTGATCATTGTCCTCGATGCAATGATTGGACTCCCTTTTGCAAGATTGAGATTTGAAAAGCAAGCACGTAAATATGCCTTGATTAAAGTTAGTTCCGTATTACTGACAATTCTGCTCACGGTTCTATTAATAGAATACAGGCATCTGGTGCAACCCTGGGTGAAGCTGAGTCAGGATGCTCATTTAAAAGTTTTCTGTATCCTTCTGGCAAATGTATTAGGAAGTGCCTCCTCTTATGCTTTGCTCATTCCCGAAATCAGACATACATTTGATCCACCGGACAAGAAATTATATCTAAAATTGTTTCATTACACCTGGCCTTTGGTATTTGTGACAATCGCATATACTATAAACCAGTTTGGAGGAATCAGTTTTCTAAAATATCTGATGCCCGGCACCGCTTTGGAAAACCTCAAACAATCTGCTGACTATTCAGCTGTATTGAGGCTTGCCGTCATCATGAATATTTTCGTAACAGCTTTTAATTATGCAGCCGAGCCATTTTTCTTCAGGAATGCCACAGCGAAGGACAGGGTGGAAATATATAGCAAGACCAGCTTGTATTTTATTATCGCTTCTTCTATACTTTACCTGATCGTTTGCCTGTTCAGAGATATTCCCGCTCTGCTGCTTAACCAGAATTTTAGGGGTTCGTTGTCCCTGTTGAGCATTTTGCTCATCTCCAATATTCTTGTTGGTTTGTCTTCTAACTTCTCTACATGGTATAAACTGTCAGATCGAACATTTATCGCTGCCTGGATCAGCCTGATATCACTTTTGATAACTGCTGTGCTAAGTGTATGGCTAATACCACTCTATGGTACAACAGCTACTGCCTGGATACTATTGGTGTGCAATCTTTTTATCACTGTCGTATCCTACCTGATCGGAAATAAATATATGTCTCAAAGTTATCCGTTGATGAGAATGAGCGGATACTTATTGGCAGCGGTAGGGATAAGTATCCTCACAGATTATTTTTATTCCTCAATAAGCCTCTCCGCTTTGATGAAGTACTTCATCAATATTTCAATCTTGCTCCTTTATATAGGAATCTGCTACCGACTTGAGTTTTCAAATCATGCCAGAAAAAGCAGGAAGGAATTTCATCCTGAGGCTTGATTTAAGGCCCAAAAATAATTCAAAAAAAAATCTTTTATTTCGAACTCACATGATGATTTTTTATCACAGGATACCTGAAAACACTGTATACTATGTCATATTACATGAATCTGTTATGGCATCATTTTTGAAAAGTATAGGATGTCTGAATAAACCGATCAGGCTTGAAAAATAGCCACCTTGTTTTGCCGATAGATTTTTGACCAAGGGACAACTCCGGTTGTTCTGTATTGCTCTGACATGATGATGTCGGGGTCGTGTGTGTGTATTGTATATTCGGAAAAGTAAAAATGAATAGAGTATTGAATCATTTTGCTTGTGCTATGCAATACTCACCAACAACAGTGAAGAAAACGATTTATTGTTAATAACCAAAAATCAAAAGTGTATGAAGACGGACCAGTCCCCAGTGGCATTCTACAAGGATCTTAGGTTTTGGTTGGTGATGATATTCACAACTGTATTGGTTGTATATCTTCTAGCAACTTATCCGGCCTGAGCTTATTGTATCTTCAAGCTTAAATCGAGGCTTCCGGCACTGTGAGTGAGTGCTCCTACGGAAATGAAGTCCACTCCGCATAAAGCGATCGGACGTACAGTTTGTAGGTTTACTCCTCCGGAAGCTTCGGTTTCAAAGCGATGGTCTATCAAACTGACCGCTTCCTTCAACAATCCCGTATCAAAGTTGTCCAACATGATACGGTTCACACCTCCGATAGACAGCACTTGCTCACATTCATCCAGGTTTCTAACCTCCACAGTGATTCCTATTTGTTCCATACCATTCTGATGTTGATAAGCTTTGACTGCTTTGATGGCATCTGTAATGGAACCACAAGCTTCGATATGATTGTCCTTGATCATAAACCAATCATACAAGCCATCCCTGTAGTTGTGGCAACCTCCGATACGCACAGCCCACTTTTCCAATTGGCGATTCAGGGGCGTGGTTTTCCTCGTATCCAAAATAGTCACAGGAAGTCCAGAAACGGCCTCGGCAAATTTTCTACTCAAACTTGCAATACCGCTCATTCTTTGCATGGCGTTCAATACTAATCTCTCAGCTTTTAACAAATCTCTGCTGGATCCACGCACCTCAAAAGCGATATCGCCATACTTTACGGAAGTCCCATCAGAAATCGTTTGCTCAAATTGAATCGCAGGATCGACAAAGTCGAAAACCATTCTTGCGAATTCAACTCCTGCCAGTACACCGTCATCTTTGACTTTTAGATGTGCTACAGACTTGTTAGTGATTGGTACACATGCCAACGAGGTGATATCTCCAGACCTGACATCCTCAGATAGGCTTTCTTCAATAAACCGTTTTAAGTCCATTTTGAATCTAAAATAAGACACCTATCCTGAAGTCGATATTGTAGATGGTTCCCTTGGAATCTTCCTTGCTTCCATCGAAATACCTTCCACTGTCATCGGTTATGTCAGTGATACTCTGAAAATATCTAATCCCTGCGATAATAGCCAGATTGTCTGAAAGAGAATATTCTGTCCCTATCCCGGCAGCCCAAGAAATGTTCAGAAATGCGATTTCCTTAGAAATATTTTCCTTGGTCGAATTATTGATATTTTTATCAATAGAACCCCGTGCTCTTGATTTAAGTCCGATCGAAAACTCCGGAACATTCGCATAAAATCGCCATTTTCCAAATGGATCCGTTCTCATTTTAAATCCGAAAGGTATTTCTGCATAATTTACCCTATATCCCAGTACAACTCCATTTGACAATGAATCTTTTTTCGGGATGCCCAATTCTGCTTCAGACCATAGATTTCCACCTTGGGCAAAACTCAGTTTACCCCCTTGTAGAAAACTCAAACCCAAACCACCTGTGAAAGAGTATCGATCATTGAGCAAATATTCCCCTAGAACATGCATTTTGAAGCCCAAATTGGCTCCATCAGAAGTAACTTTAGAGTCATTTGATCCCATCCAACTCAAATTCGGGCCAAGAATAAAGCTTACTTTTAGATTTTCGAATTGAGCTGAAGCTGCCAAAGGCAGTAAGAAAAGTAAATAGATTACAACTTTTTTCATCTGTTTGATTTTATAAAGAACTGTAGTTATTTAAATATTTCATTGCATTGCATTCGCCATTTTGTAGACTGCAATGTGTAAAAATTGTTTGTAAAAAGAATCGTTTGATATAAAAAGAACAATTTGTTCGCAGTTTAATACCGCATATGGCACAAACATACGACTTCAAACTCTTGTTCGCCTGGATTTTTGTGGTGGGCTTTTCTTGTAACCAAAACCAAAGGGCAAATGTTCCAAATGTGAGTAGTATAGATCCACAAACCAGCTGGTATCGATCTGAAGAACAATTTTTCCTAGGTAAGGAGGATTCCTTAAGCTCTTACCTGAATGATTGGCAGAAAACACAACCTGAGTTCTATAAATTGTACTTTGGAAACATTCTAGGTTTTGATCGAAAGGTTGACCCCAAAGACAGCTCTTTTACCGGAGAATTGAGGAGACTCAGACATGACAGTCTCACTGAAAAAGTGCTTTCACTGATTCAACAACAGTACGGTAATATCGAAGATATTAAGGAACAAATCGATCAAGGTGCCCGATTCATGAGGCATTATTTTCCCGGATCTCTCCCTATTCATTTTTATACGATGTACAATGAGTTTTCTGTTGGAAATTTCATATTCGCTCCCGATCAAAAAACAGAAGGAATTGGTATTGGTCTGGATTTTTTTCTCGGAAATGCCATTCATTACAAGGATCTCGATCCAAGAAATTCTGCGTTTTCTGAATATATCACACGCAGTTTTAACAGGGACCATGTAGCCAAAAAAACCTGGGAGATATGGGTGGAAGATAAACTGGGGACCGAAACAGGAGCTAAATTTATTGATAATATGATCCAACAGGGTAAGAAACTTTATATACTTTCCAGAATATTACCCCAGGCACAAGACAGCGTATTGTTTGAATTCAGTGCTTCCCAAATGAGATGGTGTCAAGAAAATGAAGCCAATATTTGGTCATACTTTTTGAATGAAAAGCTGATGTATGAAACCGATCGAATGAAATTTATTAAGTACGTGGATTACAGTCCTAATTCTCCCGGTATGCCAAAGGAAGCACCCGGTCGAACCGGATGCTTCATAGGATATCAAATCGTTTCTTCTTATATGGACCGACATCCCGGTATTTCTTTGCCGGACTTAATTGCTGAAACTTCCCCTCAAAAGATTTTGGAAGAATCAAAATACAGACCTCGAAACAGTAAGTAAATGTTTCCTTCTTCATAAATGGAGGACTCTCCTCTTTTAATACTATTTCGCAAGGCCAGAAGGATGGCTCCGCTGCATTGCAATAAGAATTAATATTTACTTAATATTGGAAATCGGGACAGCTGCATGCATCCCAATACCTTTGCAATGAATTATCAGATAACGGTAAAAACTTATTAGATTCTGATACTACATTTCGAAGGAATTATCATTCAAACACAAATTAACTTTCATTTCATGAAAAACGCTTTACTCGCATTAACAGCAGTTATGCTGTTGGGAACTGCATGCAAAAATTCAAGCCCTGAATCGGGTGCTTCAGGAAGCAAAACTCAATCGATCACCATAGACGGTTCGAGTACGGTATATCCCATTACAGAAGCTGTTGCAGAAGAATTCAATAAGAAATTTCCAAATGTCAAAGTAGCTGCCGGGCTCTCAGGTACAGGCGGTGGATTCAAGAAATTTGGCAGAGGCGAAATTGATATCAACGATGCATCCAGAGCAATAAAACCTGCTGAAGACAGTCTGGCAAAAGCTCATAATATAGAATATTTAGACCTATTGATCGCATATGATGGATTAGCAATAGTGGCAAATCCTCAAAATACCTGGTGCAATGATTTTACTGTAGAAGAACTCAAAAAGTTGTGGGAACCAGCTGCACAGGGAACTATCAAAAAATGGAATCAAATCAGACCTGAATGGCCAAATGAAGAAATCCATCTCTTTGGCCCTGGAGTCGAAAGCGGAACTTATGATTATTTTACAGAAGCAATTGTAGGCAAGAGTCACTCGAGTCGTGGAGATTACACTGCCAGTGAGGATGATCATGTATTGGTGCAAGGTATCATGAATGATAAGCTAGCATTAGGATTTTTTGGACTGGCTTACTACGAAGAAAATATGAATAAATTAAAACTCATCGGATTGGATGATGGAAAAGCTGAAAACGGTGCCGGTGCAATAAAACCTTCGATCGAAACAGTTAAAAATAAAAATTATGCCCCACTCGGCAGACCACTCATGATCTATATCAATAGCAAAGCTGCTGAAAGACAGGAGGTCAGGGATTTTGTTCAGTTCTACTTTGAACATGTGGAAACATTGGCCAAAGAAATAGGATATGTTCCACTGACCACTGAGGAAATTAACCAGCAACGTCAAAAATGGGACTCTTTTGTCGCCAATATTCAAGTGAAGTAAGGAGCTATTATGCTACTCAAGGGAATTAAAACGAAGGAAAAATTAATTGAAACATTTCTGCTTGCATGTGCAGCAGTGAGTGTACTGACCAGTATTGGAATACTGTGGGTGCTCTTTACTGAGTCTATGATTTTCTTTCGTCATGTTTCTATCGTTGAGTTTCTTACAGGGACAGAATGGACTCCGCTTTTCGCAGAAAAAAAATTTGGAATCCTACCCTTGGTATCAGGTACAGTATTGACTTCTTTGATTGCCATAGCAGTCGCCTTACCCCTTGGTCTGACTATTGCGATATACATCAATGAATATGCCCCGAAATCTTTTCGAAGAATAGTCAAACCTGTCTTAGAAATACTGGCCGTGGTACCTACCGTAGTCTATGGCTATTTTGCTCTCATGGTCGTCACACCTTTCCTGCAAAAGTGGATACCCGGAATGTCCGGATTCAATGCCTTATCTCCAGGAATTGTGATGGGAATTATGATCATTCCCTTTATATCTTCTTTGAGTGAGGACGCCTTATTTGCTGTCCCCAAGTCTTTGAGAGAAGCTTCCTACGGATTAGGCGCGACAAAATTTCAGACTTCATTCAAAGTATTGCTTCCCGCAGCATCATCAGGCATCATCATGTCAGTGATACTAGCCATTTCTCGAGCCGTGGGAGAAACCATGATCGTGGCCATTGCTGCAGGTCAGCAACCCAGACTGACAGCAAACCCTCTGGTACCTATTGAGACCATTACCACGTTCATCGTTCAGGTGAGTCTTGGGGATGTCGTTCAGGGTTCTCTGGAATACCAAACCATATTTGCAGCCGGGATAGCGCTTTTTGTTTTAACATTCGCGTTGAACAATCTCAGTTTTTGGATGAAAAAAAGATTGCAGGAAAAGTATGAGTAAATTGTCTAAATCGAACAGTTCGACATCTATGATGATGGATAAAATGTTCCGCTACTTTGGTTTGGCTTGCACGTTTTTTGCATTGATGATACTCGCTTTTTTTCTCATCAAATTATTGAGCGAAGGGGCATCAAGAATAGATTGGACTTTCCTAAGTTCATTTCCTTCAAGATCCCCTGAAAAAGCAGGAATCATCGTACCTCTTGTTGGATCCTTTTACATACTTGCCTTGACCTTGGTCATTGCTATTCCTCTTGGTGTATTTTCAGGAGTATATCTGGAAGAATATGGACGAAAATCAAAGCTCAACGCATTGATAGAAATCAATATCGCCAATCTGGCAGGTGTACCATCGATCATTTACGGACTACTGGCATTGGAAATTTTTGTGAGGTGGCTCGGATTAGGAAAAAGCTTACTGGCCGGTGCACTTACGCTTTCTCTCCTCATTCTGCCTGTCATCATTGTGGCTACAAGAGAAGCCTTGAAAGCTGTGCCAAAGACCATTCGGGAAGCATCTTACGCACTTGGAGGAACAAAATGGCAGACCATACTGCATCAGGTTTTGCCGGCAGCCTCAGGAGGAATTCTAACAGGTGTGATCCTTGCGATGTCCAGAGCAATTGGCGAGTCAGCTCCACTCATTGTCATCGGAGCAATGCTTTATATATCTTCACTACCGAGTACACCACTTGACGATTTTTCGGTGTTGCCCATCCAAATATTCAACTGGTTGTCCAGACCACAACCGGGCTTTATTATCAATGCATCTGCTGCAATCATTATTCTTTTGGTCATTATTTTGATCTTGAATGGATTGGCAATTTATTTGCGTAACAGATGGCAAAAAAAAGTTAACTGGTAATGATTTTATATGACAAAACTGACAGCTGAAAATATAGACGTTTACTACGGCTCTAAAAGGGTGATCCATGATGCCAGTCTTTCGATAGAGAGCAACACTGTCACTGCATTCATCGGGCCTTCCGGATGTGGGAAATCTACTTTTTTAAGATGTATCAACAGAATGAATGATTATATCGAAGATTTCCGAAAAACAGGTGTCATCCGAATCGATGGGAAGAACATTTATGATAAAGATGTCATAGTAGAAGATTTGAGGAAGAGAGTTGGGATGGTTTTTCAAAAACCAAATCCCTTTCCAAAATCAATATATGAAAATGTTGTTTATGGGTTGAAAATCCAAGGAGTTCGCCAAAAAAGTCAACTGGACGAAATTGCCGAAAAATCTCTCATTCAAGCAGCACTTTGGAATGAGGTCAAGGATGAATTAAGTAAATCCGCTCTCTCACTTTCAGGAGGACAACAACAAAGATTATGCATAGCGCGTGCACTGGCTGTGGATCCGACGATCCTGCTAATGGATGAACCAGCGTCTGCCCTCGACCCGATATCTACAGCAAAAATTGAAGAACTCATATACCAACTCAAAGAAAATCTTACGATCATCATTGTGACACACAATATGCAACAAGCAGCCAGAGTAAGTGATAAGACGGCATTTTTTTATTTAGGAGATCTGATCGAATTCGACCAAACAAAAAAAATATTTACCAATCCCAATAAAGAGCTCACCCAAAACTATATCACAGGCCGCTTTGGTTAAATGGATTATCATTGAATACAAAAAGAAAGGAATATGAATCATCTCGAAACTGAATTGCAGGAACTCAGACAGACCACTGTGCAAATGTGGAATCTTGTCATTTCTCAAATTAAAAAAACCAGGATGGCATTGCAACAATTCGATTCTGATATTGCGAGAGAAGTAAATGCTACCGAGAAAAGAGTTAATGCCATGGAACTGAAAATAGATCAGGACTGTGAAAATATTATAGCATTATTCAATCCTGTTGCAATAGATTTGAGATTTGTTCTGGCTATATTAAAAATAAATAATAATCTCGAAAGAACAGGTGATATCGCTCAGGGGATTGCCAAACTCGTCATCCAATCCAACGCTGCTTTTGAACCTAATTTAGTAGCACAGAGCGAAATTTATCGCATGATGGACGAATCCATTGAGATGTTGGAGTCCTTGTTAAAATCCTTTGAACAAGAGGATTCACAACTTGCAAGAACAATTTTTGCAAGAGATGAAATACTTGATGTTATTAACCGCAATGCGAATGAAAAAATCGCAGAATACATTCGACAAAATCCTGAGAACATTGAACAATCTTTGAATTGTCTTTCCTCTATCCGAAAGTTGGAACGAGTAGGAGATCAGTGCAAAAACATCGCTGAAGAAATCATTTTCTATCTGGAAGCCAAGGTGCTCAAACATTTGAAGAAAAAATATAAAATAAATCCTGAATAAAAATATTTGAGTGCGTTCATTATAGGGGCAAATATTCTTTTATTCCATCTCAGCGAGTTCCATCCATCTCATCTCATTCGTATCGATAATACGTTGAATTTCTATGAGTCTCTTATTTAGATCGCTAATGCGATCATTACTCATTGTTTCTTCTGAAAAAAGCAGAACCAGTGCATCTCTTTCTTTCATTAGTTTTTCATTCTCAGCTTCTATTTTGTTCATTTCTTTTTTAAACTGATTGCTGAGCTTGTTATTGCGTGGCCTCTCGACTTTAGGTTGATCCACAGGAGGGTCAGAACTTGATACAAGAGCTGATGTTTCTGCTTTTAAAGACTCTCTATATCGGGAATAATTTCCGGGAAAATCTCTTAGTTGACCATCTTTTTCCAGAACAAAAAGATGCTCCACAATCTTGTCCATAAAATACCTGTCATGGGAAACAATCACTACTACACCAGGAAAATCAAGCAAAAATTCTTCCAATACATTGAGTGTGATGATATCCAGATCATTTGTAGGCTCGTCGAGGATGAGAAAATTAGGATTACTGATCAGCACTGTGAGCAGATAAAGTCTCCTTCTCTCCCCTCCGCTGAGTTGGGAAACAAAAACTTGCTGTTGAGGTCTTGGAAATAAAAATTTTTCCAACAATGATTCGGCTGAAAGTTTGTGTGATTTTTTTAATGGAATATAGTCAGCGATTGACCTGACGACGTCTATTACTTTCCTGTCTTCATCCAGGATCAATCCATCTTGCTCATAATATCCGAAATGGACTGTTTCACCGATAATAATTTTGCCCTGATCCGTTTTAATTTGTCCAGTAAATAATTTGAGTAAAGTTGTTTTTCCCGCACCGTTGGGACCAACTATACCCACACGATCCTTAGGTTTAAATTTGTAAGAAAAACCATTGATGATTTTTCGATCGGAATAGGACTTGATAACCTGATGCAACTCAAGCACTTTTGTACCTAGTCTTGGGGTCTCGATTTCAAATTCTATTTCGCCAGGTTCCTTTGGCCCTTGTAAACTTTCTTTGACATCATAAAACTGATCTACTCTGGATTTGGACTTGGTCGTTCTGGCCTTTGGCATTCTTTGCACCCATTGCAGTTCTTTTTTAAGCCATTTTTCTGTTTTGTCTTTTTCAACTGCTTCATTGAGTTGCCTCAGCGCTTTCTTTTCAAGGTAACTTTCATAATCACCGATATACTTGTAAAGTTGTCCACGATCCAGCTCGAGAATGACATTGCAAACTCTATTTAAAAAATATCTGTCATGCGTCACCATGAGCAAAGTAATCTGCGATTGATCCAGGTATTTTTCCAACCACTCTATCATTTCAAGGTCGAGATGATTGGTGGGCTCGTCCAGAATCAGAAAATCGGGTTGGTGACAGAGAGCATGAACAAGTGCGAGGCGTTTTCTCTGACCTCCTGAAAGTTTTCTCACAGGAAAGTTAACATCCGGAAGATTGCACCTACTCAGTAGCTCGTTGATATTCGTTTCAATCTCCCAAGCCTTACTTTCCTCCATCAGGTGTAAAGCTTGCTCTATTTTTTGGGGATCATGGGATGCTTGTGCTTCATGGAGTGCTTTAAGCGGTTTTAACCAATGTTCGTCAGAATGTAGCAAAGATTCCAATATGTTGCCTTCATCCTGGAGATTGGGCTCCTGAGCCAAATAAACTGCTTTGATATCCTTATTGATCCAATAGTCAGCTTTTTCACCTTCAGGTGTGTCTATCCCGGCAGCTATCCGGAGCAAGCTTGATTTTCCACTTCCATTGCGAGCAATGATTGCAACTTTATCACCCTGATTGATCAATAGATCGATCTGATTGAAAAGCAGCTTTTCACCGTAAGACTTACTTATTCCTTCGAGCTTGAGATAATTCATTTAGCAGACTATGAGTGCTCAAAGATAGCGGAGTATTTGTAAGATTTGCGGACCTTCAAAGCGATTCAACTCCTGGGACTATGATTCACTCAGGTCTCGCTTCGATTTTATAGCGTCGGTACGTTTTTTCCATCTTGTCTGCAAGCAACTTATCCTTATCTGTAATGATACCACCTGCACTATGTGTGTTTAATTGAACATCCACTTTATTCCAACTATTTGACCAATCAGGATGATGATTGGTTCTCTCACAAAACATAGCGACTTCTGTCATAAAGGCAAAGGCTTCAGTGAAATCTTTGAATCGAAAACTTGCACATAGTTTGTTGTCCTTCTCAACCCACATAATACTTCATTGATTTTTATTAAGACTGATTACTGAATCAGAACGAAAAATCATAGCTGTCTATTTTTATCATCGCTTCAAGGCAAAGGTCAATAGTATGTCTGACGTCATTGCGATTTACCATTTCAATGACTTGGTGAATATGTCTTGTTGGAATTGAAATGGCTCCTGCAATACATCCTCCGGCCGCTTGTTGCACTACGCCGGTATCTGTTCCCCCCGCAGGAAGAAGTTCGGGTTGCCAAGGTATCCCTCTTGCGACAGCACAAGATTTGAGAAATCGGATTAGCCTTTGGTCACAAAGTACGCTGGAGTCCATCCACTTAATAGCTGTACCCTGACCAAGCCTGGTGACTACTTCATAAGATTGTGAGCCCGGCACATCAAAAGCAATTGTAGTATCCAGATTGATCGCATAATCTGCCTGGACCCTGTGAGCTGCTACCTTCGCACCACGCAATCCGACCTCTTCCTGCACACTAAACACTGCATAGGTGTCCAGGGAGGGTTCTGAAATTTCGAGAATTGCCTGGAGCAGAGCATACACAGAAATTCGATTGTCCAGAGACTTTGCATTGATACAATCTCCCATTTCAATCAGCTCTCTTTCTCTGGTGATCGGATCTCCCACTGAAATGAAATCTTCAAGTTCTGTCTTCGTCAAACCGGTATCAATAAAATAATCCTTGATGGCAGGGACTTTATTGCGCTCCTCGGGAGACATCAGGTGTATGGGCTTGCTACCCATGACTCCGATAATGTTTTTCTTACCCTGGATAATAACTCTTTGTGCGGTAAGTGTCTTTGGGTCAAAGCCGCCTAGTGGCAGGAATTTGACGAATCCATCATCATCTATATGCTGGACAATAAATCCGATTTCGTCCATATGAGCGGAAAACAAGAGCTTCTTTCTACTGCGACCTCGTTTCATCGCAATGATATTTCCCATAGGATCCACTTCAAGATGATCTACTTTACCTTCAAGCTGAGATAAAATCAGATTTCGGATCTCATTTTCATAACCGGGTGCACCCTGGGCTCTGCAGATATCTGAAAGCAATTGAATGTTGATCATTGCCCAAAGCTAAACAATATCTGATTATTTCATCCAAAGTCTATAAGGCACCGGCATTTCAAGCAATTGTTCAGGTACCCGGAAAAGCTGAACATTGTTAAATTTTTTCAGGTGGTACTGATTGAAAACCAAAATTTGGAGCTTACATTTTAATCCATTCAAATGATCTGCACTACTAGAAGTAAACAGAGGCTTTTGAATGGTTTTTACATTTTGTCCAGCAGTGAATGAATAGGATAATGCTGGAGCGAAATCACCTTACATCCGTTCCTTAGTTCGACAGGCAAAGAAAAAAATTGTAGGTTTGCGCCGCCATTTCTATTTCTATGGATCTGATCAAAAGACTGCAAGCCGTGTACGAGCGATACCAATACCTTGAAGAAAGGATGTCAGATCCTTCCATTGTATCCGATGTGAAAGAATATACGAAGATCAGCAAAGACTACAAAGACCTGCTACCGATCATCAAACATTATGAAGAATTCAAAAAACTTGAAAATGACATCCTTGGCGGCAGAGAAATGATGGATTCAGGTGATCCGGAGATGGCAGATTTAGGTCAAACTGTTCTTCTTGAAGCTAAAGATCGACAGAGCGTATTGGAAGATGAGTTAAAACTCATGCTCGTGCCCAAAGATCCCGAAGATAGTAAAGATGTCATTTTCGAAATACGATCGGGCACCGGAGGTAACGAAGCGAGTTTGTTTGCTGGAGACCTGATGCGGATGTACAGCAGGTATTTTGATATGCAAGGCTGGACTTATGAGGTGCTGTACGAAAATCTTGGAAGTGTAGGAGGGTATAATAAAATCGTTCTAGACATTTCTGGTCAAGATGTATTTGGAAAACTTAAATTTGAATCCGGAGCTCATCGAGTCCAACGCGTTCCGGATACTGAGTCTTCAGGTAGGGTACATACCTCCGCAGCAACTGTCGTAGTCATGCCAAAACTGGAAATGGAAGACGTAAACATCAATAAAGCTGATCTCAGAGTTGATACATTTCGCTCCAGTGGAGCAGGCGGTCAACACGTTAACAAAACGGAGTCCGGCGTTCGTTTTACGCATATTCCTACAGGAGTGGTGGCTGAAAGCATGGACAGCAGGAGCCAACACAAAAATCGTGAAATCGCTTTTGGCCGATTACTACAAAAAATCAAAGATGCTCAGGTAGAAAAATATGAAAATACCGTGGCAGCAGCCAGAAAATCGCTGGTTGGATCAGGGGACCGCTCTGATAAAATCAGGACTTATAATTTTCCTCAAAACAGATTAACTGATCATCGTATAGGTCTTACACTTTATAATCTGTCAGACATCATGGAAGGCAATATTGAAGAAATTATTGAGGCATTGCGTGTGGCAGAAAATATGGAAAAACTCAAAGGCGAAGATCTGGATTAATCCTCGTCAAAAGTCTCATCCAATTCCGAATCATTTTCATTAATAATTTTTGCATCCCCCAAATCTATGTACTGACACCACCTGCATTCCGGCTTACCGCAACCTGGATTGAAAACTTTATTCTTTATTTTTTCGTATACGTCCACAACCATAGCTCCTACTATTTCTTTTTCCGAAGATGTCAACATGATTTCTGCCTTCACAAATTCGTCTTCCTTATTTTTATTGACAAAGTAAAATGCTGAAGAAAGGTATTTTCCAGAAAACTCTTTGAATTGGTCGAGCAATAATCCATAAAAAATCATTTGCCGCCAATATTCTCCTCCATGTGGAAGATTATTCTTGATCGGACTGGTTTTCTCTTTTACTTTTGAAGAATTACCCGTTTTGTAATCCACGACCTGACACTTATCCCCTAATATATCTATTCGATCTAGTTTTCCACTGACGGGAACACCCTGGTAATAAGCTGCGCTAATTGGCTTCTCAAAAAAACGCTCTTCCTGTTGACTCCACTCCTCAATATAATATGCTACAAATGGGAATAAAGTTCGTTTGCCCTCGTCAAGATAATGATCCCATTCTTTTGGTGAAAAATGTGAACGATACTTTTCCATACCAATGACAAAAAATGAATGCAGCTGATCTTCATCCAAAACACCTTCTTTGAAGTATTTCTTTCCATAAATTTCCAAGGCATAATGTACTGCATTACCATAACCCAATACCGCAGTTCTGGCTGCAGGTATTTTCAACACCTTTTCATAATAAAATGATACCGGACATCGAATATAGCTATTGAATGATGTTGGACTGAGTCTGAAATTTTCAAGGAATGAATTGTATTTTACTTCATCAGAAAGGTCTATTTTCTTGAGATCTTCGGACAATTTAGAAATGACCAATTGTCCCAATTTGAACTCAGTAGTCTGGTCTACAATACTTCTGTTAAGATGATCCGAGGCATCCAAATCCACCAAAAGTTCTGACATCTGGGATTTGGATTTTGATTCATGATCTTGGTGATATGAAATGTAAAGTTCCTTTTTGGCACGTGTCATCCCCACATAAAATAGTCTCCGGTTTTCTTCTCTAACTTCAGATTTTTCATCTTCGGTTGATTCCTTGACTGAAGCTGATTGCTGCGAAGACCAAGCGCTTGGAAGTTTGAATTTTTTGTCAGGCCCTTTATCCCAACTTGAAGTGACGACATCCGGAATAAATACCTGCTCATATTCGAGACCCTTGGACTTGTGCACTGTAAACAACTGCACTCCTGTCCGATTGCCAATTACTAACTGCAATGGCAGTGTGATATTGTGTTGCACCATCAACTCCACCATTTGCAAAAAAGCTACCAAATCAAGGTCTGGATTCTTTGCAGATTCATTTTTTACCATTTCAAAATAGCTCTGCATTATATCCAATCTCAGGTATTTATCTTCACTTTTTATGGTGTGAGAAAGAATATGACAACTGTGAAATATTTTTTCAATCAACATCTGCAAGGTGAGGTCAAATGATGACTTCACAAGCTCCTGCATGATTTGTACAAAGCTCACAAACTCTGATATACTCTCTGTACTCAAGCTTTCCTTGAGTGTAGAATCAGTGACTAACATACTCTGCAGATCTGATGGAGATTTGTTTTCTGATCCCTGTAATGATATTCTAAAGCTCTGATGATGCCATGCCAACTTCGAAATGGAATATTGGTTGATATTAAAGTAGGGAAAATGCATCATCTCATAAAGCAAATCATCATTCTGTAGTGGATTTCGCCTTTCTTCTAAAATGAATTTTAAAACTAGCTGTATATGTTTGATCAGGGATGTTTTCAAAACATTCAGTTCCTTACTTACTGAACAAGGAATTTCCCTGCTTTGCATGTAAGAAGCATATTTTTCTGCACCTATATTTTTACGGAATAGAACGGCAATTTCTGAAGGAGTGGTTCCGGCTTCTATCAATCGTTCTATCCGATCCACAACTTCCACCATTTCAATATCTGGTGAGGAATAAGAAGTCAAATTGACCCGGGGCCCTCCTGCCAATCCTTCACCCCTGGATTTTAAGTTTTTACTAAGGTGAGGGATTTGGTTGATTAACCTTTTCCTGTTGGGTGTTATGAGCAACTTTGCAGCATCCAAGACAGCTTGAGTCGATCGATAATTGTCTTCGAGGACGATCAGCTTAGGATGGAATTTATCTTTGAATTCCAGCATATTGTCCATTTTGGCTCCCTGAAACCTAAAGATCGCCTGATCATCATCACCCACTACAAAAATGTTGGGTTGTTGATCGAATGACAATAATGAATAGAGTAAATCATTCTGACTTCCATTCGTATCCTGATACTCATCTACCAAAATGTAGAGAAACTGTTCCTGATAACTTGCCAAAAAAGCATCATCCATTTTAAATTTATCCAGAACCCATCTGATCATGTCGTAGTAGTCATAGAGTGATCTTTCAGCCATTTTTTCATCTATGCGCAGGGACAATCTGCAGAATGATCTGGTTCTTTCCCAGGAAGCTCTGGCTTTATTGAGTTTATTTACATTGAGATCTCCTATTTTGAAGGGCTTACGATTGATCTGATACTGAAACTGTGGATCGTCGGGAGCATTTTTTTCTTCCTCATCCAGTAATGCAATGATGTCATTTGGATCCCAGTTTTCTTTTTTTCTCAGTTCGTGAAACTGCTTTAATCTGTATATATTATTTTGATTGAATTGCTGCGAATGATAGAGTATATCTTCCGGTGACAATTCATCGAAAATTTCTTCGAGCAGTTCAGCATATTCCAGGTCTGAGACTTTCTCCTGACCATCTCGGATTCTAAACTCATCGGGATGATCTTTGATGATTTTATTGCAAAAGCTGTGAAAAGTAAAAATACCCACTGAATATGCATCACTTCCAATAAACTCGAGCAAGCGTTGTCTCATATTCATCGCTCCGGAATCTGTGTATGTGAGACACAATATACTTCTTGGATCAGTATCCGTCTTTCTGAGAATATTTCCAATACGCACCGAAAGAATCTGTGTCTTACCGGTACCGGGACCCGCTATTACCATAACAGGACCCTCAATACTTTCTACAGCTTCACGCTGCCTAGGGTTTAGTCTTGTATACGCTTTATCAAATTTTACTTTGTTTAAAGCACGATCAGATACTGAGAAGAGATCCATAATAATCAAATAGTCTTACAAGTTGAAATAAAATAGGCAATCACATCTATAAACGTTAAAGGATCAATGAAGTTTGTGCGGTAAATCCTTCCCGACATATTATTTTAAAAAATATATTAAATATTTATTGACAATTCGTTGTATTTTTCTTAACTTTGAAAATAGAATACTAAAAAGTACTGCCTATGGTTCAAAAAGAATAAAGCAACACAGTCGATTCCCAAAAACCGGAATTTTTTTTATTAACCCATAAATTTATTATGATGAAACACATTGTCTTAAAGCAAAATTTAATTTTAACCACATCCCACATCCCACATCCCAGAATCTTTCTGCGAAAAACCCTATTTCTGATTCTTTCATCCATATTTTTGTTCACTCAGTCAAATGCACAAGTGGATACATTCATTTGCGATAATGGAGGATTCGAGAATGGGTTTCAG
>Ga0268298_10000205_pt1 | contig 75741 bp, 55 predicted proteins | sample WWTPWeurt_MetaG_FD_194462 | JGI IMG/M metagenome (GOLD analysis project Ga0268298, IMG submission 194462) | Activated sludge microbial communities from WWTP in Nijmegen, Gelderland, Netherland - WWTP Weurt | ecosystem: Engineered > WWTP > Aerobic digester > Activated sludge | place...
CAGAGAATTTGTTGGATGCGAACAAAGGAGGAAGAGAGATAGGCTGGAATGGTAGCTTCCGCGGGGAGTTGGTAATGCCGGGTGTGTATGTGTTTGTCGCCGACATAGAGTTTGAAGGTAGTAGCGGTAGTGAAATCTATAAAGGAGACTTTACTGTGATCCGCTAGGTCAGAGCAAAGAAAGAAAAGAAACAGGAATCAGAAGCCGAGGCATTCGCTTCGGCTTTTGTGTTTGTGGGGGGCAAAGACTAAAACGGAATCAGACTTTTACTTTATTGTTGTAGCTTTATGCCTCAAATAGATTTGATGAGATTTAGACTGCTTATTTTCTGTTTTCTGGCTGTTTTTCAATCATTTTCACAAAAAGCCACGATAAGAGGTCATGTTTATGACAAAAGTAATGGGGAGCCGTTGGCATTTGCGACAGTAGTTGTAAAAGGTCTTAATCAAGGCACGAATACTGCTCAGGATGGATTCTTTTCTATTAGTTCTTTGCCGGGTGGAGACCATATTTTACAGGTCAGCTATCTGGGTTATGATACAGCTGTTTTTGAACTTAGAATTGGACCTAATCAAATTATTAATAAACAAGTTTATCTCATTGAAAGTGGTATAAACCTAGGTGAAATATCTATTTCCGGCAAAAAAGAACAAGCAAGAACCGAGGTTAAAATTTCTACTCTTACAGTTACACCAAAAGAAATAAAAGCTTTACCTGCAACAGGGGGAGAGCCGGATATTGCACAGTATCTTCAAATTATTCCAGGAGTGATATCCACTGGAGATCAAGGTGGTCAAATCTACATCCGGGGTGGTTCTCCGGTTCAAAATAAAATATTGTTGGATGGGATGACTGTTTATAATCCTTTTCATTCTATTGGGATATTTTCTGTTTTTGAGACAGAGGCAATACGAACTGTGGATGTTCTGACAGGCGGCTTTAGTGCCGAATATGGAGGAAGAATTTCAGCTATCGTTGACATGAAAACCAAAGACGGGAACAAATCAAAATTCTCAGGTTTAGTTTCAGGTGGACCATTTATGACCAGAGCATTGTTTGAAGGTCCTTTAAAAAAACTAAATGAAGACAACAGTGGATCTTCAATATCTTATCTGCTAACCGCAAAACATTCTTATATAGACCAAACAAGTAAAACGCTTTACAAATATGCTATAGATGAAGGGAATAATAATCTTCCATTCCAGTTTACAGATTTATATGGTAAAGTATCTCTTTTATCGAGTGCCGGAAGTAATTTTAATATATTTGGATTTTCATTTAATGACAGAGTAAATTATAGCAATCTAGCCGATTTAAATTGGAATGCTGCGGGGTCAGGCGTAAATTTTAAATTGATTCCGGCGAATTCAGACATCATTGTGGGAGGAAACGTAGCATACACGGATTATTTTATTAAGCTGAACGAGTACAATTCTTCACCAAGAGATAGCAGGATCAAAGGTCTCCAATCAAATGTAGATTTTAGTGTGTTTGGAAAGAGATCTGAAGTCAAATACGGAATTGAATTTAATGCTTTCTCCACTGATTTTAATTTTATCAATTTTCTCAAAATTCCATTTAAAGTAAACGCCAATAATACAGAGATTGCTGCTTATTTTAAGTATCGGTTAGCCACCAAGAAGATCGTCTTAGACCCAAGTTTAAGGGTCCAGTATTACGCATCACTTGCCAAAGCTAAATTAGAGCCTAGACTTGGCTTGAAGTATAATATGTTCCCGCATTTTAGATTAAAAGCTGCAGGTGGATATTTTACTCAAAATCTTATGAGTTCTGTAAGTGAGCGAGACATTGTCAACTTGTTTGTAGGTTTCATTACAAGCCCAGATATTATTTCTGCCTGGCATGGAGTGGGCGGATTTGAATACGACTTGGGCGAGAGGTATGAGCTGAATGTTGAAACTTATTATAAATTATTCTCTGATCTTTATAATTTAAATCGCAACAAAAGATTTATTGCAGACCCTGATTATGTCACAGAGAAAGGAGAAGCATATGGACTTGACATACTACTAAAAGCTAAAGGTGTCAGCTGGGGAGTTTGGTTGGGATATTCACTTGGATTTGTCAATCGCGATAATGGACAGCAGGTGTATCCGGCATTATTTGATAGAAGGCACAATTTGAATTTTGTTTTGGATTATAAATTTGGCAGAAAGAAATTGTGGGAAAGCGGCTTAAGATGGAATTTAGGTTCGGGATTTGCGTTTACTAAAATTCAAGGATTTTTGCCGGATAACAAATTGCCAAACGGTATTGATAGTAAGTTTGGCATAGAGAATCCTGAGATCGGTATTTTATATTCGGATAAAATTAATTCTGGAAGACTACCATACTATCATCGCTTAGACTTATCACTCAAGCGAAAAATTATACTGAGTAAAAATGCTGGTATTGACATTACAGCGAGCGTAACCAATGCTTACAATCGAAAGAATATATTTTATTTTAATGTTGTCGAAAATAGGAGAGTGAACCAATTGCCAATACTTCCATCATTGGTAATTACTTTTTACTTTTAATTTCACACGAATTTAATTGCAGATTGATTTCTTGTAAGGTAAATTGGCTCCGTTGCCAAATTTTGCTATTAAGGAAGTTCAAAATATTACAGATTTCTATGTCTGATAAGTGACTGTGTGCTGGCATTTCAACAATGGATGGTCTACTGTTACTATCTATTGTATTGTATATTTTCCCAAATTTTATCCAACACGCTAAGTTGTTTCTGTAATCTGTGGCGAGCTGCTCGGACTGCAATGAAGGGTACAAATTTGCCCAGCCTTCAGCCTGATCTCCATGACAACCTGAACATTGGGTTTTATATAATATTTCCCCTTCTTTATAAGTATTTGTTGAAAATCTGCACGAGAGCATACTCAAGCCAGAGAATATCAAAAGAAAAGAGATCCAATACAAGCAAAACTCATTTTTTCCCATGATTTTCCTGGTATTCTTTTAACAATAGTTCAACATCTTTGGCAAATTTTTCCATCTCTTTTGGGTCAGTACCAAGTGCATAAGATCTGATATGTTGTTCACCGTCTACCAATAGTATCCATCCACTATGGTCAAAGCCACCCGCTGCACTTTCATCTTCCATTGCAACACTCATATATCTTTCTGCAATCGCTTTGATTTGCGCATTAGAATTCATACTGAGTAAGTGAAATCTTGGATTTTGTATACCTAATTTACTGGCATAAGACTTAAGTTGCTGAACAGAATCTCTTTTGTAATCAATACTGAAGCATAAATAGATTATGGTTGGATTTGATCCAAATTTTTTCTCCAATTCAACCATTGATCTCATCGTTTTTGGACAGATGGTGGGACAAGAGGTAAAGAAGAAATTGGCTATATGAATTTTATCATTAATGCTGTCTTGGGTTATGACTATGCTGTCCTGATTATACAGTGAAAAATCTGGTGTCCGGGCATGCGTTTTTACACCATTTTCTTCCACTTCAATGCCTATAATAGGTAATTTTTTAGTTTGACATCCCGCAGCAAGCAGAAGAACAAAGAATTGAGCTAAATATTTCATAATCTAATGAACAGGAATATGCGAGCAGAGTTTTAGATCAGTTCATCAATTTTCTCCAAAAGCCATTCTTTAGGGATAGCTCCTGAGTTAGCAACATCTTGTTTGAATTTTTTCAATTTTTCTGTAGTTGCATTCTGCAAATCAAGAAGTGATTTGAAGTATCGAATGAACAACAAGTATGGGTCCTTCCTGTTTTTAGCTAAAGTTTTATTGCGCATTATATAAGTTCTAAAGCTTTCAAGATAAAAGGATAATGTGTCGAACTCCTTCAATTCGTAGTATGAGGTTGATGTAAAAAGCCTTACCCAAAGTGCATAAAATAATTCATCAAATTCAATATTCTGCACTAGTTTTAATACTTTGTTGAATTCTTTTTTGTGCCAATGTAAATTTGCTAAATTAAAGTTAATTACATTCTTTCTAAATTTTTCTTTTACTAATTGGCTATTAGATTTTATAAAATTTTCAACCCATTCAAATTCTTTTAATCTAATAGCCATAGATGCAATATTTTTAAGAGTCCATGGTGTAAGTTCTCCATTTACATAAATGGTTCCTAGCTCGATCGAATGTTTGTATAGTTCAAAAGATTCATTAAGGTATTTATCGTTTCCGTTATTAACTTGGCGAAGAGTATAGTTTAGAGCATAATCAAATATTTCCTTTCCTTCATCCAATGGAAAATGATGTATATGTTTTTGAAGTAAACTCTTTAATTCTAAATAATTTTCTTCATTTGGCTCATCGGTTAAAGTTCTAAAAACCCTAAGATAAATTGCTATTGGTGGTATATTGTTATATTTGTTTTGTTGAGCGCGTATTAATAAATCATCTATATTTTCCACACTAAAGTTTAGCTTGGTCATTTTATTCCAGCTTAGATACGCACATGTATATTTTAGTTTTTCAGAGATATAAAATATTTCCAGATTATCTAGTACTTCGTCAATATTTACTTTTTCGATAATTGTTTTTTGGGCTCTACTTTCTTCAAATCTAAGAAGAGTGTATATATTACGTTCAACATTAAATTTGTGCAAATAAAATAACGATGATTTATTTTGGTATTTTGCCAGAAAAGATCTAGCTTTAGATTGAGTAGAATTAAAAAGACCCTCTATTTGCTTTTGATGGATGCTCATCAAAAGATCATTTGCCTGGGATAATGGTGATTTCAAGTATTGTTCAATGGCCAAAAAACTTTCACCAAGGATTAATAGTTCAGCGCACAAGTTGGTAATTAATTTTTCATTATATTTCTTATCAAAATAGATCCTTTCCCAAATTTCCAACTTCGAATAGTTATGGTTGCTGTTTGATTTTAATTGCTTAATAATTAGTTCATTTAACTTAATAACAGAATTATTTACGTTGAAATAAGGTGATTCCACAAATTTTTTAAAGCGATTTAATTCTATCGTAGATAAGCTGCTCATGAATTCAAAGACTTTTAAATCTGCCAGTAGAGCATGTCCCCGTTGATTCTTAAGTTTTAACTTGTTCATAGATCAAAATTCAGGATTTTCGTTGATTCGCAATAACTTGTCAATTCTTTCAGCATTTGAATTTGTCATATTAAATATTTCACTAATTTATATAGTATTGTTAGCTAACAACTTGTCTAACATATTGAAAATAATGATTATATTAAATAAAAAAATATGAATATAAATGTTTTAAATATGAAAGCTTTTCTTATCTTTGCCTTATGCGTTTAAGTCTACACTTATATATAGTGATTATTCTCTCTATGTTAGGAGTATGTAATGCTTTGTCTGCGCAGGAAAGCCCATATCAGTACAGATTGGTACTGGAGAACACTGAAAAGACAGAAGTCTTGTATCCATGCTATTCTCCCATAATCATAGACCCTGCTGAACATGGGTCTGTAGAACTGGAGGATCTTAATGGTGCAAAATGGGGTGTAAGATATATCCCTGAATCTGGTTTTGTTGGAAAGGATACTGTAGTAGTCGAGTATAAGAATCGGAATGATCGTTCCGGGGTATTCAAGTATGCCTCTTTTATATTTGAATACGTCAGTTCATTTGTTGAAGCCAAGCCTGATTTTATTCAGGTTTATATGAATCAATCCGATATTGAGTTTTATCCACTGCAAAATGACTCCAGCACAGTTTCTGGTTCACAGCCTCTTTATCTGAGCAATGTTAGCCACGTTAATCGCCTTACTGCTGATATTCAAAACGATAGTACAGTCATTTTTACACCTGAAACGGATTATGTTGGATTTGCTTACATCAATTATTTGGTATGTGATGCATATAATGTTTGCAAAAACGGAGTGGTAACCGTTTCAGTGATTGACACGAATAATATCGATTCGGAATTAGATTATCATTTGATTCTTCCTGAAGACAGTAAAACTACTCAAGTTCATGATTTAGTAAACCCTATTATTTCTACTGCAGCGGCTCATGGTGTAGCGGAATGTAGTTCATTGTACTTTTATTATAAGCCGTATTCAGATTTTTTTGGCTTAGATACTGTTGTTATAAGTCAAGGAAATTTAGTCAGGAGATACTTTATTCAAGTGATTGCTCAGGATGAGCCTTCTAATAAACTAGCAAATGATAAGTTCCATACCCCAAGAAATAAAGAAATAGAGTTTAATGTTGCCTTGAATGATGTAGCTGCCATAGTCGATCGATTTGCGATCAGCATCGATCAAGGTCCAACCAAAGGGACTTTGCAAGCCTTGAATAATAAGGGATTGTTTCATTATACTCCACAGGCAAACTATGATGGTATTCAGACATTCAGCTATAAAATTTGCCCGAATGGTATATGTGAACGGGCAACTGTTACATTATTAATAGGTGATTATGAACCTAATACCAATGAAGAATACCAATTTAAAACTTACAAAAATCTTCCTATATTATTGAGTTATTCAGTGCCTGTTAATGCATATAATTTTAGTAGTAGCTTAGATAGAGTGGAGTTTTATCCAGGATGGGATACTGTGACAGTGAGCTATGGTAACAACTCCTGTACTAAAGATATAGCTGGGTATAATATGTTGGTGTATTACCCACCATTAAATACTGTTTTGACAGAATCATTTACCATATCGTATTGTATTGAAGGTACGAATCAGTGTGTGGATGCGGATTGCACTGTTGAAGTAATGCAAGAAACAAAGAATTGCCTAAAGCAATGTGTAGGAGACTGCGTTTGGCCGGGTGATATAAACAATGATGGGGAGGTGGACATGCATGATTTGTTAGTCCTTGGATATAATCTCGGATGTGCCGGAAGTGCCAGACCTTATACGGGGAGCTCATTTCGTTCCCATGCTGCGGACAATTGGGGAATGCAGTTGGCTAATTCTGACGTCAATAGCAAACATGCAGACACAGACGGAAATGGGATTGTAAATTCCAGTGACAGCGTAGCTATTTCGAACAATTATCGCAAAACTCATTCTCTTGTACCGAATCCGGTGTATGAACGTGGGGATTATCCTGTGGACTTTGTGATCTTGAATCCAGACGTTGACTCGGGTGATGTCATATTCATTGAATTCAGACTTGGAGATGATACATATCCTGCATTACGTGCTACAGGGTATTCTTATGAATTAGATTATAATAAAGAGGCGCTCTACGAACCAAGTCTAAGTGTTAGCTTTTATGAGAATGATTGGTTTTCCAATGGGGTGAGTACATTATCAATGTATAAGAAACCATGGGACGGACGGTTAGAATCTGGTGGAGTTAGAGCCAATGCCAATATGATCAGTGGAAAAGGAGGGGTAGAGCTGATTCAAAGTGTAATTGAAGAAGATTTAAATCCATTTGGTAGGGACGGTTTTGACAATGCGTTGATACCTTTTTATTTCAAGAATATTACCATAATGAATGGTGCTGGTGAGCTGGTGCAAGTACCGGATGTTACCGTCTATGCTAAAAGAAAGACCTCGCAGAAAGGAGTTTTGGACGATTCTAAATTGATTGTTCGTCCAAATCCTGCTTCTGATATTCTCAATATTCACTTGAATGGAGATAATGAACTTCAAGCTGTTCAAATTTTAAGTTTGGATGGTCGTTCAATTCTCCAGAATAAATGCACCAATAACAAACATTTTACACAGGATCTTTCCTTGTTAAATAATGGTCTGTATTTGGTTCAGATTCAAACAAAATTTGGACCATTACTCAGACGAATTCAGGTAAGCAAATAATCCCTGTTTTATACATATAACCAGTTCTATTCTGATTATTGTTAGATAAAGTAAGCCGCTATTGCGGCTTACTTTATACATTGTAGGAAATGCCATTAAGACTTGGCTTTATTAGTGTTGTTAGAGTTTTGACTGATCCACCAGAAGCTCTAAAGAATCCTTGTAGTTTTTACCTACAGGTAACAGTTTTGCCTGAGCTTTTTCGATTACTTCAACACCTTGACCAATGATGGAATTGATCTTTTTTAAGTTGACAATATAGGATCGGTGGATTCTTAGGAATAAGCTAGGAGGTAGTTTGTCTTCCAGACTTTTCATGGTTTGAAGAGTAATGACACGTCCTGATTCGGTGCGTATAATCACATAATCCTTCAAACCTTCTATATATAAAATGTCAGAAAAGTTGAGCTTGACAAGTTTTTTATCTGCCTTTACAAATATATAATCCTGAAAACTTGATTCTTTTTCAGGTGCTGCTTGCAGTTTGAGTTTTTCGGTGACTTTATTGATTGCTTTTAAGAACCGTTCAAATGAAATAGGTTTTAAAAGATAATCAATTGCGTTTAAATTAAATCCTTCAACAGCAAATTCAGGATATGCCGTAGTGAAAATAACCAAAGGAGGTGAGCTGAGTTGCTTCAAAAAATCAACTCCTCTGAGTATAGGCATTTCGATATCGAGTAAAAGTAAATCCACCCTTTCGTTTTGCAACATCTCATTCGCTTCCAATGCATTAAAGCATCTGCCAACTAGTTGTATATTTGGCAGTTGAGATATGTAAGTCTCCAATATTTCTCCAGCCAGTGGTTCGTCGTCCACGATTAAAGTCCTGATCATATTATATAGTTTCTTTTGTATTTAATGTCAAATGCACTCGAAATAAATCGGGTTGGTCATCGATTAATAAACTGTGTCGGGAAGGATATAGTATTTGCAGCCTTCGTTTTACATTGCTCAATCCAATTCCTCCCAACCTGTGATTGTGCATACTTCCCGCTACAACACTTTCTTTTGAGTTTTCAATAATGAGCTCCAAAACGTCCTCATGCATTTCAATCATGATATGGATAAAAGCATTTCCTATAGAATTTTTGATTCCGTGCTTAAAGCTATTTTCCACAAATGCAAGTATCATTAAAGGTGCTATTCTTGTTTTAGAAATATCTCCGGTTATTTGGATTGCAATATCTGCATTTTTATTCAATCGGATTTTTTCCAGATCTATGTAGTTTGTGATGTATTTCAAATCACGTTCCAGAGAAACTTTATCCTCATTGCACTCATACAACATGTATCTCATCATATCTGAGAGCTTCAATATAACTTCCGGAGCCATATCAGATTTTTTTAGAGTGAGTGCATATAAATTATTTAATGTGTTGAAAAGAAAATGTGGATTTATTTGGTTTTTCAAAGACTGAAGTTCAGTTTCAATATTTTTTGTCTCCAACTCTTTTTTCTCTGAAAGCATTTTGAACCAATCCAATGGAATTCTGGCTAGAGAGGATAAAGCCGGAATTATAATCAAGGAGATGAACGTTAATTTTGAATCAACGGTCCAACCGAGTAGATTATGATCGAAGCTCAGAGCTAAAATACGATTGACGTACACTTTGAGCGGTGTGGCGACAAAAGCAATTCCAATGATCAGAAATGTATAAATACCAAAGGACTGTTTTAAAAAAAACTGGGGTAATAAGTAGCCCAGATTGATATAAACCAGAGTAAAATAAAAGAGGGTATTAATGAAAGCCCACAGTAAGATGAACTCCCAAGGCCAGCTTGCCAAACTCAAATAACAAAATATAAGAAAGAAAATGAACCAGGCTAGCCCTTGCATCCAAGCCAAGGACCCTGACTTTCTTTGAAAAAGGGCCTGTAAATATTCCATTTCGCATGCAATATAGCTCTGCAACGGCTTCAAATCTGCCAGAAATCGACCAATCAGGTTAAAAATTTTATGAAAGGCAAGTTTTTGCCCAACCAAATCAAGCTGCAAGAGTTATTTTTGATCTTCATACAGTCATAAACAATGAATGAATCTTATAAATTGAAAAACACTGAACTAGCCGACCATTATAGGCAAATCCTAAGTGGGCTTGGCGAAGATCCTAATCGTGAGGGTTTGTCTAAAACTCCTCAGAGGGTGGCGAAAGCCATGGAGTTTCTTACTCAAGGGTATCACCAGGATGCCGCTGCGATATTGCAATCAGCACTGTTCTCTGAAGACTTTTCAGAAATGGTGGTTGTGAAAGATATAGAATTATATTCTCTTTGTGAACATCATTTGCTACCATTTTTTGGAAAAGCACATGTGGCTTATATACCCAGTGGGAAGATTGTAGGTTTGAGCAAAATACCACGAGTGGTAGATGTATTTGCCAGGCGGCTACAAGTACAAGAAAGGCTCACCCACGAGATATTGAATAGCATCCAGGATGCATTAAATCCTCTTGGTGCAGCAGTTGTAATCGAAGCTTTTCATATGTGTATGATGATGAGAGGCGTTCAAAAACAGAATTCAATGACGACCACGAGCGCATTTACAGGTATCTTCCGTAATGTAGAAACCAGGAATGAATTTTTAAATCTAATCAAGGACAGAAAATGAGCAAGACAGCATATTTATTTCCTGGTCAGGCCAGTCAGTTTCCTGGAATGGGTAAAAATTTATATGAAGAAAACCAGAATGCTAAAGAACTTTTTGAGCTTGCAAATAAAGTACTCGGATTTCGCATCAGCGATATTATGTTTAATGGAGGAGAAAACGAACTAAAAGCTACAAACATCACACAGCCGGCGGTTTTTATCCACTCTGTCATCAGTTTTCTCTGTCGCAAGAATATGGTTAGACCTGATGCAGTGGCTGGACACTCATTGGGTGAGTTTTCCGCGTTGGTTGCAGCGGAAGTACTTGACTTCGAGTCAGCGCTTCAACTTGTAGCATTGAGAGCAGATGCAATGCACAATGCATGCATATTGAATCCAGGCTCAATGGCTGCTATTGTAGGCCTGGAAGACCAGCAGATTGAGTCAATTTGTGCCTCCGTTACAGATGAGGTAGTAGTTCCTGCAAACTACAACTGTCCCGGTCAACTAGTAATATCAGGCAGTTTGAATGGATTGAAAAAAGCCGAAGAGAAAATGTTAGCAGCAGGAGCAAAACGCTTCATCCTTCTCCAAGTGGGAGGAGCATTTCATTCACCACTCATGGCTCCGGCTCAGGAAAAATTAAATGAGGCTATCAATCAGGCCTGTTTTCAAACAGCAAATTGTCCGGTTTTCCAAAATGTTGACGCCAGCCCACACCAGAATGCAAATGAGATAAAAGATTTATTGAGCAAACAACTAAATTCGCCTGTACGATGGACAGAAATAGTACAAAACATGATCCATATCGGTATTGAAGAATATTATGAGGTAGGAGGGAATGGGACCGTTCTTTCCGGATTTATGAAAAGAATTGATAGATCTAAAACTATAACTTCTATTTAAATGAAAGAATCAGAATCGCAACTCCGATTAGAAACGGGAAGTTTGTTAATTTCAGAGCCTTTTATGATAGACGAGCACTTTCGAAGGACAGTAATACTGATCGTAGACTATTTGAAATCCGATGGTTCAGTAGGATTTGTATTAAATAAAGAAATGGATTTCACAATTGAGGAGCTTATTGATGAAATTGATGAGTTTCCTTTGAAGGTACATTATGGTGGACCAGTGGCACCTGAAACCTTACATTTTCTGCACTGCAAAGGCGATATCATCGATGATAGCATTCTGGTAGGTCCAGGTATATATTGGGGAGGAAATTTTGACCAAATCAAATTCCTTATCCGTACCAAAGTATTAGGCCCATATGACATTCAATTTTTCTTGGGATATAGTGGTTGGTCTCCAGGGCAGCTGGAAGAAGAATTAGAATTGAAATCATGGTTTCTTGCTGAAGCTGATTCTAACTATATTTTTTCGCAGAAAAAGAGAGACATCTGGAAAACAGCCTTAGAACATAAGGGCGATCATTTTAGTATCATCGGCCAAATGTCTACTGACTCAATTCTCAATTAGCACCATTCTGATATGATCCGTCTTTCTAATGTAAGTTTATTTTTTGGGGAACGTGCCCTGCTCAAGGACGTAAATCTCACATTTTCTCCAGGCGAAAAAGTAGCGATCACAGGCCGGAATGGAACGGGAAAATCAACGATGTTTAAACTGATTACCGGAGAGTATAAAGCTGATGTTGGTTCTGTTGAAATTCCAAATGATTACACTGTTGGAATTCTAAAACAAGAACTTCCTGAAGACCGGGGACTAAGTGTAAGAGATGAGTTGATGCGTAGTCTTACGGAAATCCAACTACTGAAAGATGAACTTACCAGCATTGAACATAAATTGCATAATCCGGAATTGGACGCGGATGAAATGTCAAGATTGCTGGACAGACAAGAATGGATTCACCACCGTTTTGATATATTGCATGTAGACAAATTGGATGGAGAAATCGAAAAAATACTTTTTGGCCTGGGTTTTCAAAATCATCAGTTGGATTTACAAGCCAGCACATTTAGTGGTGGCTGGAGAATGAGAATTGAGTTGGCAAAACTATTGCTCTCAAAACCCAAAGCATTATTGCTCGATGAGCCCAACAATCATCTCGATATACTTTCAATCATTTGGTTGGAAAAATATCTGGCGGATTATCCCGGTACGGTATTGTTGATTTCACATGACCTTCAGTTTCTTGACAAGCTAGCAAAAAGAGTAATTGAAATTGATCGAGCAAGGATTTATGATTACAAAGGAAATTATTCTCAATATAAATTATACAGGGCCGAACGCAAAGAAATAGAGTTGAACGAATACAAATCACAACAACGTGTGATTCAGCATAAAGAAGCTTTGATTGACAAATTCAGGGCAAAAGCCAATAAAGCCAGTTTTGCGAAATCTCTGCAGAAAGAACTAGACCGCACTGAGATGATGGATGCTCCGGAAGAAGAATTGTCTTCAATCCGATTAAGATTCCAACCATCCCGACAAAGTGGAAGAGTAGTGTTGGAAGCTCATCATCTCAGTAAATCATACGGAGAGAAAAATGTATTTGAAAATATAGAAATGCTCATAGAACGTGGTCAGAAATTGAGTTTCGTAGGAGGAAATGGCAATGGGAAAAGTACCATGGTCAAATTGATTTGTGATGAAATTAAACCCAGCGAGGGTGAAATTAAAGTGGGTTACGAAGTCAAAATCGGATATTATGCTCAAGAACACACAGAAATTCTGAATGTTAATAAAAACGTATTGGAGACCATAGAAGATGCTGCAATTCCGACCATCAGACCTTTCATACGTAAATTGCTTGGAGGCTTAGGATTTGAAGGGCAGGATGTAGATAAAAAGATTAAGGTATTGTCAGGAGGAGAAAAAGCCAGAGTAAGATTAGCCATGCTTTTGGTTAATGAACATAATCTGCTAATTCTGGATGAGCCTACTCATCATTTAGATATCCCATCAAAAGATTCTTTAAAGGAAGCTATTATTCATTATGGTGGTACGGTAATCATTGTCTCGCATGATAGGGAATTTCTCAGAGGGATTGCCTCTCGTACAATCAGTTTTGAAGACCATACTATCAAATCATATGAAGGCGATATTGATTATTTTATAGAAAAATCTGGAGTAGAGAATACCCAAGGAGGGCTTAATACTCCAAAGTCAGTTCAAAAAGGATCAATGGAAACTTTGAAGTCTCCTGATGAAGGCCGGAAACTCCAAAAACAGATTCAAACAGTTGAGAAAAGTATTGAAAAGTTAGAAGAATCAATTAAAAGTATAGAGGTTAAAATGGCAAATGCAGATTTTTTTACTAATACCAGTTCCGACAAGATTATAGCTGAGTACGATTCGATAAAAAAGGACCTCAAGCAAAAAACGTCTGAATGGGAAGAATTAATGACTGCGTTGGAAATAATTTCGTGACCTTTATCAATTTAACTTAAAATTCCTTTCGAGTCGTCAATAGTGATTCGTGCGTTTTAATTCCATCTCAGTTTTAGGACTGATCAGGATAGGAACTATTTCATTTTCAACATTTGATATCTCTAAGCCAAAATCTTCATGGGTTGGCAAGCTAAATTTCTTGATTAGTCGATAACTCCTGACTACCCATCTCTCAAAACCACTCAGTTCTGAATCCGCAGATACTCTTGAGTTCAATATCATAAATTTGAAATCTGCCGGCATATGGTGCTTTCGCAAAGATGGGTAAGGACTGCGTGTATCTACTTCACCAGACTTCACCATTTGGTCTACGATTTCAAAGAACATTGCATTGACTTTGTGATCTACTTTGAAACCAAAGCGCAAATGAATGAAGAAAATTTCTCTTGGCACAATTGTATTTACCGTGTATGATTTTGAGTAGGGATCATCTAAGATTTCAACATGTACAAACCAATAAACATCTGCTCGTTTTGGTTTCTTACGAAGTATAGAATACATGATGTTGGAATCGATCATCCTTTTGTCATCAGCTAAAGCCATATACACTAAATGGCTCGCCTCTTTAGGTATAGTAAGGTCATCATTCAAGTCTTTGAGTGTAGATACAAAATCCGCAATAGGTACAAACTGTGTATGTTTCTGCCTTATTTTTTGGGCATTGTATAACACAAATACCATGATACCTATTCCAATAGATAGTACAAAAGAGAACCAACCACCATGGAAAAATTTATCGAGGTTCGCAATCAAAAATGTCGTTTCGATGATCATTAATATTGTTGTGAATAACATCACCCAAAAGAAATTATGGGTTCTGATCCGATAATAAAATCCTAATAATAATGTGGTCATCAACATATTCGCAGTAATGGCTAATCCATATGCCGCTTCCATGTTCTCCGATCTTTGGAAAATTAATACTACCACCATACAGCCCAACATCAAAAACCAGTTGATACCCGGGATATAGATTTGACCTTTTAGAGAAGAAGGATAATTGACCTTCATTTTGAACCAAAGGTGGAGTTTCATTGCTTCGTTTACCAAAGTAAACACACCAGAAATTAAAGCCTGACTGGCCAAAACGGAAGCAGAAAGCGAAATGATTACGCCAATTGGCAAAAACCACTTCGGCATCATGCTATAAAAAATTCTGGAAACAGTATCTCCAGCCTCATTAGTTAGGACAGCACCTTCATGGTGATTGAGTGCATATGCACTCTGTCCAAAGTAAGATAAGAGTAATGCAATTAATACAAATGTCCAACTCACTCTTACATTAGACTTACCTACGTGACCTAAATCAGAATACAGTGCTTCGCCTCCTGTAGTACAAAGGAATACTGCACCAAGAATCCAAAACCCTTTTGGATAATTAACCAATAACTTGACCCCATACACAGGATTTAAGGATTGTAAAATTTCAGGATATTCAACTATTTGTATGAATCCTAACACAGCAATCATGCAGAACCAAATAAACATTATGGGGCCAAAAGAAAAACCAACTTTCTTAGTTCCCACTTGTTGAAATGAGAAGAGGGCAAATATGATCACTAGCACAATAGGTACTGTATTGACCTCTACATCTGGAAAAATCAAATGCAATCCTTCTACTGCAGAAGAAATCGTGATCGGAGGAGTAATAAACCCATCAGCTATCAAGGTCGCACATCCAATAATCGCCGGATAAATCACCCAATTTGATTTGTACCTCCTAACTAGTGCGTATAAAGCAAAAATTCCACCTTCACCTTTATTGTCTGCATTTAATGCTAGAATCACATATTTTACTGTCGTGATTAGAATCAGAGTCCAGAAAACCAAAGACATTCCGCCGAAAATTAATTCCTTACTTACTTCCTTGCTCCCAATGATCGCCTGAATAACGTAGAGGGGAGAAGTACCTATGTCTCCATAAATTATTCCAAGTGCGATCAGAACCCCTGCGACACTCAGTTTACTCGTACTGAATCCATTTCCAGACATATCAATCTATTTCTAATTTGAACCAAAGATAGATAAAGGCTCCTTTCGCATGGTTAATTTTTGTTATATTTGTTTGTCAGACTTTGGTTCTCTTTTTACCAAGATAAGTTTCCCGTCCTCAAGTTGCATAAAGCCCTGATCATAACAAAATGTATACTGGTTGCCTTTTTTGGTTGTAATGATCTGAGTCATAAATTCAAATGAGTAACCCTCGTTTTCCAGCCGATCTCGATTGATTATTTTCTTGCCGTCTGGATTGAACCGAGAGAGTATTTTGTAATTTTTGAGCAATACTTTGTTGGTTTTCTTGACTAAAGCAGATACAGATTTATTTTCGGATTGATGAAAAACCGCCCTGCAATTATCAGAGCAAAATCTTTTATCGCTCCTGCCAAAAATATCTGACGAGCAAACTATGCATTTTTTCTTTTCTGACTTTAACATAGAGTGAATGTTTTATAATTGCGAAGTGTTACAATTTCATTTTATTGCATTAAAAATAGTAATAGCAACTAAGATTGATAATATATCACATGAAACTTTTATAATTTTTTACTAATCAACTTGAATTATTTTTGATTGTTATTTAATTTATAAATAAGCTAATGAAGCTCTATCCTTTATTTGCTAAAAGAAATATCATTATCTTTTATTCTTCGATCTGGATTTTTTGCTAAGATCCGATTTTGGATGGGTTAGTTTCATTTCCTGGATCAACTGCCCCGCTCCGGCGAATTTATCTATAATAAATAATATGTAACGTGCGTCCACCATTATATTTCTACATATTGATTGATCGTAATTGATGTCACTCATGGTGCCTTCCCAAACTCTGTCAAAATTCAAACCAATCAAATTTCCATAAGCATCAATTGCCGGACTTCCAGAATTGCCACCTGTTGTATGATTTGATGCAATAAAGGCAAGTGGCATTTTCCCGTTTTCACCATAAATGCCGTAATCTTTTTTCTTATAAAGATCTAATAATTTTGGATGGACATCAAACTCGTAGTCTCCTGGAATATATTTTTCTACAACACCATCGAGATAAGTTTGCGCCTGGTAGCATGCTCCATCTCTTGGATAAAATCCACTTACATTTCCATAGGTGACTCTGAGGGTGGAATTTGCATCAGGATAAAATCTCTTTTCTGGGAAGAGACGCATTAAAGCATCCATATGTTGTCGTCTTAGAATCGATATGTTGTTTTCGTATTCTGTACTGTTTTTAATTATATCACTGACTACAAAATAATTTAACTCGTCATAAAACTGGTACAATGGATCAAGCTTTAAAGCTGCATGAAATGAATCAAATGGTAGATTTAATAAGCGCGTTGCTTCATTAGCTGAAAAAAGCGCACTTTTAGTTACTAATTTGTCTGTGATTTGAGTATAATTGTTGAAATTTTCCTGAGAAATAGTCCTCAATGCCGGGAAGATAAATTGACTTGGACAATTTTTTTGGACCTCTGCTAACATCAATGCAAAAATCTCCTTCTCAATTTGTGGATTGAAACCTGAATACGTTTGTGAAATACTTACTGCAAGATTTGATTTTAATTTTTCAGCAGAGTCCTTGCCATGCTTTTCGTCTTCTGCCAGAATCTCTTGAAAGTTGGAATAGTTTTCATAAATTCGTGAGCTCCTTTGAAATGCTTCTGCATATGATTCTTTTGCTCTCAAGTAAGGTTCGTTCAGCAAGTATTGTTCTTTCAACTTCTGTAGAATATCACTTGGAATGCCTTCTAAGGTTTGCGAATTTATTTTGGATTGGAAATCATTATCAAATTTGAGTTTTTTCTCCAAGCCTTTTGTGAATTTTATTCCCTGATTTTCTCCGATCCACTTTTTCCAAGCGTTAGCAATGGAAGCATACTGGGCTGCATACTGTATTTTAACGCTTGCATCCGTTCTCATATACTTGTCCATAGTCTGCAAAATTTTATCTCTACATGAAATCCGAATCGGGTTTTGGACTTCTACGATTTGGCGCATTCCCTCTTGTGTGAGATACTCGTTAGTTCTTCCAGGATAACCAAATACCATTGTAAAATCACCTTCTTGTATACCGTCTAATGAAATAGGTAGAAAATGTTTTGGAATATAGGGTTTGTTATCTTCACTATACTCAGCCGGCATATTGTCACCTCCAGCATAGATCCTGAACAAAGAGAAATCTCCTGTATGTCTAGGCCAAACCCAATTGTCGGTATCAGCACCAAACTTGCCGATGCTTTCAGGCGGTGAACCTACCAATCTAACATCCTGGTAGGTAGTTGTCACTAGTGCAAAATATTGGTTGCCATTATAATATTGTCGAATCAACAATTCCTCAAATTGGTTGAGTTTGAATGATTTTCTAAAGACTGATATATTTTCATCAATCTTCGATTTGCGATTTTCTTCTGAACTTGTTGGTGAGACGTCTTTTAATATAGATGATGTGATATCCTCCATTCTCACCAGAAGTGTCGCGGTGAGACCTGCACACCTCAATTCCTGTGCATGAGTTGCAGCCCAAAAGCCATCTTTCAAGTAATTTTTTTCAACTGAACTATGTCCTGTGATGTAACCATATCCGCAATGATGATTTGTCAGAAGCAATCCTTGTGATGATATAATTTCTGAAGTGCATCCTCCACCAAAATGAACTATCGCATCTTTTAATGATCCTTTATTCACATTATAAATATCATCTGCTGACATTTTCATTCCCATATTTTGCATTTCTTTCTCATTCAAAGACTTGAGAAGCAGAGGAAGCCACATTCCTTCTCCTGCCCACAACCACGGGCTTTGAATAAATATGAAAACGTATACAATTGCTTGAGTAAAATACAACCTACATTTTTGAATTGCCATTATCGAATGATTTTAAAAGTTTTGTCTGATCTATATTTGTCTGAAGTAATTTCTAGGAGATATTGTCCCTGGTTGATTCCATCAAGTTTTATACTATATTTTCCTGTAAAATTTTCCATGGTCTTTTTGAGTATTGATTTACCATCATAATTTAAAACTTCAATTTGGACGTTTTTATTCCGTAAAAACATTGCTTCAACATTTAGCAGCTCTTTTGCCGGGTTAGGATACAAATACAGCGCATTTTTACTTACTTCTATATTAGAGTTGGGCTCTTTGATAATAAATCCTTCGAGTTTCCAAATGCAGTTATTATGATCTCTAATTTCAATATTATAAATATCTGGTAAAAGATTAACCAAAATGGAATCATTTCCTATAAACTCGTGCGTAATTGATTTTTCAATTAAATAGGTGTATGGCACGGTGCCGCCGATAACTTGTAATCTGAGCTCATATACACCGGTAGATATTTCTGAAAGTGAAATATTTACTGAGATCGAATCCGGTTGATGAATGGATAGCGTATCTTGGACCATGCACTTATTGGCGTCTGTTACTATTATAAAATAATCTCCAGCTTCCAAATTTTGAATAAGGTTGGTGCTGTCACCATTCGAGCACATGATTTTGTAAGGTGCCTGACCATCCTTTACAGAGATTGAAAGGCTACCTGTTTTGTCTCCATAGCAGTTTACATCTGTAGTTTCATACTCTGTGGTAGGGTCTTTCACACTCGATAAGTGAATAGAATCAGATACAATGCAACCACTGAGATCATGCTTAATTTTTAGATTATAAGTGCCGGTGTCATTTACTGATATTTGGTGTTGTGTATCAGTAATTCCTCCATAATTCCAGTTGTAGGTATAAATTGAATCTTTACCGGCTGAAAGAGTAATGGACTTGTGGTTGCAATCAAAATACAAATGCGATGGAATTATTTTAACAATTGGTTTGGAATATACTTTAAGGAATATTGTGTCGGTTTTTACACAAGCATCTTTTGACGTAAATTGCAAAATGTAAAGTCCCGTTTGTGACAATGATTTGATCGCCAACTCCGGTGAAAATTGAGTGCCTAATAAGGTTGTATCAAGCTTTGAAGGACCCGTCCATTTATATTGACCATCAATATAGTTTTGAATTGTCTTAAATCTGATAGTATCACCAATGCAAACCTTTTGACTGTCTATTTGGACAAAGTTAGCTTTGTTTATTGAACAAGAAAGTTGTATTTCTGTCGGGTAGCAATCTGGTAAATTAATGGAATATACTCCCCTTCCAAAAGTTGATGCATACAAGGATCGAGTACCTGCATGGATATCTAAATCAGTGATGGATGTTTTAGGCATATTGTTTCCATATATCTGCCAATTAATCAAGTCAGCATCGGTATAGAAAACACCTACATCCGTGCCTGTGAATAATGTATTTGTAGGTTCATCAAAAGTGATAGAAAGTACTGGTGTATTTATAAAGTTCCCGGTAATATTTAACCAGGTTTTTCCTTTGTCTGAAGTAGTAAAGATTTTATTAGCCTGTGATAAGCCACTTCGTGTTACCCAAGCTCTCGTAGACTGCGAAGGATGCATTTCGATATCGCTGATTCTTTCTCCACTTGATAAATTCGTATTTGTCCAGGTTTTGCCATAGTCTTTTGAAGAATAGAGGATATTGCTATGAGCGGCTAAAATCCAATTGGAATCAGCAGCATTCAATTCAAGATTTGATAATTCTTTGTCAACGGCACCGGTAAGGTTGTTTGTCAACTTTGTAAAATGATCACCGCGATCATAACTCACAAAAATATCTTCATAACCAATAAAAAAAGCTTTTGTGTTTTTGGGATTAAAGGCAAAGGGAGTAACCCAATCTCCTTGTGGGGTTCCGGGTATATTTTGTGATATTTCCGTCAATGAATTAAATCCATTGGTAGTTCGATAAACCGCGGTACCTCCCCAATACTCTGTGTATCCCACATTTGAATTATTAGGATCAATCAATTGCCACATTGCATCTCCACCATTAGTATTGCCCCAAGATCCATTTGTTCGACGGACGAATCCACCATTATCTTGACTTCCCATGACCATGAGTGGTGGGGTACCACTTGATATTGCCATTTTGTAAAATTGAGAAATTGGCAATCCATTACACAATTCAGTAAATGAATTAGCAGATTCTGCATATCTGTATATACCTCCATCACAACAGAAAAAAAGATTATTTTTTTGAAGTGGATGGAACGCGGCATAGTGATGATCTGCATGCACTTCGGGTAATCCTGTGCCACCATACCAGTTTGATATTTGATTCCAATTTTTTCCTCCATCATCGGACCTGTATAACACTACGTATCCACAGTACAAAATATTTTTATTTGTAGGAGAGATTAAGAAAGTAAGATTTTCAGGCATTTCCGAAACAAATGAAATATTGGCTCCACTATTCTTAGACAGCAAAAAATTGCGCTTTCCATCTACACTTTGATTGATCGCTAAGTATTCAGGATCTGCGGGAGTTGTATACAGTTTGAGAAAAGCTTTTTGTTGATTAAAAATTGAAATTTGACTCCAGCTATTGCCTGCATTAGTAGATTTTAATATCTCGCAAGAACCCCAATAATCATTGATTGCTGCATAAATCGTAGTAGTATCACCAATTTTAAATTTGACATCGCTGAAATTTTCCGTTCTGATTCTCGTCCAATTGGTGCCACCATTGTAAGTACGGTATAGCCCAGCACTCGTGGCAGCGATCAGAGATTTGCTGTTCAAGGGATTCATCTCTAGCGCGAAAATTACCCTGGAGTCTGTCAACTTCCAATTTAAGCCCGTAGTTGTCCAAGTCTGACCACCATTTGTGGTCTTGTAAACTCCCAGACCATATTGCCACCAGCCCTCTTTCTCGCCCAAGGTGATGTACATTGTATTAGTCTGGTTAGGATCAATGACTACAATTCCCACCGGCTGATACGGTATATTTTCGGTGATGGAGGAATAATTTTTTCCACCATCTACTGTTTTCCACAAGCCGCCATTAGGAGAAGCCACGAAGAAAGTGTTTGGTTCATATGGGTGAAACGCTATATGAGTTGTCCTGCCCATGCCCCAATATCCACCGGTGTTCCTGACAGGTCCTTCATGCTTCCAATTCGGAGCTGAGCGGAAGTGACCTGAGCGTTGAGCGTTTGAAAGAGCTTCATCATAGATGCTTGACAATCTCTGCAGATCAGGAAAATTTCCATTTTCATCCAAGCGATCCCTCCAGTACCATTTCCATCTTTCATATCTCATCCTGGCATTGTCTAAATTTGTTTTTTTTCTTTTGCCAAGATGAAAAAGCCTCCTGAATCCAAGATTTTCCAACTCAGGCCTGGATAAAAGTTTGTCTGCTTTTTTGCAGATTTCATTAAAATTAGAAGAGCTATTCATGATTTCCTTCAGCTTATGATTTTGACTGAAAGAATGAGCTGAGTAAAAAATGAATATCAAAAAGATGATACAGATCCGCATAATAGCTTTTGATTTTAATGCGAAAGTAATTCATTTAATAGTTAGATTTTGCATTTAAACTCATTAGCATTATCTGTAATCGTTGATATTTTTAAATAAAATGAGGATTCTAATCAGGATATCCACGATTGAATATTTCAAAGAATGGATCATGAGCTGCGAATTAGTATTAAAAGTTTGTAGGCATGAGATATTCGCATAGCAAAAAAGCAAAATGTATAAGTTTTTGACAATCATTTGAAGATTTCGGAAATTATACATAGTTTTGCGTGTTAACCGATAGTAGATCTAATGAAAAATATATTACTCTGTCTCCTGGTAATACTTATCGCTGGCTATGAAGCAAGTGCCCAGTATTTTGACTTTAAGAACGGATTGGTTGTCCGAAAGACTTTCATGGATTTTAACACATTTCAGGATAAGACTTCTTCTGCATTAAATACTTACCAAAATGGGTTTGAGCTTGGGTATATCCGTAATTTCGGATCAAAAATCAGCTTAACTGTGCCCTTTGGTGCAGGTATTTTGAAAGATACATTGCTAGAAGATATAAAGTTGCCTTACATTAATTTTGGAGTTCAAGGCCAATTTCACTTTTTCAAAAATTGCAAGTGGATCAATCCTTTTATCGTGGCTGGTATCAATGCTAATTTACCTAAGGGCAGAGATTTCGGTCTGGAAGCGCCAATCGGGATAGGATTTAATTTTATGTTTCATCCACAGGCTTATCTCCAATGGCAAAGTGATTTTCGTCTGTCGATAGCCAATTGGGAGAATCATTTACAGCACCAGTTTGGCTTTGTTTACCTACTTGGAAATAGAAAAATGACAAAACCTCAAACTGTAATGCCTGAAAAACTGGATTCTGACGGAGACGGTGTACCTGACGAACTGGATGTATGCCCTAGTGTATCAGGCTTGCCAAAATTTCTTGGATGCCCTGATACCGACGGAGATGGTTTAGAAGACACGAAAGACCAATGCCCAGAACTAGCAGGAAAAATCGAACTTAATGGATGCCCTGACTCTGATGGAGATGGTATTACAGATAATGTGGATGAATGTCCGCAGCTCAAAGGTACGGCCTCTAATAATGGTTGCCCGGATTCAGACATTGATGGTGATGGAGTTCCAGACAAAAATGATCATTGTCCTGATAAAGCAGGTATTGTTGCCTTGTTTGGTTGTCCGGACAGTGATGGCGATGGCGTGTCTGACAAAGACGATCGCTGCCCAACAGTTCCAGGTCTAAAATCCAAAGGTGGTTGTCCTGACTCAAAGAAAGATGCAGATAATGATGGAATCGATGACGAAATGGATGACTGCCCGTTTACTGCCGGTTTAGCTCAATTCAAAGGATGCCCAGATACTGATGGTGATGGAATACAGGACAAGCTTGATGCCTGTCCTAATAATGCCGGCCCGGCTTCGAATAATGGATGCCCTGTGATTGAAAAAGAAGATAAGGAAGTTCTTGAGTTTGCAATGAGGGCAGTTCAATTTGATCTTGGTAAATCGACTTTGAAACCGGAGTCTTTCAAAATACTCGATAAAGTGGCTAAAATCATGGATAAATATGATGCGTACAATTTGGCAATCGGAGGACACACAGATAATACAGGAAGCGCTCAGTTTAATCTGGACCTTTCTGAAAAAAGAGCCAAGATTTGCTATGAATATTTGATCAAAAGAGGTATTTCATCTTCTCGAATGAGTTATGCCGGTTCTGGCTCGAATAAGCCAATAGCTGATAATAAGACAGAATCAGGCCGTTTTCTGAATAGGAGGACCGAGTTCAATCTCATTCCGAGAAAGTAATTCTCTTCGGAATTGATCTTAACTACCTGAAGGTCATGGAACTGAAAAATCCATTTCCCGAACAGCGGAATCTATCGGAATTTGCCTGAAGAAGAACGAAATCTTTATCTTTGCCGAAAAGAAGCAATTATTTAAAATTTTATGGCAAATACATCAGATATCAGGAATGGCATGTGTATAGATTACAATAATGACATTTATACCATAGTCGAATTCCAGCATGTCAAACCAGGTAAAGGCAATGCTTTTGTTCGTACCAAGCTAAAAAGTATGACCAGTGGCAAAGTAGTGGAGAATACATGGGTTGCAGGACATACTTTAAACGAAGTAAGAGTAGAAAGACGAAAATTTCAATATCTTTATAAAGATGAAAGCGGATTCAACTTTATGAATACTGAAACTTTTGATCAAATAAGTTTACCTGAAAGTATGATCGAGAATGGTCAGTTCCTGAAAGATGGAATGGAAATAGAAGTCATATTTCATGCAGCAAAGGAACAAGCACTTACGGCAGAATTACCACCACACGTCATATTAGAAGTAACATATACCGAACCAGGTGCAAAAGGGAATACAGCAACCAATGCAATGAAGTTTGCTACACTTGAGACAGGTGCTCAAGTGAAAGTACCACTGTTCATCGAGGAAGGGGACATGTTAAAAATTGATACCCGTACAGGTGAATATTTAGAGAGATCAAAACAATAAACCAATGAACTTTAAAGAAATTCAAGAACTGATCCGTCAACTCAACAAGTCTGAAATTTCATATTTCAAGTACAAAAACGCAGATTTCGAAATTAAAATCAAAACTGGTAAAGGAGAAACGCGTACTGAAGGAAACGTGGTTTCGTATACACAGCCTCAGGTTGTTTTGTCACCTCCGGCAACCGTAATCTCTGCGCCAGCTGCCACTGAAACGAATAGTCAAGTGATTGAGAAAATTGCGCCATCTTCCAATCCTCCTAAGGCATCTGAAGATACATCAAAGTTGTTACAGATTAAATCACCTATGGTGGGCACTTTCTATAGATCACCTTCGCCTGATAAACCGCAATTTGTAAAAGTTGGTGACAAAGTAGATGTTGGAAGTACTGTGTGCATTATCGAAGCGATGAAGCTTTTCAATGAAATAGAAAGTGAAGTTAAAGGTACAATTGTTAAAATATTGGTTGAAGACGCTACTCCGGTCGAATTCGATCAAATTTTGTTCCTAGTTGAACCTTAATTTTTAAATTAATACTCAGATGTTTCAAAAAATCCTGATCGCCAATCGCGGTGAGATTGCCTTGCGAATTATACGAACCTGTAAAGAGATGGGAATTAAAACAGTTGCCATCTATTCTACGGCAGATCGCGAAAGTCTCCATGTGAGATTTGCTGATGAAGCGGTATGTATAGGTCCGCCTGCGAGTTCTCAATCCTATCTAAGCATACCTAAAATTATGGCTGCGGTAGAAATTACCAACGCTGACGCAGTTCACCCAGGTTATGGATTTTTAGCTGAAAATGCTGAGTTTGCTGAAATTTGTAAAGAGTATGGTATCAAATTTATAGGACCAACCCCTGAGCAAATCAGAAAAATGGGTGACAAAATCACTGCAAAAGAAACAATGATAAAGGCAGGCGTGCCTGTTGTGCCGGGTTCAGATGGTCTTTTGAAAGATGTCAAACAAGGTAAAAAGCTTGCTATTGAAATAGGTTATCCCATCATCCTGAAGGCAACTGCAGGAGGTGGAGGTAGAGGGATGCGGATTGTTTGGAAAGAAGAAGACTTCGAAGACATGTGGAACATTGCGCGGCAGGAAGCTAAAGCTGCATTTGCCAATGATGGAATCTACATGGAAAAATTTGTAGAAGAGCCGCGACACATAGAATTTCAGATAGTAGGTGATCAGTTCGGTAGAGTAGTTCATCTTTCAGAGAGAGATTGTTCAATACAAAGAAGACATCAAAAATTGGTTGAAGAGAGTCCATCTCCATTTATGACAGATGAGCTCAGAGAGAAAATGGGGGAGGCCGCAGTGAAAGCAGGTCAATCCATACGTTATGAAGGTGTGGGCACTGTGGAATTTCTGGTGGATAAACATCGTAATTTTTATTTTATGGAGATGAATACCAGAATTCAAGTGGAGCATCCCGTAACAGAAGAAGTCATCGATCATGACTTGATTAAAGAACAGATTAAAGTAGCAGCAGGCATACCAATCAGCGGAAAGAATTATTATCCAAACATGCATGCTATTGAAGTTAGGATCAATGCGGAGGACGTTTATGCAGATTTTAGACCAAGTCCGGGTAAAATAACATCGTTGCATACTTCCAAAGGCCATGGTGTTCGAGTAGACACTCATGTTTACGCTGGTTACTCAGTGCCACCTTATTATGATTCCATGATAGCAAAGTTGATTTGCAAAGCTCAAACTCGGGAAGAATGTATCACAAAAATGGAAAGAGCATTAGATGAATTTATAATAGAAGGAATCAAGACTACTTTGCCGTTTCATAAACAGCTCATGAAGAATGAGGAATTTCGTAAAGGAAATTTTAATACTGGATTTCTAAATACTTTCAAACTGGAAAAGGAATAGCAGACGATTGTTGTCTGTCTGGTAATGAAGGAATTTTTAAACTACCTCAGCAAACTCAAAAATTACAAATCTTCAGTGGTTTTGTATTTGATTTGCTATTTATTCACTGCAATATTCACTGTGGTCAGTATACCTGCTATTATACCACTATTTGAGATGTTGTTTTTTCAGGCAACGAATGCGGTGGAAAAACCTCAAGAGATTAATTCTGTAATGACTTTTATTCAATCGCTCAAATATCAGTTTTCAGTTTGGGTCAACGGCATGCCCAAGAAAGATGCACTCACCATCATTTGTTTGCTGATCTGTGGGATATTTTTTTTAAAAAATTTATTCAGATACTCTGCAATATATATAGTTGCGCCAATCAAAGCTGGATTAATTAGGGATACTAGATCTGAATTATTTAGAAAATTTGTCAATTTGCCACTTGCTTATTTTTCCGAAGAAAGAAAGGGCGATTTGATTGCGCGCATGACAGCTGATGTCCAGGATGTAGAATGGACATTACTTTCTACTTTGGAGTCTTGGGTGAAAGATCCACTGATAATAATTGGCAGTATTGCTTTTATGACATACATCAGTTTGCCCCTGACACTTTTTGTCTTAGTTCTGTTGTTTATTACAGCTTTTGTGATTGGAGGAATATCCAGATCATTGAAGAAGAATGCAGTGCTGGCACAGGAGGAATTTGGGGAGTTGATTTCAGTACAAGAAGAAAGTCTTGGTGGAATTCGGATAATCAAAGCATTTGGAAGTGAATCCTATATCATTGGTAGATTTGAACGGATTTTAAAAAAATATCGGGATCTTGTTGTGAAGATTCACAGACGAAGAGAACTTGCACCACCTCTATCCGAATTTCTCGGGATAGTGATCGTGAGTATATTATTATGGTATGGTGCCAGCTTAGTGTTTTCAAGTAAATTGGAGGCTTCGTCATTTTTAGCGTTCATTTACGCATTCTTTAATGTGATCGAACCTTCAAAAACCCTGTCAGCGTCTTATTTTAATGTTCAAAAAGGGATGGCAGCGCTCCAGAGAATTCAAGCTGTTTTGAAAGTTGAAGAAACCATCAGGGATCAAGACGACGCTCAGCCCAAGGAAACATTTGATTATGATATAGAATTCAGGAATGTGAGTTTTAAGTATCCGGGTACCCAAGAATATGTACTGAAGAATATAAATTTGAAAATTGGGAAAGGCGAAAAAATTGCCCTGGTAGGTTCTTCAGGGTCCGGGAAAACTACATTGGTGGATGTGCTGTCCCGATTTCATGACATTCAGGAAGGAGATATTCTGATAGACGGAATTGCGCTCAAAAATATTAAAATAGAATCCTTACGCAAAATTATAGGTATGGTCACTCAGGAGGCTATACTTTTTAATGATACAATTGAGGATAATATTTTATTTGGCCAACAGAGGAATAAAGCAGATTTGGAAAGTGCTATGAAATTGTCACATTCATTCGAATTTATCACAGAAGAGGGAAAAGGTTTAGATTTTAATATTGGTGACAGAGGTACCAAACTCAGTGGAGGCCAAAGACAAAGGTTGACATTAGCAAGAGCCATTTACAAAAATGCGGAAATACTTATTTTGGATGAAGCTACATCTGCATTAGATTCTGCATCCGAAAAGTTTGTACAAGATGCTATGGATGGAATGCTGAAGGACCGTACTGCTATTGTGATTGCACATAGATTATCTACAATCCAAAAAGTGGACAGGATATATGTGATGTCAGATGGCAGAATCGTGGAATCAGGCAACCATGCTGAATTATTGGACAAGAATGGAGAATATCGTAAATTTGTTGAATTGCAAACCATGTAAATGTAGTATTATGAAAATTTATAAATTAATAGCAGTTTGTTTAGCAATAAGTAGCATTTCATTTGCTCAAACCACTGTGACAGCTCGGATTTTACCTATTCCGGGGGACACCATCACATTTGTCGTTGATACAAATTTTAGCTCAGTAAAAGTCACGCCTGCAGGTATTGATCAATTTTGGGACTTTAGTTCATTAGGTGTAATCACATATAGAAAGGATATTTATCGAGAACCCTCACAAGGACAGGGGAGCGCAAGTTTTCCAATGTCGAATCTGATGTTGAGGTCAAACGGACAAGAAAGGTATTATATTTCTAGTTCTTCTGGTCTGAACGAATTAGGAACTTATACTCAAAGTGGAGGCCCAATACCTGGTTTTGGCGGCGCAAACATTTATCCGACAATTGTAAAAGTTCTAAAACTTCCACTTAATTATGGGGACACTTATACAGGAGACATTCCAAATTTGATCACTCTACCAAGCAATTTACTGCCTGATAGTTTATTGAATATGCTTCCATTGAAATTTGATTCTTTTAGAATTAAAAATGTTCAGTCTATTGAACACACCGTTGATGCTTGGGGTAAAGTAAAATTGCCGCGTAGAACTTGGAGTGTCTTGAGGGAGAAAGTTGTTACACAAAACAAAAATACAGTTGAAGTTTTGATAGGCTTCATAGGTTGGGTAGATGTAACTACGCTCGCGGAACCTCTTTTGCAAGGACTGTTAGATATAGGAACAACTTATAATTATAGATTTTGGAGTGATGAGGCAAAGGGACCGGTGCTTTCCATTTCCGCTGATTCTACTGGCAACATGCTTTCGATACAGTATAAAGGTGATCCATTTGCTGTTTCATCGGAAGACCTTAATTTCGGAAGAGTTTCTTTTTCGTTATTAAATAATCCATTGTATATTGGACAAAAACCAAAGATCTCTCTCAATCAGGGAGATGTCGATATTTGGAAAGGTGTGGTGAGTATAATGGACTTAAATGGAAGTGTATTAAGAGTGTTTCCGGAAATAACTATATCCAGTAAAGAACCTGTTGAGTTAAATTGGACTGGAGAAGTAAGTTCAGCCTATATTATCCAATGTAAATCATCCAACAACCAAGTTTACAACCTACCATTGATGCTAATTGGAAGGTAAGGAACAAATTAATTTTTAATATTAATTTTTTGCATTTGATGTAAGTATTTTAGCATCAAGTCATATTCTACATTTGCTTTCTCTTGTAGAGTCAGTTTTGACAAATTGGTTTTAGTCCAGGTGTGGGGAATGATGCTTACCTCAAAATACCTCTTATTATAGTTAACTTTAGAGACCGTCAAACTGACTCCATTAATGCAAATAGATCCCTTATGCAAGATAAATGGTATTGCTTTTTTCTGAAACCCGAACCGTAAGTTGTGACTTCCCTCATTTGTGATAATTTTTTGTAATTTTATCTTCCCATCTACATGACCTTGCACTATATGTCCATGAAGATATTGGTTCATTTTCAGCGGGACTTCAAGATTTAGAACATCACCTACATTCTTTTCACTTAAAGTAGAAATCTTTAATGTCTCTTGGATAGCTTCAACTTTATAAGTACGTCCCCTGCGTTGGATAAGGGTTAGACATACGCCATCATGAGCTATTGAATCATTGACACCGATTTCTTTCGGTAAATCGGCAGATAATGTAAATTGAAGATTCGTACCTGATTTCTTTAGCTCTAGAATTTTTGCCTGTAAAGTAATTATTCCTGTAAACATATAAATTATTGGTGTAACAGTTCAATAAATCCTGACAAATTCAATTTTTGCTTACTAGTTGAAACATTGTAATATGGATCTATGCGACAAGTGTAATAGTAAGTTCCTGAAGCCAATAGTTTACCATTTTTGTTTTTTCCATCCCAGTTAATTTCTGGATCCTGTGTTTCAAAAACTAATCCACCCCATTGATTGAGCACCTTAAAATCAACAGATTGAACAAACAAATTTTGTGTCGGCACAAACATGTCATTATAATGATCTCCATTTGGTGTAAAGCTATTCGGAAGTTCATACTTAAAACACAAGTCAGGACATAATGCTGATTCTTGTGTGCATTTCATCCCATTTGCATCAAATGATGCTATCTTATAACATGCTGGGCGAGTTGTGTTGATTGGATCAATATATCCGCCTGTATGTGAGATGTCGAAATCCATAGAATCTATTAGTTGTGCGCTAAGAATATCTACTTTGTAAAGTCTAATGAGTGATGCAGATTTTTTTGGACAAGAATTATTTGGATTGTCCCAATCCAACTTTACCACAAATGAAGGCTTGTGTTCATCTATCTCATCACAGGGCTCGGATAGCTTTAGTTGTGCACAACATGGAGGTCTGTTGTCTTTGGCATAAACACAATTTATATTGGATCGATTAAAAGTAGAATCTTGAATATTTGAAATTCGAAATATACCCGTTGTCCTAATATAGTAACAATACTGACTGTCCAATGTCACATTATTGTCAATATAGTTTTGTTTGTTGGTTTCTGAAATTTTTTTAAAAATACTTGATCCGGGGTCTTTTCTAAAAACTTCATAAGAAATATTTTGCCAAGGTACTAATTCTTTCCAATGTAAATTGATGTTTGAATCCCCTGTGATTGCAGTTAAAAAAATGGATTGGGCCGGATTTGAATAAACCGTTTTCGAATTTTGATCTTTTACACTTACCCTAAACTCATGTTGTAATGATAATGTATTTGTATTGTTTAATACAAAACTGCTGTCCCAAATTTCATTTCTACTGTTGTATAGTTTTAATGAACCGGGTACTTGCATCCACTGCTGATTCGGATATTTTTCTTCAATGGATTGTTCATATGGTGCTTCAAAATTGCTTGTGTCAAGAGAGGATAAGAAATAGTTCTTCCATTGAATTATGATTTCACCAGTCAATGAGTTAGTCTTGTCTATATCCACCATTGTGATCGAAGGTGAATTTTCATTTTGAAAATAACAGACCTCATTTGAACTTAATGAATGAGTGAAATTATATGGGAAATTCTGTGTACTCAATTTCGAATACTCTGCCTGGATCCGATAACAATATGTTGATGTGGAAGTGATACTAGTGTCCTTATAGACATAAGTAGAACCTGATATTTCTTCGACTGAATAGGCGATTTGCTTGTAAGAGAAAACACTGAGATCGGCGTTGCAAGTATCTTGGAGAATATTTGTAGACCGATCTGAGCGCCAAATTGAAAATCCTCTAAAATCAGTTGCTTGGTCACATAAATAAGGAAAATTCCAAGTTAAAATATTACGACCCTGCTCACTGTTCAAAGACAAGTTATCAGGAGAAGGGGCTATCACTTTTACCCTGAAAGTATGGATATCTACAGCGCCAGTGCTATCTAGAAAGTTATCTGTAGCCTTTAGAACAAATACATAGTAATTGTTGCTTACATGATTACAATCTGGTGTCCATTGAAATCTGGCGACAAATGAAGTATCCTGATAAGAAGATGGGGCTGTGATCATAGGCGGATTATTTAAACCAAAAGCAGAGCCTGAGTAAACCAATTTAACCCTTTTGGAACCTATCGCGGTGTCAGGATCCGATATTCTAAATTTGATATCTATCGGAGTTCCGACGAGTATACAAGTATCAGTAACGCCAGCAATCGTTGGTGGTTGGTTATTTTTGCAATCGTCTTTAACCAGTATTTGCATATCTCGAATTGTTGATGCTATCAACACTCCAGCTCTCCACTCTTGCACAATGAAACTCAGATTATACTCACCGGGTTGTTTTGGCGAATTCCAAATGATAGTACCGGTTTTTGGATCAAGACTCAACTGGTTATCAAGACCGGGTCTAATTTGAGAAGGCAAAGAGTAATTGGGTGCTGGGCTGTTTTTATCCATCAAAGGAGTGCTTAAAACAAACGTTAAACTATCACTATCAGGATCATTAGCTGCGGGATTATGAACAAATACTTGATTCAGACAAGCGAAATCAATCGGGTATTGCACCAACTCAACCGTTTGATTGTATCCTTGAAATGCTGGATTCAAAATTGTAAAAACGGTCTGAACATAAAACGGAATATTTACTGAATTGGGTGGATCTAGATTAACAATATCAGAAATTCTGTTTGGGTCAAAAAAACCAATTATGTATGTTCCACGTCCAGCATAGTTATGTGTCGCCACGTAGGTATTTTTTTTAACATCATTTCCCAAAGATTCACCAAATTGATTTGATCTGACAACTTTGGAAAATGTGCCATCACCCCAATCAATGACTATACTATCTCTATCCGCCGCGAAACTTGATTCTTTTGTAAAAGTGATTACTGTGGCCTCCAGCGTATAATCTGAGAGCTGTTTTACTCGTATCTCACCAGCCCTATTGTGGGTTGCTAAAGCAGAAGTACTGATTATTAAATTTATACATAATATTGTAAGATTCAGGTGTTTCATTTATTTGGCATTTTATACAAGCATTGTTTCAATGAATCTTCCCATTGCGGTATTTTATAATCAAATGTAGATGTAAATTTATCACAATTTAAAACACTATAATGTGGACGACTTGCTGCAGCGTTAAAATCTGCTGTCGTGATTGGCAAAACATTAGTTTGTAAGTTCTGTATTTTAAATATTTCCTTTGCAAAATCAAACCATGTACTCGACCCTTGATTTGCGAAATGATATGTGCCGAATAGATCATGGCCTTCTGAATTTACAGTAGAAATGAGATGAATGATCCCTTTCGCGAGTTCAAGCGCATACGTCGGTGAACCCATTTGATCACTAACAACATGAATCTCCGGTTTACTTTGAGCAAGTCTGAGCATTGTTTTTACGAAGTTATGTCCAAACTCCGAGTAAATCCAGGACGATCGAATGATATAATGTTTTTCCCATAATTCTTTCAACGCGATTTCGCCTGACAATTTGGATTGACCATAAACTGTTTTTGGCTTGCATAGGTCTGTTTCTAACATTCCATCCACACGATGCGTTTCAGAGTGAAATACATAATCCGTAGATATATGTACCATCTGTGTGTTGTGCTCTTTAGACAGCAAGGCAAGAGATTCCACAGCCATATGATTAATTTCAAAACACTTATCTTTCTCCGACTCTGCTAAATCTACCTTTGTATAAGCGGCACAGTTGATGAGAAATTGGGGTTGTATTATTTCGAATATTTGTTTTGATTGGACACTGTTGGTAATATCCCAATGAGTACTATCCATTAGGAAAAAATCATGTTCAGGAGTATTTGGCACCAATCGTCCAAATTCCTGTCCTAACTGGCCATTTGATCCGCTTATTAAAATTCTACTCATTTGATTAAAACTGGCCAGGCTCTGTCTTTTTCAGAGATGATATGATGTTCTCTAGGAATTCTCCAATCGATTTGGAGTGATGAGTCCATTGGATTTATACCTTTTTCTGTTTCCTTGCGGTAATAATTATCGCATTTGTAAGCGAATATGCTATCGTCTTGCAATACTGAATACCCATGTGCAAATCCTCTTGGTATAAACATTTGAGTTTTGTTTTCACCCGAAAGTTCAATGCTAAAAGTTTGACCATAAGTCTCACTATCTATTCTAAGATCCAGTACGACATCAAGCACTCTTCCTTTGATGACTCTGACCAATTTCGCTTGAGCATAAGTCCCTTCCTGGAAGTGTAATCCCCTTATAACCCCATAATTGGAGCAAGATTCATTATCCTGCACAAAGTTTATATTTTTCAAATCATCCGGGCATTTCTCTTGATTAAACGTTTCAACAAAATATCCTCGTTCATCTTGAAAAACTTTTGGTCGAATGATGATAATTCCATTTATTCTTGTTTTTTCGAATAGCATAAGATTATTTTTCTTTGAAAACCAATCTGATTGGTACACCGGTAAGTTCAAATAATGATCTCATTTGGTTCTCTAAAAATTGTTTGTAACTTCCTTTTATCTGATCTGGATAATTCGAAAAGAACGCAAACACCGGATACTCTTTATCTATTTGTGTGACGTACTTGATTTTTATCAAATGATTGCGGTAGGAAGCCGGTGGAAATTTTTGGATTGCCTCCAGAACTTTGTCGTTTAATTCTGATGTTTTAATTTTCTGCTGTCTTAAGTGATAAACCTTAATTCCTAACTCAATTGACTGAAAAATACGTTGCTTTTCCAGTGCACTGATGAATAAAATGGGAACGTCTGTAAAGGGCGCCAATTTCAGTTTAATTGTTCTTTCAAACTGAACTGCAGTATTTGTATCTTTTTCAACCAGATCCCATTTGTTAACCAAGATGATTATGCCTTTGTTCCGCTTTACGACTAAAGAAAAAAGTTCCATATCTTGAGCTTCGATCCCCAGAGTAGCATCAATCACTAAAAAGCATACATCAGCTTCTTCAATTGCCCTGATGGCTCTTAAGACCGAATAAAATTCCAGATCTTCAGTCACTTTATTTTTCTTGCGAATACCTGCAGTATCTATTAAAATAAAATCTTTACCAAACTTCGTATATCTGGAATGAACCGGATCTCGCGTTGTGCCTGCAATTTCAGTAACAATGTTTCTATCTTCTCCTAGAAAAGCATTGACGAGGGAAGATTTTCCTACATTTGGCTGACCGATGATAGCAAACTTTGGAATGTCCTCAGGCAGTATTTCAGAAGCAGGAATGATGGATGTTATGGCATCAAGTAATTCTCCTGTACCACTACCTGAAACGCTTGCTATCGGAAACAACTCATCAAATCCAAGTGACCAAAATTCGTGAGACATCAAAAGTCTTTCGTGGTTGTCAACTTTGTTAACGGTAAGAAATACTTTTTTTTGTGAGGATCTCAGCATACGCGCGATATATTCATCCGCATCAGTCATTCCCGTACTCGCGTCAACAACAAATATGATTGCAGAGGATTCTTCAACCGCAAAATCTACCTGTTTTTTAATGTTTTTTTCAAAAATATCATGTGAACGCTCTACGATACCTCCTGTATCCACAACCAAAAACTCTTTTCCATTCCAGTGAGAACTCCCATAAATTCGATCTCTGGTGACTCCACTCACATCATCCACAATCGCTTGATTGCTACCTGTTAGTCTATTGAATAAAGTCGATTTCCCGACATTTGGTCTTCCGACGATTGCAAATGTATAACTCATGGTTTCATGCCAATTTTAGTAATAAACGATTGATCTTCACGCCAATTTTCTTTTAGTTTGGCAGTCAAGCCTAAATGAACTTTTTGTCTCAGGAATTTTTCAATTTCCAGCCGGCTTTGAATTCCTAGTTCTTTAATTTTTGCTCCATTTTTTCCAACTATGATTGCAAGTTGAGAAGATTTATTCACAAAAATACGAGCTTCAATTTTTGCCATCTCACTATTGTCATCCACTCCTTTGCAACTATCAACTGAAACTATTACGCTATAAGGTATCTCGTCGCTGAATAATTGAAATATTTTTTCGCGAATTAGCTCTGCAATAAAAAAGCGCACTGATTTATCACTACTTGTCTCGCTATCAAAGTAGAATGGATGTTCCGGTAAGAAATCAGATAATTTTTGTAATAAGGGTTCTATAGCTTCCTGACTGAGTGCAGACATTTCATAGACATTGTCTCCAAGCTCCAATTTCTGCAATTCCTGTTTCAAATTCTGGATTTGTTCAGAATTTGCGATATCGATTTTATTGATAATTATAATAGCTGGAACTTCACTTTTTTTTAGCATGTTGACCAAATAGGGGTGGATACCGTGTTTATCTGTCGGATCAATGACAAGCAGAAAAACATCGGCATCATTTTTCATACCTTCAATTTCATTATTCATTGCATGATGTAGTTTGTAACTGGCACTTGCAATATATCCCGGACTGTCAGAAAATATAAACTGATTGTCCCCCTCATTTCTTACCACCAACAATCTTTGCCGGGTCGTTTGCGGCTTTGGACTCGTGATGGCCCATTTGTCCTGCATTAAAGCATTGAGCAATGTTGATTTGCCAGCGTTTGGGGAGCCAATTATATTTATAAATCCTGATTTCATTTTATTCTTTTCAATCATAAAAAAAATTAATACAAAGACTAAATTCTTTGAAGAACCCAATCGTATAAAGCATTTGGATTCATTTTTCTCCAATTGAGGTCATTCCATTTTTTCCCAAAATGAATGTGTCTTTGTAATCCAACTGTTTTCATTTCATCTGAAACATGATCCAGAGTATTTATAAAGCAAATCCATCCATTTTCTTCAGCTACTTCTTCATTCCACTCTTCATAGTATGAATCATCTGAAGCATGAAAGTTGAGCACATGTTCCATTAAAGTGATAAATTTAAATATTCCTTGATTCATTAATTTTTCTATAACATCTCTTTTTAAAAACATAATGTCATTTCCCAATGCATCATTCCATTCTCCTATGAATTCTATAATGGCAAAACCTTCTTCATAATCTGAATATATTATTTTTAAAAATAAATTCTCAGCTCCGAATTCATCCCAATGAGGATGAATAAAATAATTATAAACCTTTTTTTCATATTCGAATTCATTGTATGTTTGACCGAAGAATGGGGATCTTTCATCTTCAGTACTGTTGTACAAATCCATCCAAATGTAAAATGGTTCTATATCATGCATAAATATGGCAGGTAATTTTACAATTTCAGGTCCGGAATCAACCGGAAAAACATATTTGTCCATGAGACTGGCTACCTTATGCAAAGGTACATGGATTCCAGAATATTCCCGAAGCTATCTCAACCAATTAAGGCGTTCTTATGCACCAGATGATTTGGATAACATTGCAGATGGCCAGCTGGAAATGATATTGAGAGCGCATGAACAAAGTACAGGGAAACCTTTAATATTGGATACAGATTTACTCAATATCTTGGTATGGAGTGAGCTCAAATATGGAAAAGTTTCTTCGAAAATTGAAGCTTGTTACAGAAAACAACCACCAACACATCATTTATTACTTCAAGCTGATTTGCCTTGGGAATTCGATTCTCTGAGAGAAAATCCATTCGATCGCGCAGAAATTTTCAAATATTTTATAAAAACTTTACAATTTCGTCAACTTCCATTTACTATTATAGAAGGCTTCGGAGCCAAACGTATCAATCAATGTATATGGACTATGATTCAGAAGAGCAAATTTTTGTAACTTTGTGATCAAAGGGGTGCCGTATAAGTGATTTTCACCGGCTGAGAATATACCCTCAGAACCTGGGCAAGTAATTTTGCAGAGGAAAGAGAGATGCGTCAAAACACTCCTTTTGACGAATTATGCAGAGGTATTTATTTATTATTTCATTTTTAATTTCGGACTTTGTGTCATTTGGCCAATATAAAATCATTGGTCACGTCATAGATTCTGATCAAAAGCCCTTTATTGGCCTCGAAGTCAATCTGACTCAACTACAGCTTAGCAGCCATACAGATGAGAAAGGGTATTTTTATTTTGAAAACATTCCAAACGGAAAATACGCTTTAGCAATTGATTATCAATATGATGTAGAGTATAGGACATTGGTGGTTGATGGTAGCAATGTTTCAGAAGATTATATTTTAGAACGCAGGGTTCAGTTCGATGAAGTTCAAATTAGTGCCATCAATTGGGGTGCTGAGCGTAGCGCCAATAGGGTAGTACTGGATTCTGAAAGCTTGATCCAACGAGATGCAGACAAAGAATTTATATACAACATGAATCATTTGTCTTCAGTGCTTTTGAGCTCAGATGCAGGGAATGGTATAGGCTATAGTCAAATCAGAATTCGCGGTATTGATCCTAGTCATTTGCAACTTAATATTAACGGTATACCGATCACTGATGCCGAATCCTCATTAAACTATTATGTGGATTTTAGTGATATCATGTCGAGCGCTGAGCAAATTCAGATTTTCAAAGGAAACGCGCCATTGAGGTCCGGTCCGGGAGCATTTGGACCTGCAATTCAGCTCAACATCAATAAACTGCACTTGAAGCCATTTTTAGCTGTGAAAGTCGGTATAGGATCATACAATAGTCAAAAACTGAGCTTGGTGGCTAATTCTGGTTTATTAGAAAACAAATACGAACTGGAAGGTCGTGTGAGTCTTCAAAATTCAGACGGTTTTATTCAAAGATCCGACTCTAGATTGAGGTCATTTTATCTCAGTGTTGCAAGAATACATCCTGTTTATTCCTGGCGGATAAACCTCTTGCATGGCAAAGAAACTACAGGGCAAGCATGGTTTGGGGTTCCAGAAAGTTTCCTAGAGGACAAGAAAAAAATTACTTTCAATTTTGCAGGCACAGAAGCTCCTAATGATCCTTATCATGATATAGATCAATATAAACAAAGCCATTTACAGTTTTTCTTCAACCGAAAGGTCAGAAAAAAAGGACAGTTCAATTTTACATATAACATCACTTATGGTAGAGGATTTTATGAAAATTATAAACAAGGACAAAATTTAAGTGATTATAAAATTTATCATAAGGATTCTGCATCTGCTGATTTAATTAGACAAAAATGGTTGGAGAATATTTTTGGATTTACACAATTAGAATATAGAAATTCATTCACGAAAACCATCGATTATTCCATAGGTTTAACAGGTTCAATTTATTATGGAAAGCACTTTGGAATTGTGCCGACAGTATTTGTTTCTGAGCCTGAATATCTTAAGGATTTATACTATGATAATAACGGACTGAAACATGAAGTGAGCAGTTTCTTCAAAATACAGAAATTTTCTAAAGACAAGAATTGGATTTTTGGCGCTGAACTATTGTTCAAGACAGTTTCTTATTCAACACGGGGTAGTCATGACGATTATGGCAATATAACTTTACTATATAATACAAGTTACTTGAATCCTCTGGGTTTTATTCACTTTAATATTGGCAAACATATGACGCTAAGCGGAAGTATGGCTTATTACCAAAAGGAACCCTTTCGGGATGATTTATTAAATAATCCCGGTGTTCGAAATGAAGAGTTGTTGGACATCGAACTTGGAGTAGTAGGGGAGCGTTCCACAATAAAGTGGAGTGTAAACTTTTTTGGGATGAACTATTTTGATCTTTTAGGATATTCCGGTAAACTCAATCAAGTGGGTGAACCAATACGGATTAATTTGCAAAATGCACTGAGGTCAGGCGTAGAATGTGATTTAACTTATAAACCAAGATGGGGTGAAAGCTATTTTTCTTTTCAGAAAAGCATTCATCGAACTCGAGAGTATTTGTTTTCATACCCAGTATATGATGACGATTTCAATGTCATCAGGAACCAGGAAATTGAAGTTAAAAATGCACCTTTAGCATATTCACCGGAAACCATGATGTTTTTCTCACAAAATTTAAAATGGAAAGGATTAAAATCATGGAAGACCGATTTCAGTATTGGATATGAACACAAATTTGTCGGACAGCAATATCTTGATAATTCAGGCCGAAATTCAGTTCTAATACCTTCTTTCAATTATGGAAATTTCTTTATTTTGGTAGATGGTTCCAAATGGTTTAAAAATCCATTGTCTTTAAAATTTGTGTTGAACAATCTTTGGGATCAAAAATACTCTTCAAATGGTTGGACATATACATACGGTACAGTCAATCCTATCAAGGACAATGATCCTTATATCATACAAAAAGATGCTGATTTTTTGCACATAGCAAAAGCAATTTATCCACAAGCTTTGCGCCATTGGAATCTAAGTCTACATTGGTTAATACAATGAACCGTAATTTCAGAGCTAAGCTAAAATCTATAGGTCAATCCTGCTCTAAACGTTATCGGTAATTGAATTGTATTGTCTTCAGCTAAGAAATCGTACAGGATATAGATTTCGTATCCGAAATCCGAATCTCCGGAACTGTTATAACCTAAGCCTCCATAGATATGGTCTTTTCTTACTCCGATTGTTTCGAGCTTGTTGTTTGAGGTAAGGTAGCCGGTCAGTTCTCGTGTCCATGCAGACTCGTATTCTCCATGAACAAAGAAAAGTTTGAAGAATTTTAGGCGGGTAAAAAGTCCTGCTCCAACGTCATGAATCGAAAGTTTCAATATTTCGCCATTATCAAATCTTGCATTGGTATATGAATAAGAAATCCTGGGACCTACAGACCAAAAGGATTTAATCTTATAACCTGCCATTGGAGAAAGAGATATATTAAACACTTGACCTGGTGCATTATTCGAAAGGTATGCACTGCTAAAACTCAATCCCAGGCCTCCTCCGAACCATACTTTTTCCTGCCAATCAAAGCTTTTGGATTTTGACTTTTCTTTGCTCAATTGCTTCTTACTTTTCTGCGCATTTGCAGGTAGACAGAATAAAATACTTACGCCTGCAATAAGAATTGCTACCCTAAATATTTTATTGATATGTAAATGCCTGATAATCAATAACATAAAAAAATTATAAATTTAAATAATCTTAAAATAAAAATGAATGCAAATTTAATTTTCAAAAATTGAGTATTTTCGCATTTGCTAACTTTATTTCAGAAAATTAACAAAAATCTTTATGCACAAAAGTTCCTTTTTTCTATTATTTCTGATCCTCTTGGGAGTTCAATTGAATGCCCAGAAGTTTTTTCCACTTCCACCAATGACACAATCCCAGGTTGAAGTTGATAAAGTTTTCAGAGGTGCAAAAATGTTCTCTATTAACGTTTCTGATATCCAGAAAAGTTTACAAAGAAGGGGAAATCAGCAGAAACTTCATCTAGATTTTGATGGGCTGGTATGGGATTTGGATTTATTTGAATTTGACATGATGTCTTCCGATTATAAGTTGCTTATTGGCAAGGATGGGGGAGTAGATGTTAGGAAGAAAGATCCTAATTTGAAATTTTACAGAGGTTACAATAGAAGTTCTGACAATGGTGTAGCTTTCATAGCTGTTTCAAATGGTTTCTTATTAGGCTCCGTTAGACATGAAGGAAAATTATATTTGATCGAGCCAGCTCGTTATACTGCTGGGAGTGCCGAGGATAATCAATTTTTAGTTTATTCTGAGGAAATGGTTATTCCTCATGAAAATGTGTCTTGCGCCTATGACATGTACAAGTCAGAAATGGACAAGCATCGTGATTTTGGTGATGAACATGCTGGGAGAAGAGCTGGATGTGTTAGTGTGGAAGCAGCACTTGCGAATGACATGACCATTTTTACATGGCAAGGAAATAATTCTACAAATGTGGAGAACTGGTGTTCAGGTATTCTGGCTTTGGTGGAGACGAATTATGATACAGAATTTTCTACTGATGTAGAAATGTCAGTTTCTGCTATTTATGTAGCTACTAGTTCTGGGTCTGACCCTTGGAATTCTGTGAATAATATAAATACGCACCTGAACACTCATCTCAGTTGGGCAAACGGTGGAGGATATGGTGGGGCAAGCTATGATTTTGCAACTGCATGGACAAGAAAGTATACTTCCGGAGCTGTTGGTTTGGCTTGGGTAGCAGTCGTTTGTACTTCGAATCGATATAATGTATGCAGTGCATACACTACGGCTTCAGGCACTTTACGTCAACTTCAAGCTCATGAAGTTGGCCATAATTTTGGAGCTGGACACGACGCAAGTGGTAGCCCATATATAATGGCTCCTGCAGTAAACGGTTCTAGTACCTGGTCTTCAGCTTCAATTACAGATATTGATAATCACATTAATAGCAGGTGGTGCTTGGACCCTTGCAGCTCAGGGACACCTCCAACGGCTGGTTTTTCAGCTGATCCAAAGATCGGATGTGCACCTTTGAAAGTAACTTTCAGAGATTTATCTATTGGCGCTCCAACTAGCTGGTTGTGGACATTTGACGGTGGATCTCCTGCAACTTCAACTGCTCAAAATCCTGTTGTTACTTACTCCACAGGTGGATTATACAGTGTAACTTTAAAAGTGACTAATGGATATGGAGATGATGAGACTACTTTTACTGATTACATTCAAGTTTATGATGCAGTAGTTCCTTATTTTGAAGAAACTATCGATGGTAGGACGGTTTATTTCAATAATCAATCTTTGTTTGGAGACACATACAGATGGGAGTTTGGCGATAACACTTATTCTAATGAAGAGCATCCGGTACATGATTACCTCAAAGACGGTACATACACAGTTAAACTTAAGGTAACTAATTTTTGTGGTACCAAAGAGTATGTGAAAAAAATTATCATCGTGACACCACCGGTGCCTGATTTTGAAGCAGATACTATTTATGGTTGCACACCTCTGACAATTAGATTTAAAAATCTCTCTTCAAACAATGTAACAAGATACGAGTGGGATTTTCCTGGAGGAGAACCAAATTTTTCTACCTTACAAAATCCCGTAATAACCTATAAATATTCTGATTCATTCTCTGTAAAGTTGACTGTAGTCAATACGAATTATACCGTAAGTAAGTATCGTAAAAATTATATATATGTAGATACAATACCGAAGTCGGCATTTGACTTTAACCCTACCGGCTTGAATGTTAATTTTATTGAGAATGGAAAGCGCGGCAAGAATTATAAATGGGATTTTGGTGATGGTGGTACATCAATTTTAAAGAACCCAGACTATACTTATTCTGCTTCCGGGACTTATCGTGTACGCTTGATTACCGCAAATTCTTGTGGAAGTGATACAAGTTATCAAAATGTCACAGTGACTAATGGTTTATATTCTGTGTTTGAGTCCAACGACAATAATTCATGTGCTCCTGCTACTGTACATTTTACTAACAAATCCCCAGGTGCTACTGCTTTCAAATGGACATTCCCAGGAGGAATTCCTTCCAGCAGTACCGATCCAAATCCTACTATTCTATACCAAAATGCAGGCAATTATAATGTTTCTTTAGAAGTGAGCGATGGTGTGGATTCGAAATTGTCTGCCCAACAAGATTTTGTAAAAATTAAAGCTTCTCCTGTATCATCGTTCAACTTTTCAGTGAAAGCTTATAAAGTTAGCTTCAATGACTTATCCACTGGTGCTAGTTCATATGAGTGGGCTTTTGGAGACCAAACCTTTAGCAATTTAGCAAATCCTACACATGAGTACGGTGCAGAAGGAGAGTATCAGGTTTCTCTTAAAGTAACAAATGAATGCGGTACACATACTTACAACGAGATTGTGGCCGTTTATCTCGTGCCAAAAGTTGATTTCTCTTCTAATACTATTAGCGTATGTGCTGGAAAAGAAGTTCAGTTTAATGATAAATCTTCCAGAGATGTAGTGGATTGGTCTTGGCAGTTTGGTGGTGGCGTACCTGCATTGTCAACCGAAAAAAATCCAAGTGTCACTTACTGGAAAGCCGGTTTGTACACAGTTAAACTTGCTGTAAAAAATTCAAACGGAACAAATTCAGTTACAAAAACCAACTACATCAAAGTTCTATCTCCAATTCGTTGCCCAGAATACTCTTCTGAGTATAAAGAATCTGGTGATGTTGATGGAGATCCAATTGTTGATGCTAAACCAAGGGAAGTTCTATCTAACCGCTGGTCGATTGTACCAAATCCAAATTTCGGAAATTTTAATATTAGTTCTGAAGCTTCTGTAAAAGGAAATGTCGAATTTGAAATATATGATTTGTTTGGAAAGTTGGTGTATAAAAACCAAATTTCAGATCAAAATCAGGTATCAATTGATCAGGAGCAACTTTCTGGAGGCACTTATCTGCTAAAAATTAAACATGGTTCTGAAGTCAGTATCCATAAAGTCTTTGTTCAGAAATAAAAAAATAGTCTAGGAAATACAAAAAGAGGAGTCCAATTGCGGACTCCTTTTTTTTTTAGGCTGCACAAGAGATATTGGCTTTTTTATCATCTGCAAAATAAAAATACTGGTTAACATAATATAAATTATAGGACAATAGCAAGGCCTGTAATTTAAAGTGCCTGTAAATTCAGATATGAATAGGCCATTATAGCAGTTTTTACATTTACTGATCAAATTCTGCTTACCAGACAGCAGGACCGCTGGTTTATATAATATTAGTGTTCAAACAGAAATGATTTTTTCGTCAAGCCTGGAAAATCGTTTAAATTTAATTTAAGCAAAGTCAGATGATGGTACTTGGTCAATGCCTCTTTAAAAATTTCGGAAATTTGTATTTCCCATTGCTGCGTACTAATTTGTAAAGGAAAGATAACACTTGACGACTTGGCACAATGGTGGAGGTAGATAATTTCATTCTGATTTGGTGATTCAAAACTGTCAAAATTTTGATTAACATAATATGTGATTTTTTTAACGCCAAGATCGGCAACATGTTTTACAAGCGGCTCTAATTCAAAATCATTAATCTGGTGTATTATTGGACCTATTTCGGCAATGACAGGAATTCCCTTTGTGGAAAGAGAATAAATCATCTTAAGGACAGCCTGAACAGGGAGCATTTCTTTTGAAATCATCTTACGAGTTGTCTCTTTAAGAGAGCAAATTTGAATTCTAACTGCAATGAGCTTTTTTAGTTGTAAAGCAGAAATACAATCTATAATTGAGGTAGATATCATCGATTTTACTTCCAGGATTACAGGATGTCGATAATATAGACATAGTTGAAGTATGTCAGTCAACTGCGATGTTGACATTTGTTTTTCGGAGTAAATTATTTCCAATGGCTCAACGTGATAATTTGGAGATCTCCACTTTTGTTTTAAATTCATAAGTGTTTGAGAATCAATATTTTCAATTCTTTTATGATCCATAGAGCCTTTGTCCGGCATGTCATAAGTACATTTTTTATTCCGTTGGATGGTAGTTACAATCGGCATTGGCAATTCATTTGGAAATAAAAGAGTCGGTTTTATTGACATATAATGCTGAATTATTCGACAAATATATTATAAATTTCTAAAATATGTAACTCATCTTTAGACATAAATTAAATTAAATATGATTTGCGTTGATTACTAATGAATTAGTGCGTATTTTTGCGTAAATCTATACAGGGATGGGAATCTGGAATTCGATTAAAAATTTATTTAGTAGTAAAAACACTGATTATGTCCCTGATTTAGGCAGCAATCCGGTAAAGCGTACACAGGTGAAAGAGGAGCAGTCCCCTACCCCTGTGCGTACTTTCGATTCAAAAGCTGATAGTTTCTATACAAAAGAATTCTCACTGGAATCAGAGAAAGTATCGGAGTCAGGGTTCAACGGTAAAGAAGCGGTTGAAAAAGTGAAAAACTTTGTGACTGAAACCGGCAAAGAAGTCAAAGAACAAGGAGAATATTTATTTGGTTTGGCAAAGGATAAATTAGACCAGTTAGACGAAAGCACTCAAGATTTTAGAAATCAGGCCAAAGCAAAAGCTAATGAGGTAGTTGAAAAAGTAGATGATTTCATTGATAAAACCATCGAAAAAGGCAAAGAAATGGATGCCAAAGAAGCTGAGAAAGATATAGATAAAGATGGATTTGCAGATAAACCAATAAATTTTGGAGACAAGTTAAGCGAAAAGCACAGTGATTTTTTTGACAAGGCTGAGAAGTTTATTAAAAATCATGAAGCTACTCCTGAAAAAATCGACAATACAAAGACTCAGGCTCAAGATCGATTGGAATTACCTAAAGAATAATCTGTTCAAAATCAAAATTAACAATAATGGGTATTAAGAATTTTTTTAGCGGTTTATTTGGAAAAGCAAAGGAAACTGCTTCTACTGTAGTTGACAAAGCCGAAGAAATGGCTGACAAGGCTGCTGAAGAAATAAAAGAAACAAGCGCTGAGCTGAAAGAAAAAACAATTGAAGGTTATAACAAAGCCAAAGACTGGACAAAGGAAGCAGTTGAGGAAGTGAAAGAAACCGGAAATGAATTGAAAGACAAAACCATGGAAGGTTACAACAAAGCTAAAGAATGGACCAAGGAAGCAGTCGAAGAGGTTAAAGAAACTACAAGTGAGACAGTGGATAAGGTTCAGCAATCCGATATTTACAAAAAAGCCTCAGGATATGTGGATAAAGCAGTAGATTCGGCTTCTCAAATGGGTGCAAATATTGTAAACGAGGGTAAAGAATTTGTTTCTTCTGCTGAAGAAAAGATGAATCAGGTTACTGACTCCATAAAAGAAAAATCCACTCAACTTATGGATAATGTGAAAGATAAATTCTCAGATGTTGCTGACGAGGAATCTGCAAAATCTCAAAACAACGAGGAATCCAAAACGGATTCTAATTCATAATATTTTGAGTTAAATTTTAATTCACTAAAGTAAGCTCAATGATTGCTTGACATTTTATTTTTGAGCTTACTTTTATTATTTTGTGAGGATACTTTGGAGATTTGCAGGAGAGTAACTGATTGATTTCAACACCTTGTTATCTTCTGTTCGATATAATATAAATTTCCCTTCTTTTGGTTTTAAATAACCATCTGTATTTTTTTCGATCTTGTACCAGCTGAGACTTGCCTCTGCATCTTTTTGATCTGGACATGCCTTGCTCATGTTTGATCTTTGAACTTCAGTAAACATTTCAGCAAATTTTTCTCCCAAACCAAATTCCAGAATGGCACCCGAAAGTACATACTGCAAATCGCAAAATGCATCTGCCGCTGCAACAATATCATTCGCTTGAATCGCTTCTTTCAATTCATTCAGTTCTTCCTGGAGCAATGAGACCCTCAGCTCACATCTTTTTACATCCGGAATTTGAGGAGTAGTTTGCACAGGTAAATCAAATAAATGATGAAAATCCGCAACACTATTAAGTGCTTGTGCTTCAGCAAAAATTATTTCATTCATAATTAATAAAAAAAAGCCACAAAAAAAAATGTGGCTTTAGTATTTTGAATTTAGTTTACATTTTTTCTAAGCGAGCTTTGTAAAGATTGGACTTTTCAAAATTGCCTTTTCTAGCATAAATTTCTTTCAATGCAATTATTGTATTCTTGTCTGACGGATCTATTTTTTCAGCTTTCTCAAGATAAGGTAAAGCTTGATCAAAAATAGCACCCATTTCTGCAACTTTCTCTTTATACTTTTTAGTACCTTCAGCAGTATAATCTGAAGATAGCTTATTTACTTCTTTCCCAACTTGTGCAGCTTTGTTGTAATGGAGTGCACCTAAACTATATACAGCAATAAAATTATTCGGTTCTTTGGTCAATGCATCGTTATAATGATTTATTGCTTCAGCCATATACTCATTCGCTTTAGCTGCATCATTTGCCTCCCAAGCTTTCTGACAAAGATTGTCATAAACGTTTCCTAATGTATTATAAATCGATACATTGTTTGGTTCGATCTCTTTAGCTTTTTTCAGCTTATCAATCAATTCAGTAAGTTTTCCTTTCTGAAGGAAAAGATTGATTTCAGAAAATAGTAGATTGTTGTCGTTAGGAAACTTTGTTCTTCCCTCAGCTAAAACTTCTTCTGCTTTTGTGTCTTCCTTTGTGGATTGATAATATTCGAATAATCCCTGATAAATGGTTGCTCCTGAACCATTTTTATCATTGAAATTTCTTTTTTTCAACTCTTCCAAATATGGGACTGAAGCAGCTCGGTTGCTGATATTCATGCCTGCAAGTGCCGTGATATACAATTGATTCTGGTAATCATCTGCTTGGTTAAACACCGATTTCATACCATTGTCTTGTAACATTTTGTCTATTTTTAAAACCGCTTCAAAACAGTTGAATGCATTTTCGTAGCCGTTCTCGTTTTTACCGTTGGAAAAATTATTGTATCCAAAACTTTGTAAATACGCTGAAGTCTCTTGTAATGCTTTCAAGGCATCTTTAGTTTCGAAACCTTTTACTGCCGTTTCTTTTGCTTTGATGAATGATTGATATGCCTTCCAAGCAGCTAGAGGATCTTTTAATTTATACTTGTTTTGTAGTGTTTGCATAGAAGCGTTTTCGATAGCACTTAATGCATTGTAGACATTGCCACGCACCATCCATGTTTTATGTTGTGTGGTCACTGCAGGGTCCATATATACTGCATCGATGATTTTTTGAGCTTCGCTGAGTTTTCCAGCACTATTGACTTGATCTAACTGGTATAAACCATAGAGCTTGTCTGCTTTCTTGACATCTTTTTCTGGTTCTTGAGCGAAGGCTATTGATAAGCCAAGAAACATGATTAAACTGACTAAAAAAGTATTTTTCATTCTGTATGATTATGATAGTTTAAAACTTTTGTTCTGGGGAAAAAATTCAAAAAGGAATTTGAATTTTGGTTAAAATAATTTTAATTATTCTTCAGAATCTTCGATTTCACCTTCAATAATTTCAAATTGATCTGCCTTTGGATCGTCTTCATCCCTTTTAACGACAGCCACATCGCCTATATTGTCACCTTCATCCAGTCTTATCAATCGAACGCCTTGTGTTGCCCGTCCCATTATGCGAAGTGTGTCTAATGCCATTCTGATCATTACCCCATTGGTTGTGGTGATCATTAGATCATCAGTATCATGCACTGATTTGATGGCAACCAATTGTCCGGTTTTGTCAGTGATGTTTATTGTTTTAACACCCTTGCCTCCTCTATTCGTGACGCGATAGTCATCAAGAAGCGATTTTTTACCATTTCCTTTTTCAGAGACTACAAGAATTGAAATGTCCTTGTCTTCAGGATCGACACATACAAGCCCAATAACGCAATCATCAATACTAGAATTCAGTTGAATTCCCTTGACGCCTGCTGCACTCCTACCCATAGGTCTGACTGTTGATTCTGGAAAGCGAATCGCCCGGCCAAATTTATTGGCAATCAGAATTTCATTATTTCCATTAGTAAGTTTGACCTCCATGAGCTGATCTCCTTCATTAATTGAGATGGCAATGATACCATTTGCTCTCGGGCGGCTAAAATCTTCCAAGGATGATTTTTTAATAATTCCTCTTTTTGTACAAAATACGACATAATGATTATCCAGAAACTCCTTATCTTCTAGGTTTTTGATATTGATATATGCTCTGACTCTATCCTCTTTTGGAAGGTTAACAAGATTTTGAATGGCACGACCTAATGAAGTTTTTGCCGCTTCAGGTATTTCAAAGACACGCAACCAATAACATTTGCCTAGTTCTGTAAATAAAAGCAAATAATTGTGATTGGAAGCAATGAACATATGTTCGATAAAGTCTTCATCTTTTGTTTTACTTCCTGCCGAACCTCTACCTCCTCTACTTTGGATACGGTATTCACTAGTTTTTGTTCGTTTGATATATCCTTGGTGTGAGATAGTCACAACAACCTCGTCATTCGCAATAATATCCTCAATATTAATATCTCCATCGACATGTGTAATTTCAGTCTTTCTCGCATCGCCAAATTTGTCAATAATGGTTTGAAGTTCTGTTTTGATGATATCTTTTTGAATGTTTCTATCACCAAGAATTTCTTCCAATCGTTTGATTTCAGCTATTAATTCATCATACTCTTCTTTCAGTTTTTCTCTTTCCAGGCCTGTTAGTTTTTGCAATCGCATGTCTAAGATTGCTTTTGCTTGAATTTCCGAAAACTCAAATTTAGAAACAAGGCCTTCTTTTGCATCTTCAACTGTGCGTGATGCACGAATAAGTGCTATGATCTCATCCAGAAAGTCAAGAGCCTTCAGGAGGCCTTCAAGGATATGTGCTTTATCTTGGGCTTGCTTGAGCAAATAGTTAGTCCGACGTACGATGACTTCTAACCTAAACTGTATAAATTCAGTAATCAGATCTTTAAGTCCCAATGTTTTAGGACGACCCTTGACCAACGCAATATTGTTGATCCCGTACGATGTTTGCAACGAGGTATATTTGAATAAGTTGCTGAGTACAACAGAGCCAATTGCATCTTTCTTGAGTTCGATCACTATTCTTACGCCTGTCCGGTCAGATTCGTCTCTGACGTCAGAGATTCCTGTAATTTTGTCTTCATTGACTAACTCGGCAATTTTCTCTATGAGAATTGCTTTATTGACCTGAAATGGAATCTCAGAAACGATAATCGATTCGCGATTGGATTCAGTAACGATTTCAGCCCTCGCCCTGACGATACATTTTCCTCTACCTGTATGATAGGCTTCTTTTATTCCTGATGTGCCATAAATAATTCCTCCAGTTGGAAAGTCAGGGGCGGGAATAAATTCCATCAATTCGTCTACTGTTATGTCTTCATTAGCCAAGCTTGCTATCACAGCACCGCATACTTCGCTAAGATTATGAGGCAACATATTTGTAGCCATACCTACAGCAATTCCTGTAGATCCATTGATCAGCAAATTGGGCAATTTGGCAGGCAATACAGTGGGCTCCTCTAACGAATCGTCAAAATTGAATCTAAAATCGACAGTATCTTTGTCGATATCATCCATAAGTTCATCTGAAAGTCGTGAAAGTCTTACTTCGGTATATCGCATGGCTGCAGGCGAATCTCCATCCATTGATCCAAAGTTACCCTGACCATCTACGAGTTTATAGCGCATGGACCAATCTTGAGCCATTCTAACCATAGCATCATAAACTGATGAATCCCCATGAGGATGATACTTTCCAAGTACCTCCCCTACGATTCTAGCAGACTTCTTGTATGGTCTGTTATAAGCAAGCCCAAGCTCGCTCATTCCATAAAGAACTCTTCGGTGTACAGGCTTTAATCCATCTCTCACATCGGGCAATGCTCTTGCCACAATGACGGACATGGAATAGTCAATATATGACGTCTTTAACTGGTCTTCAATCTGAACAGGTATAATGCGATCTTGCATAAAATCATCCTTTTCTAAAAAGCTCACAAAAATACAAAAAAGTACCCGAATCTGGTAAAATATAGCCATGAAAATCTATAAATATTTGATTGATTTTCTGTGTTTTATAATGATTTCTTAATAATAGCAACGAAAAACCATTTCCACATCCGAAATATTATCTTTGAGCCATAAAAGGTATGCAAACTGTAAGACCATATAAGGATTCTACAGATTCAAAATCTGAACAGGTGGAACGTATGTTCGATCGCATTGCGCCTACTTATGATTTCCTAAACTCCTTGCTCAGCGTAGGTATTGATCATTATTGGAGGAAAAGGGCAATCCGAGAATTAGCTCCTGTAACGGATAATTTAAATATCTTAGACGTAGCAACAGGTACTGGAGTTCTAAGTTTTCAAACATTGAAATCTTACCCGAAGGCGCAGATCACAGGCATTGACATCGCCGACAAAATGTTGGACGTTGGCAGGGTAAGATCTACAAAATCCGGACTTGATTCAAACCTCAAGTTTTTAAAGGCGGATTCATTGAATTTACCTTTTGAGGCGAATACTTTCGATCGCACGATGGTTGCTTTTGGAGTGAGAAATTTTGAAAATCTGGATAAAGGCCTAATGGAAATGTACCGCGTATTAAAGCCAGGAGCGAAATGTGTAGTGCTTGAATTTTCTAAACCCCGCACATGGCCTATCAAACCTCTTTTTGGATTTTATTTTCAAAATATCCTCCCTCTAATTGGAAGAATATTGTCAAAGGATCCTGCAGCTTACCAATATTTATTTCAATCTGTGCAACAGTTTCCTGATTTTGACCGTTTCGTAGACACTATGGCTCAAGCGGGCTTTAAAAATTGCCGATTTCAATCATTGACCTTTGGAATATGTTGTTTATATACAGGAACCAAATAATTGTTTTTTTACTGACCATCTGTATCACTTCCATGCTGTCTGCGCAGTCGAGCTACAAAAGTTACAATTATTTGGGATTTAAGAAAAAAAACCACTATTTTGGGTTGACGGTTGCTTACAATCAAAGCGGCTTCAAAATTGAACACTCAAAACGATTTATCCAAAACCCGGTTTACAAAATTAATGAAGGCATCAGTAATCCTGGATTAACATTAAGCATGGTCAATAATTTTAAAATTGGAGATTATTTTGACTTCAGATTATTGCCATCAGTTTCGCTTTCATACCGTAAAATAAATTATACCTTTATCGCATCAGGAGAGCAAAAAACAGACCTGATTGAATCAGTATTTGGGGAATTACCTATGTTAATTCGTTTCACTAGCGCCCCATATAAAGACAAGCGGTTTTATGTGTTGGCCGGAGTAAAATATTCATATGATTTTTCTTCAAATAGTCGATCTGATAAAAACAAGTTTGAAATAATAAGGATTTCTCCCCATGACTTTCAAGTAGAGGTTGGAATAGGAATGCAATTCTATATGCCGTTCTTTATTTTCTCTCCTGAATTCAAGTTTTCTCACGGGCTTGGAAATCTCTTGATTTATGACAAAAACCTTGTTGAATCAACGATTATCGAAAAATTATTTTCAAAAATAATTACTTTCAGTTTCCATTTTGAGGGTTAAGCCAGTTTTCTTTTTCCTTTACAATTGCCTCAAATAATTTAATGAACTCTTCATTCAGAAATTCAGAATGAAGTATAATTTCCGGTATTGTTTTTGTGAAATCCACATCGAACTTTGCTTTCCGGTTCATTCGATCCAATACGAATTTCATCTCATCCAAATTTGAATATCTCCTGAGCCACCTGTCTTCAACAATTTTTAAAATGAACAATTGAATTGAATCTGGAAGTTTGCTGGCATTTTGTTTTAGCATTTTATAAACTAGATCACTAAATATCTCATAAGGTATAGTGTAAAAATGTGACCAGTTTTTTGCCAGAAAATAATCCAGAATAATATCTAAAGCGACAGGTGCATATCTACCCACAGCCGGTTTGAAAATGGGTAGCATAGTTTTGTAAGATTCATGCGCATCACAAAATGCATCCAATTTTCTGTGAAAAACTACTCCGGCTTTAATATCCTGATCCAGTGCATCTATCTGTTTCAACGAGAGTAGATCTGCTGTTAGATTTCCTAGAGTTATGCTTGTAGCCGGAAATGTTAGAGAAATGTGACCCAGGTAATTCAATATTATTTTCTTGATGAAGCCAAAATAAATTATGCGTCTTGTTTAATATTTGCAATTCTCTAACAAAAAAGAATAATTTGAAGTTTACCTTTGCCCAAAATTTAAAATATGGGTTTGCAATGTGGAATCGTGGGCTTGCCAAATGTCGGTAAATCAACTTTGTTTAATGCGTTAACATCAGCTGGTGCTTTAGCTGCCAATTACCCATTTGCGACCAAAGATCCAAATGTTGGAGTAATTCTAGTGCCTGATTATCGCTTGCAAGAGTTAGCAGCTATTGCGCTGCCACAGAGAGTAGTCCCTACAACTGTTGATATCGTCGATATAGCCGGTCTAATCAAAGGAGCATCTAAAGGGGAAGGCCTGGGAAATCAATTTTTGGCTAATATTCGAGAAGTGGATGCAATCATCCACGTTGTAAGAGCTTTTGATAATGACAATGTGATTCATGTGGATGGCTCTGTGGATCCCATTCGCGACAAGGAAATTGTAGATATGGAGCTGCTACTCAAGGATTTGGAATCTCTGGATAAAAAGCTCGACAAGTTGAGAAAACAAGCAAAAGGAGGTGATAAAGAAATCCTTCGTGAAATCGACTTCTTGGATTCTCTGAAGGTAAAAATGGAAACTGGTGTTCCGGCCAGAACATTTATAGTAGACGATGAATCGAACAAATTTATTCAATCAGCACAGCTGCTCACCGGCAAACCAATCGTATATGTTTGTAATGTTGATGAACAATCAGTGAATACTGGCAATGATCATACAAGAAATTTTGAGAATGCTGTTAAGAATGAAAATGCAAAAATTATTTTAATCTGTGCGGGGATTGAAGCGGAGATTTCTGAATTACCCGAGGCAGAGAGAAGTGATTTTTTTGTTGAGATGGGACTAAAAGAACCAGGTACGCATAAAATAACAAGAGCAGCTTATGAGTTATTGAACTTGATTACTTATTTTACGGTTGGTGAAAAAGAAGTGAGAGCCTGGACTATTGAGAAAGGTCATAAGGCTCCACAAGCAGCAGGAGTGATTCATACTGATTTTGAGAAGGGTTTTATTCGTGCAGAGGTAATACAGTACCATGATTTTATACATTATAAATCAGAATCAGCTTGTCGTTCTGCCGGAAAATTATCAACTGAAGGTAAAGAGTATGTAGTCAAGGATGGCGATATCATGCATTTCCTTTTCAATGTGTAGATGACAATTTCAATAAATAGGCTTTTTATTCTTTTATTTTTAGCTTTATTTTCTTGCTTTAACTTTAAAGCATATTCGCAGTATTTTAAGTCTGCTGCCGGGATTCGGATCAGTGATAACTGGGGAGTTTCTATTGTTCAAATCTTGACAAAGCGCTGGACCGCAGAAATGTTACTTCAACCTGATCCAGTAGAAGACTTTGTTAAGTCCAATTTGCTGATCAGACACCATCTACCTCTCATTACACGAAGATTCAACTTATATTTGGGTGCCGGTCTAAATTTTAGGCTTGGAAAATCAGAAGTAGATTTCGCCAAAACAATTGGTGCGTCAGGAATAGGCGGTCTTGAACTGAAACTAGGTCGATTATTAATTTCGTATGATGTTGTTCCTGAAATTCCACTGCATGCGAGCAGTGATTATCTCAGCTTGCAAACCGGATTGAGCCTCAGATATATTCTGATCAAAGCGAACAAAAAAAAATGGAATTGGAAAAAGTTTAAATTTGAATAAACTTCAATTTTAAGTTAAAAAAAAAAAGGAAAGCCTGTAAAACAAGCTTTCCATTGCGTTCGTTTTTTCATTCGTTTCAATAATCAGGCAAACTTTCTGCAAGTTGAAAATAGGAGGAAAAAAAATCTCCGACTAAGTTTACTTTGCAGGACTATAAATCATACTTCTTGATTTACTCTTCTCCCCTACCTGAAGTCTATAATAATACAGCCCGACACTTGCAAAAAGGTCTTTATCAAGATTTACTATATTACTTCCTTTGACAGCTTCGATTGGTTTTCTGAATACTATCTGACCTGTGGAGTTATAAACCTCTAATAATGCAGTTGTCTCAATTGAGATAATAAATTCTATTTGGGTAGACTGATCAAATGGGTTTGGTATGTTCTGCTTCAAGCTGAAATCTATATTTTTTCCATCCTGATTGTCAAACAAATAATTTATTTGAACAGATCCAATTTCGTTGTTTTCGTCACTTGTCTCTCTCAATGTTATCTTGTCACTAGCATTTAATCCGGCTGAGATGAGATCTCCTGAAATTTTTGATTGCATATCTATATAAAACAAGATATCTCCACTCTTGAGCTTTAATGGTTCGACTGAATTCCAACTCATTGTAGCCAAACCAGAGCTATGAAATTCAAGATTGATATTTTGCTCTTGAAGTTCAAATTTTTCACCAATGAAACTCTTTACATCAATAACTTGATTGTCCCATTCTAAAGTAAATTGAACAGAATTAAGAGTGGCATTACCTACGGCATAAACAGGAATTTGATGGGCAGAGCCGCTTGCTAAACTCACATTTTCTATCCCCATTTTCAGTCCAACTATACTTCTGGAGTATGCATTTGTGAATCCATTTGGCAGTGCAGAATAGTTCAAGTCGCCCATTTTTATTCCTCTGAATTTGGCATCTCCTTGAAAATTAATTAAATTGACTTTTTGTTCAGAAACAAAATCATATGGGTTAGTGGGATCAGGAAAGTCAGTTTTCTCAGGCATAAATTTCCAAGATGGAGACTTCTGAAATTGTGGAATTGCTCCCAATATCAATTTCCTAATTTCACTCAAGTCACTTGCTGTAATTGTCTTTGTGTTATTGACATCCGCGGCAATAAGTAAGTATGGAGAATTCAGTGATTCCTTACCAAGAATGTGTTTCTGTATCTTGACAATATCAGCTGTAGTTACCCCATTTAAAGGGTCATCATTTTTATTAGCCTTGACATAGTAATTGTCTGAATAATTTAGTGCTGTAAAAGCATAGTCTCCCTGTTTTTTGTTAATTATACTTTGCAACAAATTACTGTTTTCATACAATTCCAATTGAACCGGATGGATGCTTGCATCGCTTTGTGTTTTGGTAAATCCGGTTATAACTACGTTATTGGAAGTTGGATCTGGACATATATCATTATTGTCTTGGACATTAATTACAGTTTTGCAAAAATCGCTATTTCCTTCCAAATCCATAACATAGACTTCAACATCAACATAAATATTGTTTGCTGCTTTTGCCTTTATAAAATCCTCACAACACAAACGGATAAATGGTTTTAACGTATCACCATTGAAATAAAATCTAAGATTTTCATTTGGAGTACAGTTGTCATAACTACCTCTGTCCAGATCTTTTGCCCAAATATCAACACAGCCTGTTGTCGGCATCGGAACAGTAATGATGCCATTCAGACAATATGGTGTTGGAGCTTTGCAATCTTTAACTTGAAATACAGTATCGATTTTACGGATATTTCCACAACCATCTTCCAAAAAGAATTGGATTCGGTGTTTGCCTATTGGGTACGTTCCGCTCGCATCAAAAGCTTTATCAGCATCATCAGCATAAGGGTTGTTGGAGTGATTTGCATGATAACCTCTGTTGTATTGATTTCTTGATAAAGTACCAACTCCGTATTCAAAAATACCATCGTTATACAAATCAAGTTTGTATTCATAAAAAATATCTCCAGTCACAGTGCATGTATCTGAAGCATCAACATTTATGGTAAGATGTCCCGAACAAGTTGATCTCCCATTCTGTTTGAACGCTGGTTCGCAATCTCCCAAAACAACATGGCCATCAGGAGATATGGTATCTCGTACTTTAATGACTTGCACAATTTCCCACCTACCCTTTTCTGTGTCTACCAATGGATCATACTGACACCAATCCACTATTTTCCAAGTACGTAGGATTTTGAAACATGCATTTTCAGCTATGTCAAATTTTTCATCTGAATAATCAATAGAAATCAAAGCACAAGCACTGTGTGATCTTGGATCTACTGAAGGCCTACCAAGAACAGGATTATCAGGACTTAGATTTGCGCCACATCCTTGGAGTATCACTTCGTTGAGGTCGCAATCCCATATCAAATCATCTTCTGTATCACAATAATCATTTCCATTTACAAAAAACGGATCACAATTTACTACCCATATGGTCTGAGTAGATTTGATTAAAATATTATTTGGACCCCGTACCAGAAAATGTCTCAGTACTTTGCCTTCTCCACATTGTCTTCTATCCTCAACTTCTATGCTAGGCATGATTTCACAGGCTGCTATTGAATAGCCATCATACCCCCAAACAATATCATATTTATTATCTGGATGGTTGACATCATACAAATTATTATACGCTTCGCAAGCTATATTTGATGCAGGATTTAAATGTGGAGGTATTCCGGAGATATATCCTGGATAACCAGTATATGGATTTTCGACACAAAAGTTCGAACATACGATATCCTTTGTGCTCAGCTTTGTTCTTTTCGATAAATCTGTTACAATCTTACCAAAAGTTGTATTATTTGGATTTTCCAATTCTTTCAAATCAAACCAAAACTCACAACTCACCACCACATCTGCTGGAGGCACAATAGTAGGAACCGCCTTGTTCTGAACTTCTACTTCAATCATGCAATCGCTAAAATGTCCAAATAAGTATCCACCTTGTTCCATATCTGAAGGTTTCACCGGACCTGACAGAGTACTTACATCAAAAACCCTGAAGACAACCATAATTGTTTTGCCAACGTCATCACAACAGAACTTGACATAATCATCAAAATAAATTTGATTGCCCTTTTCAGTGAGATCATCATCGCCATTCACACCATCGCAATTGAGTAAATTGTCATCCGAGCTACCGTTATTTGTTCCAAGCAATTCATCCATACGGATAGCTTTGAAATATACGTGTGGAGAACAGTTGTCAAAAGATCCATCATCAAAAGAAGATACATTGATTTTGACATAATTTGTGCCTGGAACGATTGCATTGGTGAGACTCACTGTTGTCCTTTTTTCGCATACTGCCACCGGTGGTACATCATCAACAACGTCAAGTAAAAATTCCTTCCTTGATATATTTCCACAACAATCTTCAGCTACAATATATGCTGTCTGGAATCCAAATGGTAGATTGAAAAGTATATATCCAGCACTATCGCTACCAATGATATCGCCTGATTCTAATTCAACAGTATAATGCAATTCTTTTGAGCAATTGTCTGCCAGCCAAGGTTCTGGTAGTTTTATTTTACCCTTACATTCCCATATGTCAGTCGATACAGTTATGCTTGAAGGATACAATATTGACGGACCTTTTGTGTCCATCACTTTGATCAGTTGATTCTCTCTTCGAATGGTAGAGCTGCACCAATCTACCATTATCCATTCTCTAATTATTTTATAACAAGGTGGTTCTTCAGCAGTACAATTTGTGGTACTTAACGGTATCTCTGTATCCGAAAAGCTGATATTGATATTTCTGCAAGATCCAATATTTGGCTTACCTGTTCCTCGCCACATAACCCAGGTATTTGCAGTACTCCAACATTCTGCATCTGGATGAACCGGATAATATACATCGTCCGGACTCGGATGACCAGCAAACGAGCCAAAGCCAATAATATTCCAACCTAATACACGGGGTTGTCGTTGACCACTCAAATCATTTCCCGGAATTCCACCAGTTCCAACCCAAACAGCAGAATCTAATAAATAACCGTCAACACACAAAGGGTAATCTAATAAATGACTGCTAAAATTAAAATTATTGTGCAATCCTTCATCACAATTGAGTGGTTGGGGATTAAGTTCCAATCCATCAAAATTTAGAGGAATTGCAATATCTCCAACATTACCAAGACCTACAAATATTCTCTGTGTACATGATGATTTATTTCCAAATTGGTCACTTGCTATCCATTCTCTTTCTATGATTTCGCTGTAGCCCAAATTGCATGATCCCAAGGTAGATCTATCCTTATAAACTAAAGTAAAAGTGGAACAATTTTCTCTTACTAAAGGAGTACCAGTGAATATGGGTAAAGTCTGAGCTAAGCAGCCAAAATTTAATGTGATGTCAGATGGACAGCTTAATACAGGAGCAAACTTATCTTCAACACTAATGGATCCCCAACAACTATTTCCTGTTGCCGGATCTAAAATAGTTACCATAAAATTTTTTCCGACTTGATCAACTCCAAGCTGAGGCCAAGCTGTCATAGGATCGATATCAATCAGTTGATTGGTTTTCCAGTCACGAACTTCCACTATAAAATCTCCAGGAGAACATCCTTGCGAATAATCGTCTTCCAGAATCATATCTGGTAGAACGCTAGCAACACAGTTTTCATCAAGACTTACTTGCACTAGGTCATCACATGCCAATTCACCATTGGGGAGATCCACATATATACCAAACTCTCCAAAAGCCATTCCATTCGCTGATACTGGAGAATATACTCTAATAGTCGTGAGTAAGCAACTTGGGTTTGTTGTATAAAATCCAAAATATTTAGCACCTGAAGTACCACTGACCGGAATGATACCGGAACTCGTTCCATCATTTGCTATAGCTTGAATATTAAAAACATCAAATCGCTTGGGCTCTACATACAAATAGAATGCTCTGGTGCCCGCAGGCAATGTAATTGCCCTAACAGCTGTGGATGTATAATAAACATCCCCGGTATATCCATGCGACCATGTCAACCAACCCTGACCTATGCGTACGTGATGAAAATCAACGTCAAATCGAATCTCGGCAGGACAAGCGCCACCAACGGGTACAAAGTTTACCAGGCCGTCTAAGGGTCTTGTATCCGGACTAAATGGTATCATTGGAAACCCGCCAAGAGATCCAGGAGGAGCGTTGGTACCTGGACTGCCATCAAAAACAATCCCGGCTTCAGATTTAACTGATATAATTAAACAAAAAATGATCATAAATGTACGCAATACATGATTGCGCACAAAACTGCTGCGTTTTTTCATACGAACGGTATTTAGCAAGAGAGATATAACTATTTATACCGTTTTGAGTGGGGGGTTATTAAAAAACGCTTCGAGTTAAAGTTATAAATATTTCGAATCCTTCACTATCGAAGAATTTCTCAAGGGCAAAGCTAAATCACAGGTCCAATTTTAAGCTCAAATTGTAAACATATTTTTTTCATCCATAAATACTTTTATTAATTTATGAATATCTACAATACATAATAATTACAATTAAAGAATTTTACACCTACCTGACAAATTTCATTCTATCATAGAGCATTTGTCATTTCATTTCAATTTACTTGTAGATTCACGTTCATATTCTCTGCAAAGGTGCAGCCAATAGGTCAATTATACTTAACTGTATATCAAAATTTGTTCTTATTTATATTAGTTTTATCTACATATAAACTAAGAATTTAACTTAGCATAGCTATTATCTATTGTGGATAAATCAAGTAATTATTCCTTTTAATCATAAAGTTTCTTAATGCCGGTTCCCAAGATCTGCGAATTTCATTTTCTGTTATCCCTGATCTAATTTGCTGGATTAGTATAGTATTACCAGCAAGCTTATTGAAAAAATCTTCTTTGAAGAAATGATCCTTGTCCGGATATAATTCATATGCGTGCATCAAATAAGATAAATCTAATTTTGATTTATTATAATATTGACTTAAAGAAGCTTTCTTCACTAGAAATCCATAACATTTCATCCCTTCATGTGGAGGATCCATTGCTCCCTCCACATCATAAGGCACAAATTCAACTTCCCCTCTGGATTTAAACGAAGGATGTCCATAAATTTCAAAAGGGCGATCAGTACCTCTGCCAAGGCTAATATCAGTACCCTCAAATAGACATAAAGATGGGTAAAGCAATATACCATCCATATTTTTTAAATTGGGAGATGGTTTAGAATTCAATTTATAGTGGTCCTGTCTAGTATATTGTAAACAAGGTACTACGTATAGGTCTAATTTTGATGAGTTTGCGATCCAATTTTCCCCTTTAATCATTCTAGCAAGTTCACCAATGCTAAGACCATAAATGATTGGTATAGGATCTACTCCGACAAACGACCTGAGGTTGGTGTCTAGCACCGGGCCATCTACGTAGTGAATATTGGGATTTGGTCTATCCAAAACATATAGAGGAATTGAGTTTTCTGCACAGGCTTCCATGATATAATGCAGACTGGAAATGTAAGTGTAAAATCTTACGCCAACGTCTTGAATATCAAAGAGGAATATATCTACATTGGATAAATCCTGAGCATTTGGCTTTATCTTTTTTGAACCATATAGAGAAATGATAGGCAATCCGGTACGGCTATCTTTTTGGTCATCTATATGCTCTCCTGCGCTTTGAACTCCTCTGATCCCATGCTCTGGCGCAAACAACTTGACAATATGAACACCTGAGTTTAAGAGAGTGTCCACCAGGTGTTTACCATAACATAAACTGGTATGATTGCAGAAAACTGCTACTCGCTTACCTTTTAATGCAGAATTATAGGACTCCAGGTTTTCAGCTCCACACAATATGCTGTCTAATCCTTTGTATGATTTAGATTTTTGATGATCTTGGATGTTCCGTTGATCTTGTACATGAACTTGAGCGGACCTGCAAAAAAGTCCACAAATGCAAATGACAAACAAAGTCAGATAATACATGTTAATTTAACTGCATTTTATGGCTCAAAAGTATGCAATCGTTGATATAGAAACAACCGGAGGACACTTCGGTTCTGATCGTATTACTGAAATTGCCATAGTAGTCTTGGAGAATGGAATCAAAATCAGAGAGTTTCAATCGCTGGTGAATCCAAATCGTTCGATTCCACCAGAAATTACAAGAATTACAGGAATCAATAATCAAATGGTAGCGGTTGCACCTCAGTTTTTTGAAATCGCTCGCGATATTATCCTATGTATGCAAGATTGCATATTTGTTGCCCACAATGTTCAGTTTGATTATTCCTTTATCAGAAATGAATATTCCTTGCTTGGTTATTCTTTTAACATGAAAAGGTTATGCACTGTACGACTTGCCCGTAAATTTTTTCCAGGACTTAGATCTTATAGCTTGGAGAACTTAATAAGACATTTTCAAATCCGTGTAAACGCCCGGCATAGAGCTTATGATGACGTTTGTGCTACAGTGGAAGTATTTATACATATCAATAGACAAAATTTCGGAAGTGAAAATTATAACCAAGCACTAAAAAACGTACTTCGAGAAAATAAACTTCCGGCTTCCTTGACTTATAAAGATATTCGTATGTTACCGGAAATGTGTGGAATCTATAAAATGAAAGACCTAACTGATAGCATTTTGTATATCGGAAAAAGCTTGAATATCAGAGAAAGGATTATCCAACATTTCAATGATGTGACTACCAAAACATCTAAAATGATCCGAAATGTGCATTCTATTGAAACTATAGTTACAGGAAGTGAGCTTGTAGCCATATTGATGGAAGCTGAGCAAATAAAACAATTTACTCCTCCAATAAATCGAGCATTGAAAAGCAAGAATGAAAAATACTTTGTAATCGTTTCTGAACGATCTGACGGATTGAAATTTTTAGAGGTTAAACAGAAGGAATGGGTAAAAAATGAAATTCCAGTTTTCGGCATGTTTACTACTGTGATACGTGCTAAATCATTTATCAGATTCTTAGAAGAAAAATATGAATTGTGTTCAGGACTTGCAAAATCCAAACAACTATTCCAATCACCCTGCGAACTTTATGTTGTCCAAAAATGTCATGGCGTATGTGCGGGCAAAGAATCAATAGAATCCTATAATTTGCGTTTTAATGAAATGATCGTTTGTGAATGGAATATTTTTGGGGAAGATTTGGTAATATTGGATACAGGAAGACATGCAGATGAAAAGTCATTTGTTCTGATCGAGAGTGGCTTTTGCAAAGCTCTTGGATTTCTCACAAATCACAATGCTATTCCTAGCATTGCCGAATTGGAAAAAAATTCATTACCATATCGAGGGACTTACGAATCAAACCGTATGATTAAATCTTATCTGGAGAAAAACAAACAATCAATTTGTTTGAAGATTTCTGAGCTTCCTATGAAATAAAGGGTTTCATTCGTGCAGCCAGTCCAGCTACCTGTTGTCGCACGTAATTCTCCAATACAACTTCAGAATTGGGATAACTTATACTCCTTGATACGTTGATGAGTAATCCTCCCAGCTGGTTCATCCCGGAAATTATCGTTCTTTCTAAATCACCACCTTGCTCACCTACACCTGGAACTAGAAAAAAATGTTCGGGACATAAATTCCGCGCATGACTGATCTGATCAGCTCGAGTTGCACCAATGACAAACATTAGCTGATTATAGTTAACCGTGGTAGAAAATTTCTGAATGATTAATTCATACAATTTTTGACCAGTGCCTAAAGGCATTAGTTCAAAATCGGCTGCTCCGGGATTTGATGTCAAACCTAATACGATAGACCATTTACCTTCGTAATCGATAAATGACTGCAGACTATCCACTCCCATGTACGGGTGTAATGTGATTGCGTCCGCATCCAATTTTTGAAAATAGTACTCTGCATATTTCTGCGATGTATTACCGATATCGGCTCTTTTAGCGTCTATGATAAAAAAACAATCTGAAGGAATTTCTTTGACCAACATTTCCAGCTGAATCCAACCATGTGGTCCATGATTTTCAAAAAAAGCGACATTAATTTTATAGGCAACCGCTTGATCTGAGGTCCAATGAATGATATCTCTGCAAAAATCAAACAATGGAAACTTGCGTTGAAGATATCTAGGATCCATTTTATTCAAATCCGGATCTAGTCCAACACATAGAAAAGTCTTCTTCAGACGAATCTGTTCATAGATGGAGTTAGCATCAAAAATTCTCCTCATTGCTTCAAATATTTATTACTGAGTGAGTTGTACAATTTTTGTTGGTGTATTGGTCTGATTTCTATGTTTTACTCTTTCTACCAGCTTATCTGCAATTTGTGCAAACTCCACAGAGGATTCATCCTGATCAAATATAGATAATTCATGATCTGCTCTTTGTCTGATCGACTCATGAATCGGAATTTTACCTAAAATGACAGATTTTGTAAAATCGGAAAGTCTTTGGCCGCCACCCTTTCCGAAGATATAATATTTTTTGTCTTGCATGTCAGGAGGACTAAAATAAGACATATTTTCAATTACACCAAGTATTGGAACAGAAATCTGGTCCAGCATGAACATATTTGCCGCTTTGATAGCATCTGCTACGGCTACTTCCTGTGGAGTGGTGACAAGTACGACACCTGTTATTGGAATAGTCTGTACAAGCGTGAGCTGAATATCTCCTGTCCCAGGAGGCAAATCGATGATGAGGTAATCTAGCTCCGGCCAAACTGTGTCTAGAAAAAACTGCTTGATAATGGCACCCAAACGAGGTCCACGTAGGACCACCGCTTGTTCCGGTTCGATTATATTGCCGAGTGATATTACAGGTATTCCGTTGACATCTATCGGTACTAATAGGTTTTTACCATCTTTTTGGACCACCTGAGGCCTTTTATTCTTTATGCCAAAAATTGTAGGCATCGAAGGTCCGTATAAATCCGTATCCAATATTCCGGCTTTAAATCCCAATTTGGCAAGACTGATTGCCAAATTAGCTGATATGGTTGATTTACCTACTCCGCCCTTCCCTGACGCAACTGCTATAAAATTCCTTATTTGAGGAACTACAGTATTCGGAGCTTCTGAGTGAGGTTGATAGGCTACAAAATGGGCGTTGGGCTCATAATCCGGAAATTCTTTCTTCAGGGTTTCATGTAAGCTCCTGTACAATACATCTTTGTGAGGGTATTTTGCAGAAGGTAAATGAATACTGAAATTAATGCTTTTTTGATCAATTTTTAGATCCCTGACCATTTGGAGACTCAATATATCTTTACCTGTCTCAGGCTCTTTGATAGACCTGAAAATATCCAAAAGCTGATCTGTCTCTGGCTGCATAAGTTTTCATTTAAAACTAAACCCTGTGTCATTGCGTTTGGTTTAACGTCTTGGATTTAATATTTTTGCGCTTTCCATGAGATTAATTCGGTTTTCTAAAGAGCAGTTGCCTGATTTTCAAAAGACAGTGGTCACCATTGGATCTTTTGATGGAGTCCACGCAGGACATCAGGAACTCATTAAAAGAGCTGTTCAAGAAGCAAAGAACCTTGCCAGCCCTTGCATAGCTATCAGTTTTGAACCTCATCCCCGTATTTTTTTGGACCCTTCGGAGGGAAATATTGGTTTGCTGACTACACAGGAGGAGAAAATCAGTTTGCTTGAAGAACTCGGAGTTGATTATTTTGTCATTGTACCATTTACACATGAATTTTCTCAACTACAGCCTGGGGACTATATCGAAAGTTTTTTGTTGAAAAATTTCAATCCGGCCATAGTTGTAATCGGCCATGACCACAGATATGGGATCTATGGATCGGGCGATGCACATTTATTGAGAGAATACGAACAAGTTGGTGCTTTTCAATTAATCCAGGTTCATGCAAGATCTTTTCAAGGAAATTTAATTAGTTCTTCTGCAATAAGAAATAGTATTAAGAAAAACGAATGGGATAAGGTTCGTCAATTTTTGTTAAGAAATTATCGATTTTCAGGAAAAGTAATTTCAGGTGATCATATTGGTACAAGTTTAGGCTACCCAACGGCAAATGTTGAAGTTTCAGATAAGCTCAAATTGCTTCCTTCTTCAGGAGTTTATGCAGCAAAAGGCAAAGTCAATGATCGCAGTTATTCCGGGATGTTATATATTGGCAATAGACCTAGTATTGCTGATGGATTAGGCCAAAACATTGAGATTCATTTTTTTGATTTTAATGATGAAATATATGGAAGAAATATTACCATTGAGATAATAGATTTCATCAGAGCAGATATTAAATTTGATAGTCTTGAAGAATTGAGGTCACAAATTCAAGCTGATGAGTATTTTATCAGGAAATCAATTTTCAAATATAGTATATTGGATGCGGCAACTCTTTCCAAGCCTAAAATAGCCGTTGCAGTACTCAATTTCAACGGCATTGAATATCTTAAGAAATATTTATCACCATTGGTAGAGCACAGTTCTCACTTGGCAGATATTTATGTGATCGACAATGCTTCATCTGATGATTCTGTAGGCTTTGTAAGGTCACAATTTCCTATGGTGAAAATTATCAACCTCAAGAAAAATTATGGTTTTGCAGAAGGATACAATAAAGGCTTAGCCCAAATAAAAGCAGATTATTTTGCTTTATTGAATTCAGATGTATTAGTAAATGATGACTGGCTGACACCTTTGGTTAAAACTATCCAATCAGACCCATTTATACTTGCTGTACAACCTAAAATATTGTCATTACTTGAACCTGTAATGTTTGAATATGCTGGTGCAGCAGGTGGATTAATTGATGCATTAGGATATCCTTTCTGCAAAGGGAGGATAATGCAAACAATTGAGAAGGACGAGCAGCAATATGATGGTATCTCGGAAGTATTTTGGGGTTCTGGTGCAGCTTTATTGGTCAATGCCAAAGCCTTTCATCAGCTAGGAGGATTTGATAGCGAGTATTTTGCACACCAGGAAGAGATTGATTTGTGTTGGCGGATGAAGAGAGCTGGCGGTAAAGTCATGGTCAATACTGCCTCACGGGTATTTCACCTAGGTGGAGGTACCTTGGATTATGAAAAACCTTATAAACTATATCTCAATTTTCGTAATAATATCACTACAATATTTAAAAATATCCCTTGGTATAAGTTAATCTACATTCTACCTATCAGGACGGTACTTGATATTGTAATAGCTCTTAAATATATCCTTACTGGTAAAGTCTTGCATGGGTGGTATATAATTGAAGCATATATTTTTTCTATCATCAGTACTCCATTTTTAATCCATAAAAAAGAAAAAACTTACGCCCTTATTCAAAGAAATAAATTAGGATATTGGAATAATGTAGGATTACTTAGAAGTTCGATCATTGCACAATATTTTCTATTTGGAAACAAAACCGTTAGGAAAATCAATCCCACAAACTTTGTCAGGTAGTGAAAGAAGATTATATCCTATTTGAAGACGAACAAGTCCTTGCTGTCAATAAGCCTTCCGGTCTATTGTCCATTCAAGATAGATTTGATCCTTTAAAGCCTTGTGCCTTAAATGAGTTTTCCGTTCGAGGTCGTAATTTGTTACCTGTTCATAGATTGGATAAGGAAACTTCAGGTGTTCTTTGTTTTGCTCAAAACCCAGCCGCACATCGTGCGATTAGCTTGCTGTTTGAAGAGAGGATGGTCGAAAAAAATTACCTGGCAATATGCCACGGCAAACCCGAAATCGAGGAAGGGCAAATTGATTTAGCGCTCGCACACCATCTACAAAAACCCGGCCTAATGCGCGTTCATCCAAAGGGTAAGCCATCCCAAACCTTATATAAAGTTGAAGCTCAATGGAGAGAATTCTGTTTGCTTAGAGTCAAACCCCTTACTGGAAGGACACATCAGATTCGTGTCCATCTTGCTTCTATTGGATGTCCTATCGTAGGTGACCTGGCCTATGGAGGTACCTCAGGCCTGAAAATAGACGATATCAAAAAAAACAGATTGAAGACTAAGGAAGAATCTTCCTCGTTTTTGATCTCGCGAGTCGCACTTCATTCCGATTTGCTCTCCTTTCATTATTTAGCCAAAGACTACAAATTTATGGCTGACCTCCCCCGAGATATGAAGGCTGCGATTAACCAATTGAATAAATGGCAAAAAGCATGAAAGGTTAAAAATCCTTTTACTACCTGGAATTGAGTTTTGAATCCTAATAATTTGATTATATTTGCGTTATCGTTTCCCATTTTCTTTTTATTTATTTTCATATAGTTTCAATGTAAGTTCAATTGTATTCTCTGAATCTGCTTTCATCTCAATCCATAGATTGCTATGATTGCGGACTAACCAGTTGGCGAAAATTGTGTTTTTAAGATGACTAAAACATAATCCTGCGATAGATCGATTTTAGCTTATTTTTACCCATTACCAGAAGAAAAAAATCATGATAAAAGTAATGATTGCGGATGACCACGCCATGTTTGTTGATGGCTTAGAGTCATTATTAAAAAATGAAAAGAATATTGTAGTTGTTGAGAAATGTTACACGGGAAATGAAGTTTTTGATAAACTAAAAACCGTAAAACCCGATGTACTGCTTTTAGACATCAATCTTCCCGAGCTGAATGGCATCGAAGTGGCATCAAGAATGAACAAGACGCATCCTCAAATAAAAATTGTGGCACTCTCCATGTACAATGAAGAGAGTTTTGTATCAGAAATATTGAAAGCTGGAGCAATGGGGTATATCTTAAAAAATACTGGACGGGCTGAGTTGGTGAAAGCAATCGAAACAGTTTCTACAGGTCAAACTTACTTTTCAAAAGAAGTGACCGAGACAATTATGGGCTCACTACTTAAAAAGACCCCGACCAAGAAGGGCAATAATTTTTTAACTCCTAAGATATCTCGCAGAGAAAAAGAGGTTCTAGAACTGATCGTAAGAGAGTATACTACTCAAGAGATTGCGGATAAATTATTTATCAGTTTGAAAACTGTCGAGTCACATCGCAGTAGTTTGATCTCTAAACTTAATGTAAGAAACACAGCAGGATTGGTTCGGGCTACATTAGAACTGAGATTATTGGAGGACAAATAACATCGATGAATTTTAAAACTCCAAAAAAGAATTTTGTATTGATTGTAATGTCTTTTAGCATACAATTTTACTTGTGTTTTAACAACAACATTTTATCTGCTCAGGATAATCCAAATATAGTTTACTTGAAGGACAGCCTGGAATTGAATATGTCCTATGTTGATAGTATTGAGAATGAAATGCATGCTCTCATTAAGCAAAAGCATTACGAACAGGCTTTCCCATTGCTTCTCAAATGTATTGAGAGGCATATCATCCAAGAAAACTATACCAAATCAAGTTCTTTGCGATTTCTCCTGTCAAAAATTTATTCCATTTTTGACTGGTACCCTAAGTCAATAGCCCAAGCCGAATTTTGTCAAGTTTACTTTCGCCAGGCTGGAGAGGATTTGTATCTCTCTAAAACGCTCCATCATCTCGCATTCCTTTATTATAATATTGGAGACCACACATCAGCGAGATATTTTTTAAGTCAATGCGATTTGGAGAAAAAGGATGCAAATGATCCCTTCTGTAAGTATGAGCACTTACTTTATGAATCTGTGACTGACACTACAATTCCTTCATCGACTATTAGGAGGAATATGGTGACAACTATAAGCTATGCAAAAAATGCAGGAGCATCTGACTTACAAATGTATGCTTATGCCTTAATAGGAAAGACCCATCTTATAGACAGTAATTTTAATCTTGCTTTATTGGCTTTTGAGAAAAGTTTAAAATTGAGTTTGGCAGAAAGGCACATTGCTATGACTTCTGAAAATTATAGAAATTTATTTGTATGCCTATCTCAATTGAATGAATATAAAAAAGCTTCAGATTGCTTACTTCAATATACCAAGTACCGGGATACTTCAGAGAGATTCAGATCTGATATGGATAGAAACAGAGAGATCCTCCGTTTTGAAAAGAAGGAAATCAGAGATGAGAAAATAGACCTTGAACAAACAAAGAGGTTGATGGAACTTAAAGCTAGAAGAACTAACTTCAAGTTCACTAGTCTTTTGTTTACGATAGGAGCTATTTTAGTGGCAGCATTTTTTGTGGTATTGTTTTATCAACAAAGACTAGAAACTAGCAATATCATTCATGCCCAGTCCGAGCAAATCAACAATCAGAAGATAAAAGAATTAGAAAGCGCTACCCGAATTGAGAAAATGAAATCCATGATATCAGGCCAGGAATACGAAAGAGAAAGGATAGCAAAAGATCTGCATGATAGTTTAGGTGGCTTATTATCAACCATTCGTTTGAGGATGGACAATCTCCCTTCTAATAAAATTATTGACAGCTCTCCGGAGATGTCTAAAATACACAATTTAGTGGATGTTGCTTGTACTGAAATCCGAAACATCTCGCACAATCTTCGACCTGGAGCACTTGAAAATCTTGGACTAAAAGAAGCTATTCGAGACATGCTCAATCGGTTTATATCTGACGATGGGCCAGAAATAATTCTTCAACATTATGGCATTGCGGACTGGAACCAAATCGATCCAAATGTCGCTCTACAACTCTACAGGATTGTACAGGAATTGGTAAACAATGCGGTAAAACATGCTAATAGTTCAGAAATTCTTGTTCAACTGTCCCTTACAGACAAAGAACTTCAAGTCACGGTTGAAGATGATGGCAAGGGATATGACCTTCTGCATGTATCTCTAGGATCGGGACTAGACAATATCCAATCGAGAGTAAACTATATTAGTGGCGAGATGCATATTGACAGCCGACATGACAAAGGAACTTCTGTGTTAATCGTCGTTCCCAACTATTCTGCGATCGCCAAATCTTGAGTTTTTAAATGCGGGAAAACACTGATTTATTATTTTGGGTGTTTTCATGGAAGTATCCAAATGGATGTTTTCAGACATTTGCATTGCGATCCTTGGTTAAAACGTTAATCACATCGCAAGCTTGATTTGAATATTGAAAATGGGATCCAAGGAATAGAGCTATCGGTTCAAAGAATGGTTTTTGGTTGTTTTACAGGGTGAATTTTGAATTATAATATTCTTACAATGTCCAGATAGCTCTTTCCTGGTGTTTTTTCCCTCACAAAAAGAGAAGAAATAGGTTTATTACATATTGGAAAAGCTGTCTTATCGACGGCTTTTCTTTTTTGTATCGATATGTTCATCTTCGCGATTTGCCATATTTGGAAATCGATTGGCAAACTCATAGATTTCCATTCCTGAAATATCTTTATTATTGATTTGAAAACGAACTAAAGTTCGAACTTGGTGCACACCTTTAAATCCGCAAGCTCCTGGATTGATATACAGTAATTGATATTTTTGATCATATGCTATTTTCAATAAATGCGAATGGCCACATATCAGTATGCGTGGATTATTTTCCATGACGTATTTTCTAGTATGTGCATTGTATGAGCCAAATGGACCTGCAATATGCGTCATGAATACCAGATGCCCTCCACAATTAAAAAGGAGATCTCTGTTGGTTTCACGTTGAATGATATGATCATCAATGTTCCCGTGAACAATTCTCAAAGATTTGAATGCTATTAGTGAATCAATTAATTCTAAAGATCCTATATCTCCCGCGTGCCATATTTCATCACAATCTTTGAAGAAACTAAAAACCTGAGGATCCAGGTACCCGTGTGTATCTGAAAGTACACCAATTTTAGGCATTGGCAACTTTGATGACAATCTTACCAAATTGTTCTCCCGCAGCCATCCTTTCAAATGCAGAATTGATGCTATTTAGTTCGAAAATACGGTCCACTATTGGTTTTACTTTATATCTGTTGATATGTGCCATCAATAATTCAAAATCCTCATCACTGCCCATGGTGGTGCCAAGAATCTGAATTTGTTTCCAAAAAATGATCTGTGGAGAAATATCATTTAGGACTCCTGCAGTTCCGCCATAAATGACCAATCTCGCTCCAGGTTTTGCGATTTTCAACAGCTTTGTGATATTATTACCAGCAGCTCCGTCAATGATGACATCCACTCCCCCATTTGACATCTCAATCAACTGTTTGTCCCAATTTTCTTCATTGTAATTTACACCACCTTTAGATCCAAGAATTATTGCTTGATCAATTTTATAATTAGAAGAAGAACTTACAAAAATATTACAGTCTAAAGGTAGTGCCAATTGGAGAGCTGCCAGAGATACTCCTCCACCGATCCCTGTGATTAGGACAGAATCCGTTTTTTCCAATTTAGCTTTTGTAAATAATGCCCTGAAGGCAGTGAGGGAAGCGAGTGGCAATGCTGCACACTCTTCGTCGTTCAAATGTGCAGGAGTCTCGTGTATTGTATTCTTCGGTACAGATACATATTCTGCCAAGCTTCCTGAATCAGGTAAGCCCAAAATCCTAAACTGGCTGCTTTGAAAATGTTCATTTGATCCCCAGTTTTGGGACGGATTCACTATAACGCGTTTTCCATTATATACACCACAAAGATCTGAACCTAAAATGATTGGAAATTTTAAACCTGCATATTTTCCCTGCTGAATCCAGTAATCACGGTGGTTGAGGGAGGCGCACAAAACCTGAACTGCTACATGATCTGAATTCACAAGACCAAATTCAGTCTCTTCAACATTCAACTTTTGTTTTATCCCGTGCAATATGGCCGCTTTCATTTACTTATTTTAATTTTTTCCAAGATAGGATAAAATCCGATTGTAATGTAAATAAAGCTCATATAAACCTAAGTATTCATTTACATGATTTAAAATTTGAACATCCTATATAATTAAATAATTAATATGTATTAAATATAAATATATAATCAATTCTCTACCTATTGAAATTTATCCAGAGAAATACGTATTTTATCAAAATGAGTGTTTACCCTTATTGATAATTCACAATAATGGCCTAATCTTGCACTGTATTTCGCTCCCAAGCATATCCGTACATAATTTCAGAATTTTCAACCTCAAAATTATTTATATGTACAGATTTTCTATTCGTTTTATTGTTGTTTTTATGTTTTCCACGATGATTTGGGCAGGTCATCTATCCTTGAATGCCCAAACTTTTCACCACAATATCAATGAAATAGACCTCCTATCTCCTATTGCTAAAGAAATTTATGCAGATCGGCTGAATCAGCATAGTTTCATTTCGGTTGAATTGTTTTCTGATTCCCAAGTCCAAATGAATCCGGTCGATGGTATGAACAAGTGGACTCTGTGTGAAGACAGGAAGAATTCACTTTCCTATATTTTATCACAAAATCTGACAAACATTGAATTGGTACTTCCGTCTTGGGACGGTAAAAAGATTGTGCTTGAACTCAAGCAGTATGAATTACTAGCCGACGGATTCAGAGTGACCACCGGGAACAATAAACCAGTGGCCTCTAAAGCATCAAGATACTATAGAGGTATAGTCCAAGGACAACCGGAATCTATAGCTGCTTTTAGTTTTTTTGAAGGTCAGGTATTTGGCATGTTGAGTTTAGATTTTGGCAATATAGTGGTTCAAAATTCGGAGCTACATCCCGGAAAATTCATTATGTATAATGATCGCGATGCCACTAAGAAACCGGATTTTGTATGTGAAACAGAAAAATTGTCAGGCAATGATTTTGATCCAGAAGACAATGAGATACAAGGGCGTGCTGCAGGTGACTGCGTAAAAGTCTATATAGAATGTGACTATGCTCTTTATACAAATAAAGGCTCTGTCAATGCCACTGTTAACTGGATTACAGCAGTTTACAATAATGTAGCGACACTTTATGCTAACGAGAGCATCAACACCACAATCTCTGAAATCTATGTTTGGACTACACCGGATTCATATAGTAAGACAAGTTCAACGACAGCGCTTACCCAATTTCGTACAGCCAGGCCTAGTTTCAACGGCAATTTGGCTCATCTTGCTGCTTTAGGAGGAAATAATATTGGAGGTGTGGCGTGGTTGGATGTTTTGTGCACCAATTATAACTACGCATACAGTAATATATCTTCTAGTTACAATAATGTTCCTACTTATAGCTGGACAGTAGAAGTTATGACCCATGAAATGGGGCACAACGTTGGATCTAATCATACTCAATGGTGTGGATGGTCAGGCGGGGCATTGGATAATTGCTATACTCCGGAAGGAAGTTGCAGTCCCGGCCCGGCACCATCCAATGGTGGTACGATCATGAGTTACTGTCACCTTACAAGTTATGGGATAAATTTTAATAATGGATTCGGAACACAACCAGGAAATAAAATCAGAAGCAGAGTTGCAGCAGTAAATTGTCTATCACCTGGATGTGGTGCCTCTTGTCCTGCACCTACAGGTCTTAATGCCTCCAATATTACAAATACCACTGCCTTAATTTCCTGGAGTCCAGCATCTGGAGCGGTGGATTACACATTAGAATACAAAGTATCTACTTCTTCAACTTGGACACCAATCACAACCAACACGACAAGTTATACTTTGTCAGGTCTGGTAGCTGGCACTACTTATAATGCAAGAGTAAAGACAAATTGCTCAAGCTCTTCGAGCGTATATTCGGGAATCATCAGCTTTACTACAACCGGAGGATCCTGTGGTATACCAACAAATTTTCTTGTGAACAACATCACATCCACTTCGGCAACAGCATCTTGGTCGGCTGTAACAGGTGCGACTGCTTACAATTTCCAATATAAAGCTACGTCTTCTTCCAGCTGGCAACAAGTTACTGTCACTGCGACTGCGATAAATCTTACAGGCCTCAGTCCAGCTACATCTTATGATGTCAGAGTGCAGAGTGTTTGTGGCAGCTCAACATCTGCTTTCACCAACGTGATTACATTTACTACTCAAAGTGGTTCAAGTTATTGTGATTCCAGAGGTACAAGCAGTACACAGGAGTGGATCAAGCGAGTGAAAATCAACACATTGGACAGGAATTCTGGCAGTGATGGAGGCTACTATGACGGTACATCTATGAGCGCTGTTCTGAAACAAAGCACTGCATATCAATTATATTTTCAAGCAGGTGTTGCCGGAAATCGAAGAACATTATATTGGACTGCTTGGATTGATTTCAACCAAAATGGTGTGTTTACTGACGCCGGAGAAAGAGTTGCGATCGGAGCTTCCAATAGTTTGAACCTGTTGTACGTTACATTTACTGTACCTTCCAATGCTACATTGGGATCCACACGTCTAAGAGTTTCAATGAAATACGGTGGTTACCCTAGTTCCTGCGAATCATTTGCAAGAGGAGAAGTTGAAGATTATACCGTAAACATCCAGGCATTGGGGTCTCTACCTGGTTCATCATTATCTGAAGGATTAAAAGGAGCTTCCTTTGATTACGTCAGAATACTGCCTAATCCGGTTCAGGACCTGATGCTTGTTCAGTTTGATGCAAAACAAGCGGCAGATGTAAAATTGGAAGTCTTTAATATACTCCAACAGCGAGTTGCAGAGTATAAAATGATAAGCTTAGAAGGAAGTAATAACTATTCGTTCAAAATTGATCATCTTATAGCAGGGACTTACTTCTGTAAAATCACAAGTGGTTCTCAAGTTTATATTCAGAAAATGATCAAGTCGTAAGAAAAGCGAAAGCTCGTAGTAAATTGATACCGAGAGGGCAAAGGAGATTCATTTTCCTTCGCCCTTTTTTTTTACCCTACAGTTCTCCGACATGTAAACATATTAAAATTATTTTTAATATGTATCTGAATCTCTAAAGCCC
>Ga0268298_10000206_pt1 | contig 75686 bp, 46 predicted proteins | sample WWTPWeurt_MetaG_FD_194462 | JGI IMG/M metagenome (GOLD analysis project Ga0268298, IMG submission 194462) | Activated sludge microbial communities from WWTP in Nijmegen, Gelderland, Netherland - WWTP Weurt | ecosystem: Engineered > WWTP > Aerobic digester > Activated sludge | place...
CCCAGGGGCAGGTCGTTTTCTTCCAGGTGGAAGGGGTAGCCGTTGCCATCCATGCGCTCGTGGTGAAACGAGCCCCAGATCCGGATCACATCCAGGATTTTGAGCGGCTCGAGGATATGGAAGGTGTAGTAGGTGTGGCGGCGCATCACATCAAACTCTTCGCGGGTCAGCCTGGCCGGTTTCTCCAGAATCTCGGCCGGCACCGCCAGCTTGCCCAGGTCGTGGAGCAGGCCCGCCAGGCGCATCAGCCAGCAGTCGGCGGCGTAAAAACCGCACAGGCGGGCCAGATGCTCGGCGGTGGCAGCCACCCCGGCCGAGTGAGCCGAGGTGAACGGGCTGCGGAAGTCGATGATCCGCCGGAAAAGGTTGGTCAGCCCCAGGAATTCGGTCTCAGTCACCTCCAGCTCCTGCCATTTCAACCTGCGGCTGAGGTAATTCAAGTCGAGCATATAGATGGCATCCAGCCAGAAGACCTCCCTGGCCGCCAGGGCTTCGAGGGCCTGGACCTGGGCGGGGTGGAAACGCTCGCCAGCCTGCGGGCGGATGCGCTCCATAATCCCCTCCACCTGCTCCAGCACGTCCCCCGCCGGGTCGATCAAAATCGCCACCCGGTCGGCCAGCTGGAGGAGGTGGCTGCTGAGGGGCACCGGGAGATCATCAAAGACCGCCCCGGCCCCGTTCTTCCAGGGCACATGATGAAAGCGCACAATCTCGGCCGGCCGGGCAAAGGGGGCAAAGGTCTGGAGCAGCAGGTAACCCATCACCGAATGGCCGTAAGGCTTTTGGAATTCAAAATCGAGGGCGTCCAGGCGGTCCTGGCGGGTCAGGCCGCCCACATCGTGGAGGGCGGCGGCGATCACCAGGTCTTTCAAATCGGCGGCGGGCAGCTTCATCTGCTTGCCCAGGGCATAAGCAATCATGGCGGTGCGTTTGTGATGGTCAGCCACCAGCGGGCTGACCAGATCTACGGCCTGCGCCAGGCACAAAACCAGCTCGAAAATGGGTGTCACATGCGAGACCTGTTCGTCCATAAAGCACCTCCTATAATATATTTTTTGGGTGACTGCGCCAGCCAAAAAACACCCAAAATATCTTTATTTAATTATAGCATTGTGATCCAATAACGCGGGTAGAGCCAGTTCATTTTTTCCCGTAGAGCAAATCCAGCCAAAAACCGGGCAGATCCAATTTGGCTTTTTCCTGAATTTCCCGGCTGACTGAGTCGGGCAAGGAATTTTTAAAAGCCAGCCTCCAGACAAAGGAGAGGATAAGGATGGAGATATATATCAGCACGACCAGAATTCCAATAGAGCCAATGACCAATCCAATCCCAGGCAGGGCCTGGTCGCTCGTCAAACCTATATTTTCCGGCAGAAAGGTCAATAAATAGAGCAAAAGCCGGTAATACGGATAGATCATTAAGCCGATGATTAGAACTCCGCATACAAGCGCCAGGCCCGCCCGGCGGGCAGCCTTGGAGGACTGGGGTTCAGCATTCAGGACCAGGCTTTTGACCCGGATGAAATGACTTTGCTGCAGATAATGGGCAAACAGCTCCCGATCTTTTTGGCTGAGCCGGGCAAGCTCGGCGAAATTGAGATCCAGCGCCGCCTCCGTTTTCAGCATCGCAGGGCCTGCACGGCGCTCGCTGGAGCCTTGCTGAATGGCGATCAGCTGGTAAACGGCAAGCTGAACCTGCTCGGCTGCCAGAATCGGGTCAAACGCTGCCGGCGAAAGCGGCTGGACGAGCCGGCATCTGGCTTTATTTTTCGTCCAATATTTGGCCCATTCTTGAGGGGCTTTTGTTTGCATCTCCAGCGAGGCCCGGATTTCCATTTCCTCAAGGGTCATACCAGCGGTCAGGAAGTTTCCCTTGTGATCCTGAATCTGCATCGGATGCAGACGGGTAGTCTCACCTGAAGGCGCTGAAACCACAATCAAATCACGATCAGCGGTTATGCTGAATACCTGCTGCATGCTGTTTACTCCGTGACAGCCATCAGGCTTTCAATCATCTCAACCAGACTGCGCAGGGTGACGGGTTTGCTGACGTATTGGTTCGCCCCGGCGCTCAGGCACATGGTCTCATCGCCCGGCATTGCCAGAGCGGTGACGGCGATGATCGGCACCTGCTGCAAATAAGCATCCGGGGCGGCCCGGATCTGGCGGATGGCCTGGATTCCGTCCATGCCCGGCATCTGAATATCGGTCAGAATCAGGTCGGCCCGGATCTCGGGGGCAAGCTCAACCAGCTCCTTGCCGCTGCGGGCCAACACCAGTTGATACCCCTGGCTGCTGAGAAAATCTGCCATGGATTCCAAAATCACTTCGTCATCGTCCACCAACAAAATCGTGCCCTTTGTTCTGGCCGCTTCAGGCCGGGCCGGGCCTAAACGCTCTGCCTGCGCCTCAACCCGGGCCGGAGCGGCGGCCTGAGGCTGCCAGGGCAGTGTCAGGGTAAAGCGGCTGCCTTCGCCAAAGACACTCTCCACCGAAACGCTGCCGCTGTGCAGCTCGGCCAGCTTTGCCACCAGCGACAGCCCCAGCCCCGTGCCGGCATGCTGGCGGGCCAGGCTGCTGTCGAGCTGGGTAAAGGGTTTGAACAGCCGGCCCAGATCTTCGGTCTTGATCCCGATGCCCCGATCCCAGACACACAGGCGCACCTGCTGGCGGGCTGCGTCGCCTTCCACTTCCAGCCCCAGGCTGCCGCCTTCGGGGGTGAATTTGACCGCATTGCTCAGCAGGTTGACCAGCATCTGTTTAAATCGGCGCGGGTCGGCCTGGATCGCCATTGAAACCGGATTGGCCGAGAAACAGACCGACTGGCTCTTTTGGTGGGCAATCCCGCGGATCATCTGCAGGCTGGCCTGGCAGATATCATTCACCGGGCACAGGGTCATCTCCATGTCGAGCTTCTCCGCTCCAATTTTCGAGAGGTCGAGCACATCATTGATCAATGCCAGAAGATGGCGGCCCGAGCCCTCAATATTCGCCAGCACGCTCATCTGTTTCGGGCTCAAAGCACCGTAGGTTTCCATCTGGAGCGACTCGGCCAGCCCCAGGATACCCGTCAGGGGGGTGCGCAGTTCGTGGCTCATGCTGGCCAGGAATTCGTCCTTCAGCCTGGATGCCTGCTCCAGGGCGGCATTGGCGGCGCTCAGCTTGTCGCGGCTTTCGCGCAGATTGACCTCCACCTGTTTGCGTTCGGTGATGTCGGCCGAAATCCCGCAGACGGCAGCGACCTGGTCGTTGGCATCCAGCAGGGGAAATTTGGTGGTAAGGTAATAGTGCATACCGTCCGGCTGAAGATCCTCTTCCTCCAGAACCATACTTCGCCTGCTGCGGATGATCTCCAGGTCGTTCTGGTGGAGCCGGCGGGCTTCCTCTTCTGGCAGAAAGTCCGCCCGGGTCTTGCCGATCACCTGGCCCGGCTGGAAGCCAAACAGCTTTTCAACGGGATGGTTGACCAGCAGGAAACGGCCTTCGGTATCCAGGATGTAAATCAGCTCGGGCGTATAATCGATCACGCCCTGGAGCAGCTCCTTGTTGGCCCGCAGCGCTTCTTCGGCCTGCTTGCGCCGGGTGATATCCGCGATCGCCGAACGGCTCATGAGAAAATTGCCCTGGACATCATATACCGCCATGGCTTCGACCGCCACAGGCAGCACGCTGCCGTCCTTGCGCAAAAACTCCATCTCCAGGCCTTCCAACCGCCCGCTGATTTTGAATTCAGCGAAGACGCCGGCGAATTTGATCTGGCTGGCTGGCGTCATAAAATCGGTCACCGGGCGGCCCAGCAGTTCAGCGCGCTCGCAGCCCAGCCAATCCAGCTCGGTCTGGTTAATCATCAAAAAACAGCCGCGCTCATCCAGCGAGTGATAGCCGGTTGGGGCGTTTTCATACAGGTCCTCGGCTTCAGCCGTGCGCTGGCGGACCCGCTCTTCGAGCGAGTGGTTGAGCTGGGCAAGTTCCTGCTCTGCCCGCTTACGGGAAGTTACCAGCGTGCCAAACACCAGCCCAGCGATGCAGTTGATCACCATCAAGAGCTGCAGTTCGCTCAACCGCTCCATCTCAAAATCGCTCAGCCAGAGCGCAAACACCACCCCAAAATTCACCAGCATCACCGCTGCCACCCCGCCCCGGCTGCCGTGGCGCAGGATGACCCAGAGCAGCGGTAAAATGATCAGATAAGGCGGGTTGAAGTCTGAGAGATGTTTCAAGCCAAAGACGAGATAAAACACAAACACAAAAGCAGCCAGCTCTGCCAGAAAAGCCAGGTTCAGGTGGGGCCGGAGGCGGACGGTGGTCAGCTTGAAACTCGAACCATTCAGGTAGTCTCTCAGGCCGGGCATCACATGCAGGAGCAGAAACGGAGTCAGAGTGAGTATCCCGACCATTTCGCCGATCCACCAGTGCGCCACCGCGTTGACCACTTCAGCCTGAAACAGGTCGCGGCTTAAGAGGGTGACCACATTAACCACAGCCAGCCCAGCCGAGGTAACCGCCGCCACCACGACCAGCCAGGCCACCGAACGGGCGTATTTCAGGCGTTGATCACGGCCAATCTGGCTGCGCAGGATCTCGGCTGCCAGGCTGTACACCACCGCCATCAAGAGCCCCCAGCACAGGTGCATGTAGAGCGGGTCGGGGAAGCGGTAGACCAGAGTGCTGCTGCAGACCAGGGCCAGGGCAACCACCGGCAGAAAGCGGATCCCGAAAATCAGGAGGAAGGCGTAGGTGAAGCCAACCGGCGGATACCAGGCAGTAATCCCTTTGGTTTGCTGGAACTGCATCGAAACCACATCAAAAAAGAGAAAACCCACCAGGTATAAGCTGCACACCACCAGGGCCCGGACGAAACCGGCACGCTTTGAATCGTTATTGGGTTGGGTTGTCGGATGAGCGGTCATCACACACCATTTGGCGCTGTTAATGAGGAATTTGCCCTGCTGACCTCGGCGCTTGTGAGATTGAATACAATAATCATACCACGATCCCCTCTCAGGGCGTAAGCCAGAACGGAGGGTCTTTGGGAATTGGCGTGGAAGTACCCATATTTGGTGGTGTGAAAGCGGCTTCGCCGCTTTCACACCACCAAATATGGACTTAATCACGGGTAATCCGAGAGAGCCAGAACGGATTATTATCCATCTGAATATTCTGGGTCAGCTGGCGCAGGCTGCTGCCATCCCGCTTCACAACATACAGGTCGTAATTCTGATCATTCGCAACAAGCTCGCTCCGGCTGGCGAAGGCCACCCACTGGCTGTCGGGAGACCAGGCTGGCTGGTCATCTTCCTTTGCCAGTGAGGCAGTCAGGTTCTGCCGGTCGCTGCCATCCGGATTGATGACGAAGATATCCACATACCTCAGCTCATTCCAGCCCACATAGGCGATCTTCGACCCATCCGGCGACCAGTTCGGCTTATCCAGATAATTATCGGCAGCCACCAGGCTGACGCCGGTTTGCAGATCGTAAACGGACAGGACAGGATAATCGTACAGGCTGCGCTTCCGGCTTGCAAGCAGCAAAAAACGCCCGTCGGGCGACCAGCCCTCAACAAAATCACAAAAGTTCCCGGTTTTCAGGGTCTGGTTTAGGGTTCCGTCGATATTTAAAACCTGAATGACGCAGCCCTGGGTGCCAATAACAATTTTATCGCCCGCCGGCGACCAGCCTGCAAAGGTTTCGGTCAGCGCATTCCTGGTCAGGCGGGTCGAGGTATTGGTCAGCGGATCCAGAATATACACTTCACCATCCGAGTTTTCGCGATTGGAGAGATACACAAACCGGCTGCTGTCGGGCGCCCAGCTAACCTGCGAGATGCCAACATCGTCTAGAGCCAGGAGCCTTTGCCCTGTTTGGAGGTCGAACAGGCTGGATTCATACTTAATTCCGTTCCAGTACGAGGTCACAACCCGCTTTCCATCCGGGGAATATTGATTCTCAGGTACTTCGCCGGCAACGGATTCCAGCATAATCGTGCGGTCCTGCCCGTTCTGGTCAAGCGAGGCGAGCTGAGGTTTGCCAAACCAGGAGGAGGAGTAGACGATCCGGAATGGCCCGGTATAATTTTTCGCCAGCAGCGGCACAAAGACCTGGCTGCGGTCGATATTCAGCCGGACGGGGATTTCAAGCCAGGCGCCAACCGTTTTCACCGGCCGGACCCGCAGCGTGGTGCTGTAAATCCCGGGCGCCAGGCCGGACGGATCAATGACCAGGCTCACCTGCTCGGGCGAAACCCCGCCGATCTGCGCAGCGCCGGGCTGCCCAAGCGACAGCCAGGGCACACCCGGTGTGATCAGGGCCGTAAACTGAATGGGCTGGAGGGTGCTGGTAACTTCGAGGGTGGTCAGGAAACTGGGCGCCCCCTGGGCTGCCTGCTCATGAATGAAGGTGGTCGGGGATTTCAGCTCGGGCACAAGATCCGGATCCGCCCAGGCCGAGAGCATACTCGAGCCGTCCACGACATAATACAGGCCATCGGCGCCGAGGATCGGCCCGACGCTAACGCCTTCGGCCATCGAATCAAAGCTAGGATACTCAAACTCCCACAGCACCTGGCCCTCGGCGGAGATGGCGTAACAGCGCCCATTGAACAGACACACATAGGCATTGCCCATTCGATCGATGGTGATGGGCCTGCCAAAATAAGGCTCATTCCCGGTCAGCGGGTTGGTGGGGAAAGCCACCCGCCATTTCAGCTTGCCGCGGTAGGTCAGCGCATAGAGGTAAGTCGTCTGCGAACCGGTGTTCAGCCCAAAATAGATACTGCCATCCGGGGCAATCGCAATTCCATCCTGGATGCCGTAGGTTACCCAGAGGTCCGGGGTGTATTTCCATTCCACAGTGCCAGCCGGGTTAATCGCATACAGGGTGGCGGAGTCGACAAACGGCGGGACCAATGAAAGCGTCCCGCGCGAGGGCATATAGATCGTGCCGGAAACGCCAATCGAAGGGGTCAGGTCTGCGGCATTGCCTGGCAGGTCCAGGCACCAATCCATGCTGCCTTCGGGACGATAGGCGCAGATGTCACCATAGATCGTCCCGTTCTTGCCCTCCAGAACCCCGGTATTGTAAATCCGGCCGTCATACCCCACCGCCGGCGAGGCATGCGACCCAAGTTCGCCGTACGGAATAAACCAGCGCAGGCCCCCCGGCCGGGTGAAAGACCACAAGGCGTCGTGCACAAAATACAAATGACCATCCGGCCCCAGGTTTGGGCTGGAACGAAATACGCCGTTGGTATCCAGGGGGACAGACCAGATCTGCTTGCCCTTGAGGTTAAAACTGCCGATGACGCCAAAATAGGTGCCTGGCTCGCCGTACCCCCAATAGATCAGATTGTTTTCATCGAGCATGGGTGTGCTGCTGTTGCCCCAAAGCTGGTTAATTGACCAGCTCAACTCGCGCTTAACCGGGTCAACCCGGCTGAGCGATCCCCCCAGGCTGACCACCAGGCTGCCATCGCTGGCGATCGCCAGCCCGCCTTCATTGTTCCGGACCGGGAGCTGCACGCTCCACAGGCGTTTGGGCTGCTTTTGCGGGCCCAGCAAAGGACTGAGCCCGGTGTGCTGCGGGTCGTGCTGGTACATCGGCCAGACCGAATTGGCCAGAGCAAAGCCCGCCGTCCGGGCCGGTGCGGACGGCTCCAGACCCAGCACGAGCAGTATGAGTCCAAATCCCAACAAGCGGACGATCGTGTTTTTCAGCCTCTTCATAATTCCTCCCAGTGCGGTTTGCAGATTTAATTATACTACCGCCGGATGGGTGGCACTCAGCAAAATGCGATTGAACCGCCAAGGCGCGGAGGACGCGTAGGATTCATCAAAAAGCAAAGACGCCAGGGGACAGAGGCGCAAAGTTTTTTTGAATTTCTTTGCGTGCTTGGCGACTTCGCGGTTCAATCCTCCGTTGGTGCTAGTTGAAGGTGCAGCGCACGGTGCTGAGCACTTTAATCCTGATTGCGTGCGCTGCCCGGCGGGATGAAGTGCGCCGCACCTCTCGGGTGGCGATGCTTCCCGTGAGGTGCGGCTCACCTGGGGTCGAAGTAGAAGGCCGATAAATGACGTAAGGTGAGCTGCACCTTCAACTTCCAAATCGAAAGTGCAAGGCTGCCAATGCGGTTGAATCGCAAAGGCACAAAGCACGCAAAGAATTTCAAGAAAATCCTTGCGCCCCTGCTTCTTTGGGCCTTTGCGTTCTGATCAAATTTCGCGCCCCCTACACCGGGTGAACCTCCACCTGGCTGGCATAAGCGCCAAGCTGCGCCAGGGCCTGCGCCAGCTGAGGCCGCTGGTCGGCGGGGATATTGGCCACAATCTGCTCCAGCCAGACCTGACGGGCCTCAATGCACTCCAGCACAACCTGGCGTCCGGCGTCCGTCAGGCTGACCAGGCGCACCCGCCGGTCGCCGGCGGCCTCCAGACGTTGGACAACCCCCTCCTGAACCATGCGCTCGATCATCTGGCTGGCGCCCGCCGGCGAAATCTGCATCATCTCGCAGAAGTTCAGGACCTCATTCGGGCCCTGGTAGTAAATGTGCATCAGAATATTCATCTGCGCCAGCGACAGCCCGGCCTTGCGGGCAAAGCGGTTAAAGTCGTGGAGCGAATGGCGGATCAAACTGGCCGACCAATCGGCCAGGACAGTGCTCAAATCGGGTTCAGACATGCTGTTTCTCCTAATGCTTCTGCATTGACAGATGGAGGACACTCGAATATACTTAACACATATGAATTATTCATATATACGAATTATACACCATTCGTGTATATTTTCGTAAATTTGACTGAAGGAATTGATCAATGTCCGAACAAATGCTGATCTGGGTTGAAGTCATCTTTAATATTTCCTATCTGGCTGTGGTCTGGGGCATGGTGGCCTGGATGGCAAGCCACAAAGAGCGCGTTTCCGCTGAAAACCGCGGTCTGGCGCAGCGCGTGTTGTGGGCCTTCGCCCTGCTGGCCCTGGGCGACAGCGGGCATGTCGGCTTTCGGGTGGTGGCCTACGCCCTCGGCGGGCTCAAAGCCAACCCGGCCCTGGTGGGCGCCGGGGCGCTCTTCACGGCTTACACCGTCACCGTCTTTTATATGCTGATGGTCGATGTCTGGCGCCTGCGCTTCAAAAAGTCCCTCGGCTGGTTCGGCTGGACCCTACTGGCAGCCGGCGCCATCCGTCTGATCGTCATGCTCTTCCCCCAAAACGAATGGCAGCAGATCAGCGCCCCCTATGCCTGGAGCCTGCTGCGCAACAGCTTCCTGGTGCTGCAGGGCCTGGGTGTAATGGTCCTGATCCTGCGTGACGCCGCCCGAACCAATGACAGCGCCTTCCGCTGGATCGGGATTATGATCGCCATTTCCTACGCCTGCTATGCCCCGGTCATCCTCTGGGTGCAGTGGGTCCCCATCCTGGGCATGCTGATGATCCCCAAGACCTGCGCCTACCTGGGCGTGGCCTGGTTCGCCCTGCGGGCGCTCTACCCGGCCAAAAAAGCGGCCTGAAAATTAGGGAATGCGCCGCCAGGGGATAAATCTCCCACTGGCAAAATTCCCCAGCCCCTGGCGATGAATACTTCGCGATGTATTCATCGCCAGGGGCTTTCACGTTCTGAGGAAGGGCTTCAGCCCGGCCGCGGGAAGGTGTGCCGCATCTGCAGGCTTGCAGATTGTGCAAAAATGCGCGATAACTTAAGAAACAGGCTTCCAAGTCAGCTGTATTCGGGAGGTATCGCATGATCCGCATTTTAGCAAACAGGCTGCGCCATATCTCATCCTCGGTCGTTGTATGTCTGCTGTTGACCTCATTTGTGGGAGAGGCAGCAGCCGGGTCGAATTCTGGCCGGGCAGCGCCGGCTTCAGCCGCCCGGATATTCCTGCCGTTGGTCGTGAAATACGGCCCGGGGCTGAAGCCGCTGGTTTCGCAGTGTGTGGACTGCCCGAAGAACATCTCGGTGATGACCAGCCACAGCCTGCGCCTGGACGCCAGCAGCCTGCCCCACATCGCCTACGGCAGCGACCACCTTTACCACGCCTGGTTCAATGGCTCGACCTGGCTGTATGAGACGGTAGACCCGGCGCCGGGGGTGGGCTATTACACCTCCCTGGCCTTCGACAACACTGGCAAACCCGGGATTGCCTACCTGGATTCGTTTAACAACACCCTGAAGTTTGCCCGCTGGACCGGCAGCGCCTGGACGATCCAGACCGTGGACGGGCCGACCTCCTCCAACACCTACCCCACCCTGTTGTTCGACAGCAGCAACAACCCCATGCTGGTTTACGTGGCCGATTTTGGCAATTTCTACACCTACCAGATCAAGTTTGCCCGCTGGACGGGTTCGGCCTGGAACATTTACCCCGCCGTGGAGACCGGTACGAGCTTCTTCCCCTCCCTGGCGCTGGACAAAAACGGTGAGCCGCATATCTCCTACTTCCGGGATGACTACAAGCGCTCTGGCGGGTTAATCTACGCCAGCTGGACCGGCAGCGCCTGGTCGCTCCAAATTGTGGACCCCACGAACTATATGGGCAAAGACAACTGCCTGGCCTTTGACAATGCCGGCAACCCGCATATCAGCTATTATGACGATTGGGACGGGGTGAAATATGCCAGCTGGAACGGTTCTGCCTGGGTGCTGGAAATGATCCACACCATCGTCAGAGTGGATGAACCCGGGCCCACCTCCCTGGCCTTCGACAGCAATGACGTGCCGCTGGTTTCGGCCGCCCTCGGCGGCAGCAGCATCCACCTGGTCTGGCTGTACCGGCGGGCGGCAGGCGGCGGCTGGTACCAGGAGCAGGTGGGCACGGGCCAGTACACCTCGCTGGCCGTCAGCCCGGATGGAAAAGCGCATATCAGCTATTTTGACTACGAACTGGGCGCGCTGCGCTATGCCAGCCTGACTGCCTGGGCGCCTGCCCCGCCTTACACCTGGACCAATGAGGTGTTGGACTACGGCGGTCAGGTGGGCCAGGGCGTCAGTGCGGCGATGGGGCCAACAGGCACTCCGCATGTGGCCTATATGGACCTGACCCACAACCAGCTGAAATACGCCACCCTGGTCTACGGCCAATGGAAAACCTCGGTCGTCAATGTGGCGGACATTTCGCCCACCCACGGCCACTCGCTGGCGCTCGACCCGGCGGGCAGGCCGCACATCGCCTATTCTGACTACGCCAACCGCAAGATTATGTACGCCTCCTTTGATGGCACAAACTGGACGGCCGAGGAGGTCGGGCCAGATGAACAGGCCGGGATGGATGATATTGAGAAGTATGTCTCGCTGGCGATCGACTCAGCCGGCATCCCGCATATCAGTTATTATTATCAGAATGGCCTGAACCTGATCCACGCCTCCAAACCGGCCGGGATCTGGGTGCTGGACGAAGTGGACAAGCTGGAAGTGGGCATCACGGGCACCTACAATGCCATCGCCCTCGACAGCCTCGGCCGCCCGCACATCAGCTACATGGATAACCATAATAACCACCTGATGTACGCCTACTGGAACGGCTCCGTCTGGGTCAAGTTGACGCCCGACAGCACGTACACCACCGGCAAGACCACCGCCATCGCCATCGATTCGGCCAACCATCCGCATATCTGCTATTCAGATTACAGCGGGCATTACCTGAAGTATGCCTATTACGACGGTTCCAGCTGGACGGTGGAAACCCTGACCGCCAACACCAGCGGCCTGCCCGACAGCCGCCAACCGGCCTGTTCGATCAAGCTGCTCAACGGCAGTACGCCTTACATCAGCTACTTTGAACGCGCCAGCCAGCACCTGATGCTGGCGCGCAAAACCGGCGGCGTCTGGCTGACGGAGGTGGTGGACACCAACGGCGATATCGGCGAGCACAATTCCCTGGCGCTGTACAACGGCACGCCCTACATCGCCTATTACGGCCGCAGCCTGAAGGACCTGCTCTTTATGATGTGGAAGCCGTGAGGTTGATTGGCCGGATGGCCTTGCGAAACCGAAGAAACTTTCGGCGTAAAGGTCTAATGGGGGAGGGTGTACTCATAACATAATTCTCTGACCGAGGTAGGAGCGAGCCCGGCTGGCTTTAACCGCCAAATCGCCGTTATAACAAGGGTCGCCCTGTTTGGGCAAACCGGGCGACCCTATCTTTGCTGGCGGCGCCCATTTTATTGCCAGGCGGGTCGCCCCTACGCATGAAGGCGGTATAAATTTATCGCCCAATCGCCGTCATAACAAGGGCCGCCCGGTTTTGGCCGCGCCGGGCGGGTTTTCGTTGATGGCTGTGTGACTTGCCCAACCAGGAACCCGCCCCTACCCTGGCAGCGTAATCTTGTTATGCCGCGGTAGGGGCGAGCCCGGTCAGCTTTAATCGGCAAAGTATTTATGCCCTCACACCGGCCCAGTTAGCGCCTGAGCAACGGGACAAACACCCGATAGTTTGTCCCGCCAAGGGGCGTGGACGTTTTGGTCGGTGTGTTGGCGGGCGTGGCCGTCTTGGTCGGCGTGTTAGTGGGCGTCGCAGTTTTGGTCGGAGTATTGGTCGGTGTGTTCGTCGCCGTTGGCGTTGCAGTCTTCGTCGCCGTATTGGTCGGCGTCGGGGTTTTGGTCGGCGTGTTGGACGCAGTCGGCGTGTTGGACGCAGTCGGCGTGTTGGTCCTGGTGGGTGTGTTGGTTGGCGTAAACGTGAGGGTCGCCGTCTTCAAATCGGGAGCCCGGGTGCGGGTGGGGGTGGGTGTCTTTGTTTGGGTCGGCGCGATGGTTGCCGTTGGGGTACTGGTTTGAGTGGGCGTGCTGGTATTGGTGGGCGTGATGGCCGAATTGATCGTAATATTGGTGCTGCGGCTCGCCACCCGCCCATTTTCGCTGACCGTGACCGTGACCTCATACGTCCCGCCGCATGGGCTGGCAGGAACGATGGGAAAATCCTGATGGATCGATGTACTTGTGGGCACAGACAGGGAGATGGTGCTGTCATAGATCGATCCACACGGACCGCTGACCGTGGTACGGACGCTGGCATTGATCGCCGCAGCGGTGGTGTTGTTCAGCCCATAAAGTATGCGGATGGTATCGTTGGGGTTGAAGTTGGTGACAGGGGTGACGCTGAAAACCGTATAAGTATTCAAGTTGTAGACCGTGACCAACGGCGCCGGGGTGCTGGTTGGCGTGGGGGTATTGGCGGGTGTGGGCGTTGGGGTGGCCGTACTGCGCTGACTGACAAAGGCTTCCAGCATCACATACTTGATATGGGTGCTGTCCTGGGGGCCATCGTTGATCAGCAGACGCACTTCATGGGTGGCAATGTTGTAATACTTGCCCGGGGTGGCATCCAGGCTGACGGTGTAGCTGTTCTCGGTTTTGCCCACCGGGTTGCAGTCATACAACCCGGTCAAAAAATTCAAAGCACACAGGCCCGGCCCGCTGCCCGTGCCTACATCCTGACCATAAAACGAGATCGTCATCCAATTCATGCTGCTGATATCGGCCGGCAGGAAAAACGAATACATGGCCGATGCGCCAGAACCCGTTCCGGTGATCTGCAAGCCGTTGGGGTTGTAAATGCTGCTGAAATAGTTTGGGCCAACCCGGGATGTGGTGTTGTCGCCGGTTTTTTCGGAGCACCAGTAGGCTGTGCTGAGCGAACCGCAGTGCACGTCGGTCCCGCTCAGGTCGGCCCGGTACATGCCGCGCCCGTGGGTCACCGCCACCAGGCTGGTGCTGTTCAGCCAGAAGAGCTGCCCCACCGCCACATTGGCCGGCCCGTCGTGCGGGGCGGTCCAGGTCAGGCCGCCGTCCTCGCTGGCAAAGACACCCGCTTCGCCGGCCGCATACACCCACTGGCTGTTAAGCGGGTTGACGACCACACTGCGCAGCGGGGCCGCCGGCAGACTTCCGCCGATATTGGACCAATTGGTCCCGCCGTCCACCGTTTTCCACAGGTTGTTGGTGTAATATCCACCAAACGCGGCGTAAATTATTTGCGAATTGTTCGGGTCGATGAACAGGCTGGTGACAATTCGGGCCGGCGTGTTGATTTTATCAATCCTGCTCCAGGTCGGGGCGGCCTGGGTGGCGTTACTGCTGAGGAAGATTTCGCCAGATCCATGGCCCACCACCATCAGATCAGAATTGTTTTCGGCCACTGCAAAAGTGGTGACGTAATCGGCGGAATTGACGGCAGCTTTCACCGATGTCCAGGTCGGTCCACCGGCTGCCACGGCGGTGCGGGCGTCATCGGTGCGCCACAACATTGTACCGCCCAAATACAGGCGCTGCGGGTTGTTGGGATCCAGCAGCAGCGGCGGAATAAACGGGAAGGTATCCGCAAGACCGGCTTGGGGGATGATCCTCTGGGCGCCGCTGCCCCCGGCGCTGGAGCGAAACACGCCGCCATATTGGGTTTCGCCGTAAATATAGTTTGGGTCGGTCTGGTCGGCTTGAGAAAAGCCCCCATCGGCTCCATAGATGCTGGCCCAACTCAGGCTGTTGTTAAACAGCAGGGTGCCGTTGTCCTGTGTGCCCCCAACCAGCTTGCCGCTGGTATTGCTGCCCGAACCGCCGAAAAACTGGGTGATCCCCAGGCCGTTGTTCAAAGCCGTGAACGAAATACTGCCAGCCGGCTGGCTGATATCGGTTGTGCGGTACAGTCCGCCGTCATTGCCGATATAGACCGTTTTGTTGGCCACACCGTCATAGCCAACCGCCGGGATGATAGCGTGCTGGTCAGGGTGAAGCCCAACCCCATACGGCACAAGATTGGCCAGATTCGGCCCGCCGTTGGTGGTTTTATACAGAGTTGTCCCGCCCACATAGACCACATCCGGATTGCTGGGGTCCACCCAGAGCACATCGTCATACCAACCCTGGGTGTCCAGGAAGGTGCCGGAAAAAACAAGATTGTAGGTCTGGCCGCCATCCGTGCTTTTATACATTTTTGAAAACGGCGTGGAGCTTCCGGAGAACTGTTCGCCTGCGGCATACACAATGTTGGGGCTGCTGGGGGCATAAGCCAGTTCCATGCGCCCGGAGTTGGCAGCCAAACCGGCCGCGACCTGCCAGGTTTGACCCGAATCGATGGAATAAATGATCTGTCCAGACCAGCGCGGGTTGAGCGCTGCGACAGCTTTGGTACTGTCTTGCGGGTTGATCCTGATATCCATCCCCAGGCCGCCGTTTACTTTGGTCCAGTTGGCGCCGCCATCTGTGCTGCGCCAGATGCCCGAATTGGCTCCCGCCAGGATATAAGCACCGCTGGGGGCAAACGCCAGGCGGTTGACGTACTGAAAGCTGGCGTTGTTGGTGGCAGCGAGCTGCGCCCAGGTTTCGCCCTGGTCGGTGCTCTTAAAAATGCCAGCCCCAGCGACCGCATCCTGGTTATAAAAACCTTCGCCCGTAGCTGCATACAGGATACTGGCGTTGAGAGGATCTTTGACGATGCTGGTGACCGCCAGGTTGGCCATAAAATCGTCCACCGGGTACCAGGATGCCCCGGCGTCTTTGGATTTCCAGATCCCGCCCGAAACCGAGCCGATGATCAGCTTGTTGGCGTCGATGGGCAGCACGGCCCGGATGCGCCCGCCGATATTGCCCGGGCCCAGCCATTTCCAGCGGAAGGTGGAGATCCCCGCCGCAGCCGGAGCGCGGGCGGCAGTAGCAGCCTCGGCCGCCTGGGCAAAGCTGGCCGGGGCAGACTGCTGTTCCAGCTGCAGCTGGCTGGCAGCGTCGGCCTGGCGCATCGCCTCGGCCTGGGCGGCGACGGCCAGCATCCCCCCCAGCGGGATCTGCCCATTCTCATCACGCTGGGCCAGGGCCCAGTATGCCGCCGCGGCGTCGGGCTGGTCCATGCGTGGCTGGCTGCCTTCTTCCTGCTCACGCAGCATGGTCCCCAAAAATTCCGGGTCCACCTGGCAGATCTGCCCGGGGGTCAGCCCCTCACGCCGGGCAATTTCCTGCAGGTCGCGGGCGGAAACGCCGATCTGCTGCGCCTCCTGGGCGGTGTTCAGCCAGCCGGCCGGGCAGTTATAGCGGTGGAGGAGCGAATTGGGCGCCTGCCAGTCGCGCAGCCCAGCACTCGCTGCAGCCAGTACGACAATCAAAATGAGGGTAAAAATAAAGGGCCGTTTTTTCATAATCCTGCTCCTGCCGGCTAAAATCAAACTAATAAACTAAAGTTTAGCCGAATTCATTTACCCGGGAGGAGTGATTAAAGCGTGCCAAGCGGGTGATTTTCATGAAGCGGGCGGCAGACTGAATCACTGAGTGGATGAATTAAATGAAGACACTGAAAAATCCTTTCCGGAGTGGAAAGGATTTTTCAGTGTTTTCATTGTTGTGCCAAAGATGATTCTATAGTTTGTTTTGGGCGCTTTGCGCCCAAACAAACTATAGATTGATGCTTGACAGACCATTCATCCCTCTTCAGTGGTTCAGTGGTTCAGGGCCGATACGTTTCACCGCCCAACCGAAGGTGCGTCACCTCTGAGGTGATGTCAGAGACGTTTACGCCACAACACCAGCACAGCCAGGCCCAGCAGCACAAGCGCGCTTAAGGCGCCGGCCGGACGGGAAGAAACGCTCAGGCTCATCAGCTCCACAGCAGTGGGTTCGGGCAGGCTGGTCACCTGGTAGCGCCAGAGATCATTCAAGTGGCCCTGGCTGGTGGTGCCTTCGTAGCCATAGCCGCCCAACAGCCACAGGCTGCCGGCGCTGTCGGCCCAGGTGATGCTCCACTGGCGCCCACCGGGGACATTGGCCGCATCCGGGGTCCCTGGTGTGCCGTATACGCCCACATGGTTGCGCGTACTCGAACCGTTCACCCAGGTCCACTGCCCGGCGGCAAGATCGTAGCGCCACAAATCGTTCAGGCGGCCCACGCTGCCGGTGCTGTCGTAGCCGACGCCCCCCAGCAGCCAGAGGCCCCCGCCGGCGTCCACCCAGGCCACACTTTCGGTGCGCGCCCCAGGCACATTGGCCGCATCAGGAGTCCCTGACGTACCGTACACGCCGCTCCTGCCAGCCAGATTCGAGCCGCTCATCCAGGCCCATTGGCCAGCGGCGATGTTATAACGCCACAGGTCGTTCAGGTAATCCAAATTTCCAACACCGTCCGCCCCTTCGCCGCCCATCAGCCACAGGTTTCCGGCGTGGTCTGCCCAGGCGATGCTGGCCAGGCGCGACCCGGGATAATTGCCAGCGGCGAGAACGCCAGGTGTACCGTAAACGCCGATTTCGCCTGCGTTCAGCCATCCGCTCATCCAGGTCCAGCGGCCAGAGGCAATGTTATAGCGCCACAGGTCGTTCAGCCAACTCCAATTTCCGAGAGCATCGTAGCCCTGTCCCCCCATCAGCCACAGGCTGCCGGCGCTGTCTGCCCAGGAAACGGCAGACTCGCGCGCCCCAGGCACATTGGCCGGAGCGGGCGTGCCTTTGGTGCCGTAAACGCCCCACTGGTTGACCACATCCGAGCCGCTCACCCAGGTCCACAGGTCTGTGGCAATGTTGTAGCGCCACAGGTCGTTCAAATTACCCAGGGCGCCGGCCTGGTCGTAGCCCTTCCCACCCATCAGCCACAGATTGCCAGCGCCATCCGCCCAAGCAATGCTGCGCGAGCGTGCCCCAGGGCTGTTGGCCAGAGCAGGCGTGCCCTGCATGCCATAAACGCCAGCCTGGTTGGATGTTTGGACACCGCTCATCCAGGTCCACTGGCCTGAAACCGGGTGATAAACCCAGAGATCATTCAGATAGCCGGGGGTGGCGCCGCTGCCATAGCCTTCGCCGCCCATCATCCACAGGTTACCGGCGCTGTCTGTCCACGAAATACTCTCGCTGCGCGCCCCGGGATGGTTGGCAGGGTCGGGTGTGTTTTGAGTTCCATACACACCCAATGTATTGACCGTGTTCGCGCCGCCCATCCAGGTCCACTTTTCGCTGGGGTAGTTCAGGCTGTAACGCCAGAGGTCGTTCAGGTAGCCCGATGAACCGGCTTTGGCAAGGCCCTGCCCGCCCATCAGCCACAGGTTGCCAAGCCCGTCCGACCAGGAAATGCTGCTCATGCGCGCCCCTGGAATATTGGCAGTGGATGGCGTTCCTGGCGTGGCATAAACGCCATCTTGCGCCGTCAGGTTTGAGCCGCCCATCCAGGCCCACTGTCCGATGGAAAGTTGATAGCGCCACAGGTCATTCAGATATCCCTGGGTTCCAGCGCTGTCGCTGCCATAGCCGCCCATCAGCCACAGGCTGCCGGAACCGTCTGTCCAGCTGATGCTGTTTTGGCGCGCCCCGGGAACATTGCCGGCAGAAAAGACACCAGGTGTATCATAGACGCCCGGCTGGTCAATCAGTTTTGGACCGCTCATCCAGGTCCATTGGCCGCTGGCCAGGTTGTAGCGCCACAAATCGTTCAGGTCGCCAGCGTTAATGTTCGCTTCGTCGCGGCCATAGCCCCCCAGCAGCCACAGGCTGCCGGCGCCATCCGTCCATGAAATTCCCGACCGGCGAGCCCCGGGCATGTTGGCGGATGCCGGAGCGCCCAGCGTACCGTATACGCCCAGGGCGCCAGCGGAATTTGATCCGCCAACCCAGGCCCATTGGCCGGAGGCAATGTTATAGCGCCACAAATCATTTAATAAGCCGCCACCAACAAAACCATCGTTTCCATGGCCGCCAAACAACCACAGGTTGCCAGCGCCGTCTGTCCAGGAGATACTTTCCATGCGTGAGCCAGGGATACTGGTGTCATTGGGGACGCCCAGGGTGTTATAGTTTCCCTGCATGTTGCACAAGTCGAAGCCGTGCATCCAGGTCCACAACCCGCTGTCCAGATCGTAGCGCCACAGATCGGACAACAGGCCCAGGGTGCCATCCCGATCGTAGCCCTCGCCGCCAAGCAGCCACAAATGACCGGCGCCATCCGTCCAGGCTTTACTGCCTCTGCGCCCCCCAGGAATATTTCCCGTGTGCGGCTGCCTGAAATCAAAATAGGTCATTTTCTGATTGGTCAGGTTCGAGCCGCTTATCCAGGTCCATTGACCGCTGTCCAGATTGTAGCGCCACAGATCGTTCAGATAACCATAACCAGTGCTGGCATAGCCGACCCCGCCAAACAGCCACAGGTTGCCCGCCCCATCTGCCCAGGAGACGCTGTTGATGCGCGTGCTGGGTATATTGGCAGCGGCAGGCGTGCCCAGTGTACCGTAAACACCAAAATGTTCGGCTGTGTCAAAACCGCCCATCCACGTCCAGGCTGGCGCTGCGACAGCCGCAGCAGCCTGCGGCGGCTGAGCATTCCAGACCAACCCGGCCAGCAGCAGGCTGGCAAGTAAAATACGAAACAGGGAATGATGCTGCCGATTTTTCATAGATGTAATCCTTGTTGGCTTCCTTGCGGCTCAGATTAAAAAAGAAGGGCCATCTGCCCCGTACTATACGATTGATTTTATAAAAGAGAGAGGGAGCGCTTTCCATTTCGGGTTCCGGGCTGGCGTTCAAGCGCAGCCGGGGCCGATTTATTTGTGAATTATACTACTTACCAGCAGTTCACACTTCAACTAAAAGTGGATTCTCTGGGAATCGCTGTGAAAGTACCCATATTGGGGGTGTGAAAGCGGATTCGCCGCTTTCACACCCCCAATACGGACTTCATCACGGGGAATCCCAATGACCTCAAAGGAGAGCTGCACCTTGAAAACAGAATCACTGAGAGGATGAATTAACTGAGTGGTCTGTCAAGCATCAATCTATAGTTTGTTTTGGGCGCAAGGCGCCCAAAACAAACTATAGAATCATCTTTGACACAATACTCAGTTTTCTTCAGCGGTTCAGTGTTTCAAACCGCCCCAGATTCGCCTCCAGATAGGCGCAGTCATCCATATACACCTTCAGGTGCCCGGCAGCAATGTTCGCCAGCAGGCGCGGGTCGCCGCGTACAGCGCCCTGGCGCAGAAAATCGGCCATCGCCTGGACGCGGGCCAGCAGGGTCGGGGCCAGGGCGGCCGGGTCGGCCAGGCCGTAGGCGGCGCAGAACAGGCGCGCCCGGCGCAGCTGCTCGGCCAGCGAGCCAAAGCTGTCGGGGTTGGAGGGCGCCATCAGGGGGGCAAAGCGGTAAACGGCGTAAGCCAGATCCCAGTCCCGGCTGCCGGGGTGAGCGTGGTCAAAGTCAATCACCCCCACCAGCCGCCCGCCCTCAAAGACGCAGTTGTACGGCGCAAAATCGCCGTGGCAGATCACCTCCACCGGCGGACGGGTTGGCGCCTGCCAGCCGTCCAGGGCCAGGAGGGCCGGGTCCTGGGCGGCATCGTGGATCCGGCGCAGCAGGCGGGCCGCATGAACCAGGATCTCATCTATGCGCAACTCCTGCGGGAGCGGGTCGAGGCCGACCAGCCCCGGGATAAAGCCCAGCACCTCGCGGCCGGCTTCATCAAACCCGAGCGGCTCCGGCACTTCATCAATCCCCTGGGCGCGCAGATGCCCCAGCAGGCGCTGGACCTGCGCCGACCACGGCCCCGCCTCCCGCCGCACGGTGCCGCCCACCCGCACCACCCGGCTCATATTCCCGCCGCTTAGTTCTTCTTCAGATTCCATAGATTAACCTAAGTTCGGCTTAGCTCGAAAACATAATATTCATCTATGTTGTGAGGCGAAGCCTCACAACATAGATGAAAATTAAACTGCCGGCTGATCGGGCGCGAGCCAGGCTTCCAGCAGGGCCCGCTCCAGCGGGTACTGCATCCGCTCCAGGGCTGCGCTGCGCCCCAGCCAGACCACCTCGGAGACTTCGTCTTCCATAAACTGGGCCGGCTCACCCTGAGCCAGCATGTGCCAGAAGCGCACCACCTTGGGGCCGCGCTCGGTGGTATACGAAAGCGCCCCGGCAAACCCGCCCATCTGGACCTGGTAGCCGGTCTCCTCTGCCACCTCACGCACGGCGGCGGTCTGCCAGTCTTCGCCTTCCTCCAGCTTGCCCTTGGGCAGCGACCAATCATCGTAACGGCAGCGGTGGATCATCACCACCTGCCATTCGCCATCCAGCCATCGCCAGAGGATGCCGCCCGCGGCTGTGATCAGGTCCTTTTTGGAAACCCGGGCCTTCCCCACGGCTACACGACCGCCTGCTCGGCCAGGGCCAGGGCGCCCAAAACCCCCGCCTGGTTGCCCAGGCCGGGCGCCACAATGTACTGCTCCAAAAGCTGGTCGTCCAGAATGTGGGGCGAAAGGACATAATTGTTCAACAGCGCCCGCACCTTGCTCCGCACCATCGGCAGCAGACCGGGCATCGCCATCACACCCCCGCCCAAAATCAGGCGCTGGGGTGAAATGGTGACGATGTAATTCATCAGGGCCGCGGCAATATAGCCCGCCTCCAGCTCCCAGGCCGGGTGATCGGGCGGCAGGGTTTCGGCGCGCTGGCCCCAGCGCTTTTCCATCGAAGCGCCCGCCGCCAGGCCTTCCAAACAGTCGCCGTGGAACGGGCAGCCGCCGGGGTACGGGTCCACCGTCCGGTCGTGCGGCAGTAAGATGTGCCCCATCTCGGGGTGCAGCAAGCCGTGCGCCAGGCGTCCGTTCATTAATAAGCCCCCGCCCACCCCGGTGCCAATCGTCAGGTAAACCAGACAGTCCAGCCCCTGGCCGGCGCCCCAGCGCCACTCGCCCAGGGCCGCCCCATTGACATCTGTATCCAGAACCACTGGTTTACCCAGGGCCTGCTCCACCGTGCGCTTAATGTTGTAATGCGCCCAGTTTGGTTTGGGGGTGGCGGCAATCTCGCCAAAGGAGGGCGATTTCGGGTCCAGGTCCAGCGGGCCAAAGGCGGCAATCCCCACCGAGGTCAGCGGGCCAAACAGCTTCTGCTGCTCCACAAAGAACTGCACCGCTTTTGCCAATGTTTCAGCGGGGAGTGTGGTTGGGAAACGGGTCTCCGCCAGGATCTGCCCCGGCCCAGAGCCCACCGCACACACAAACTTCGTACCGCCTGCTTCGATGCCACCGTACAACATAAACGCCTCCTGAAAATCAAATCGTCAACGTATCATAATACATGCGGGGGATTGGGGTGTTATGTGATAACCCTAATCTCCGCTTTATGGAGAAGGTACAACTAACGCTATAATACCATGAACCCACCCTGGATTTGGAATTATTTTGGCGCTGCGGGTTTTTCCAGGGCTGTGGCCTGCTAAAGAAACTGTCCTTGCGAGATTCGTAAATGACGCCAAAGGCGTCACCTGACAAGGTAATAACATCGACGCTTGGTGTAGGGTGCGACCCTGGCGGTGAGTACACCGCCTGGCATTTTTAATGCGCTGCCATTATATAAACGGTGTACTCACCGTCAGGGTCGCCCGGTTTGACCAAACCGGGCGACCCTTGTTATAACAGCAATTTTCCAATTAAGCCAGCCGGGCTCGCCCCTACATCGGCCAGAAATTCATGTTATTAGTATGAGGTCGTCCTCACCCGGCGTGGCAACCGCAGGTTCGCGAAATCAACCTGCTTTGTTAAAACCCTGATTTTGTCTGATAAAATGGCTGTATCGTCCCGCCATAATTATCAAAAAAATCACCTAAAAGATGGATTGAAAATAACAAAATCCGGACTATAATTATCCAATAATAGACATTAAAACAATGAGAACCCCGTTATCCCGCCGTGATTTCCTTAAGATGAGCGTCCTGGCTGCAGGCAGCCTTGGCAGCCTGGCGTTTAACCCTTTCCCGGGCCAGAACGACGACCTGGCTTACCCCAGCGGCGTGGTCGGGCGGATCGCGGCCACCAACAAGGTCACAGTCTACAAAGAACCCGATTGGGACAGCCCGGTGGTGGGCTACCTGAACAAGAAAGACCAGCTCATCCAGATCTATTCTGAGCTGACCCCGCCCAAAGGTCCGAAATACAACCCGCTCTGGTACCGGGTGTGGGGCGGCTACGTCCACAGCGCCTATATCCAGCAGGTCAAATTCCGCTTCAACGACCGGGTGGACGATTTTCCCAAAACCGGCCAGCTTTTTGAAGTGAGCGTGCCCTACACCACCGTCTACCAGTATAACGTCTACGAAGGCTGGGTGCGCTATTTCCGCCTGTATTACCAGACCACTCACTGGGTGGTGGGAGTTGAAAAAGGCCCGGACGAGAAATTGTGGTACAAGATCGACGATCGGGGCGTGTTCTACCTGGCCCCCGCCGAACATTTCCGCCTGGTGACCGATGCCGAAATGGAGCCCATCTCCCCGGATGTGCCCTGGGAAGAAAAACGGATCGAGGTCTCGATCCAGGAGCAGATGCTGACCGCCTTTGAAAAGGACAAGCCCGTCTTCTCTTCCAAAGTCTCCACCGGCATCAACATCCGCCCAGACCCCAACGGCATCCCCTGGAACACACCCCGCGGCACCTACTACATCGGCAGCAAGACTCCCTCCACCCACATGGGGCAGGGCCGGCTGACCGGCGACCCCGAAGCCTATGAGTTGCTGGGGGTGCCCTGGACGCTCTACTTCGTCAACGACATCGGCATCGCCTTCCACGGCGCCTACTGGCATAACAATTTTGGTCTGCAAATGAGCCACGGCTGCGTCAACATGCGCCCGCACGAGGCGCAGTGGCTGTTCCGCTGGACCTACCCGGTCTTCAAACTGCCCATTACCGAGCTTTCCGGGCGCGACAAACGCGGCCATGGAACCCGAGTGGATGTAATTTAGGTGAATTATGCAAATCAATAACCCAGAATACCTGCAAACTGTCCAATACCGCAATTCTTCAAACCTGAAGGCGCGCATTGAGCTGCACGGGCGCTTTTCTACCAATCCAGCCGATTGGTTTCGCTGGGTGTTTGATCATTTTCAAACCGGCCCGCAGGCCAATATCCTCGAGCTGGGCGCCGGCAGCGGCCGGCTCTGGCTGCGCAACAAAGAACGCCTGCCCCAGGGCTGGAACATCATCCTCAGCGACAGCTCTGCCGGCATGATCGCAGATGCCCAAAAGACCCTGCGGGATGTGCCCCACCCCTTTGATTACCGCCAGATCGACGCCCAGGAGCTGCCATTCCCAGACGAAAGCTTCGACGCCGTCATCGCCAACCACATGCTTTACCACGTCCCCGACCGCCAAAAAGCCTTTAGCGAAATCCAGCGGGTGCTCAAACCCGGCGCCAGGCTGTTTGCAGCCACCAACGGCGAAAACCACATGTTAGAACTGGACAGCCTGATGAAAGAAATCCATCCAGACATCGAAAAACATATCGATGTGCGCTTCAACACCCGCAGCTTCAACCTCGAAAATGGCGCAGCCCAGCTAGAACCCTGGTTCGGCTGCATGGAAATCTACCCCTACCTCGACTCGCTGCGGGTCACCGAAGCCGCCCCGCTGGCAGCCTATGTCTGCTCCATGCTGGATGCCGACGCCGCTGCAAAGCTAAAAATCAGTTATGAGCAGATGGAACGCTTCTTCCAGGAACGGATCATCAAAAGAGGCACCATTCAGATTCAAAAATCAACCGGGCTGTTCGTGGCGATTAAGTAAAGCCAGGCGCAATTCAACAAAATAGAACCCAGATAGAGGCGTTGTTCCGGCAAATTGACAGCCAGTCCCGATTGTGTGCCGGCTGGATCCTGAGGTGAGAACATTCCGGTTACATGCACAACATTATTTCACCACCACGGGTAATAAAAGCACACTCGCCGGGCGGACACTGTCTGGCAGTTCCAGCGGCGTCGGGCCTGTCGCCGTGCGGGTTGGGGCGCTGCTGTTTAAATCGAAGATGGTAAAGGCCTGCTGAACCGCACTGGGCGCCAGCCCCTGGAGGGCCGGAACCGAGAAGGTGACGATATAGCGCCCATGCTGGGCAGCCAGGGCGGTGTGGAGGGTCAGGGTCAGCCGGCCGTTGGCGTCAGTCATTTGGGCCGGAAAGGTGTACGCATTGACCGTGATCGTCACCGGGGTGTTGGGCGGGAAGTTTTCGGCCGAGTAGGAGAATGTGCTGCCCGGCGCGCCATTCGGATAGGAAGGCAGCAGGGTTGGCGCAGTGGGCATATGCCAGATCGCAAACATACTGGATGGTTTGCCGCCCGCCTTTGAGATAATGCCGCCGCCCACATAAACCTGTTTGTTAGCAACCGCTATACTATTCACAGTATTATCGACCCCCGAGCCAAGAGATTGCCAAATGACGCCATTCCAGCGTTTAATCAAGCGCTCAGGATAAACCCCAGGCTCAGCAATATAGATGTCTGTACCATCCACGGCGATCACATCGGTTTGCCCGGCAATTTTGCAAGCCGGGTAAGACCAATCGCTGCCATTCCAGACAGCCAGACTGCTGCTTTCCCATGGATTAGCGCAGACGGTGTAGGCCGGTTGTGAATGAGAAAAATTGCCAGCCAGATAGATATTGCCGTTGGCGACCACCAACCCACTCACCACTTCCCAACCAAAATCGCGCTCCATCACATGCCAGACACTGCCATCCCAACGGCCTACCGTAGCGATAATGCCTCCCCCTGGGCCTATGAAGGAACCATAAACAAAAATATCGCCGCCGCTGACCACAATCTCGGAGATTCCACAGTAACTGCATTCAACAGGCCCATTGCCAGGTGCGCCCAGCGCATGCCAGGCAAGACCATCCCAGCGGGCGATGTTGGTGACGGTGATGCCACCTGCGCTGGTAAATCGCCCGGCAGCGTAAACATCACTGCCGCTGACGGCGATCGCAGAGACCCATTCGCCCAGCAGTTTATCGGTTTTTATGCCCATACCCATTGCCTGCCAGGCGGCGCCATCCCAATGTGCAATACTGTTGGCCGGCACGCCTCCCGCGATATCAAAAATGCCGCCGACATAGACATCACTGCCGCTAACTAGGGTAATCGCATTTCAAATTCCCAAAATTTTGAGCAAATAGGCTTCATCCCAACCGGCTCGTAAACGCTTGGCATGAATGCCAACTTTGATTGATTTCTCTTGCTTGAGCATATTTACTGCCATATGGCGCAAAACGGCGAAATTCTCTGGTGCATGGTCCTTTCGTACCCGGCTCATATCTTCACGAAAAGCAATATCCAGTACCCAATGCAAGCGATTTTCGATACCCCAGTGGCTTCTCTTAGCTTTTAGGACCTCTTTGGCATTCATCTTTGCACTGGAAATGAAATATCGGGTTTTGATTTCTACCTTTTCACCGACTCGCCGTTCTGAACGGATCATCGCCAAGGTGCTCAACTGCTTCCAGTTATCTTTCCCGCGCAAGTAATTCAAACATTCTACACTTGAAGTAGCCCAACATTCCCGGATTTCCACCCTGCCGTGATTATCATCAACTTTTCGGGTATGGGTATAGCCAGGTGTGATAAATCCTTCTCGCTCTTCGATACCAAACAGCTTTTCCATGTCTTCAAATAAATGACCTTGGTTCTCTTTGACCGGCAGTAAATAGTCTCCGCCCTTATCTACAACTTTTTCGGCTATCTCGGTTTGCGTTCCGATCGCATCAATCGTTACCAAACAATCTGTAATATCCAATAATTCAAGCAGTCGCGGGATTGCTGGGATCTCGTTCGATTTGTCGTCCACTTTGACCTGACCTATTACCAGTTCATTTTTTGTCGCCCAGGCGCTGACAATGTCCAGCGCTGACTGCCCGCTATCTTTGTCCCTTGAACCATGCAATTGCTTTCCATCAATCGCAATCACTTCGCCTTTGGTTAGCTTTTGAATGGTTTCGATCCAAGCTAAAAAGCTGCGCTGAAATTCTTCTGGATTAACCATTCTAAACACCCGCCCGATTGTATCGTGGGATGGTATTCCATTTGGCAACTCCAAGAACTTCTTAAACCATTCTTGCTTGCTTTTCCCAAACATTTCCACGTCGACCCAGCTATCTGCACCACATATCGTTGCGCATATTGCGATTATTATTATGTCGAGTAACTTGTGTCGCTTCGCATTCCCTATCCGCGGTTCGCTTATTTTGCCAAAGTGGTTCATTAGCTTGCCGATTGATGTTCCGTCCATAGTCGTTCTTGCCTCCGTACGACTATTTTCTCACACCTATTTCAAATGCGATTACCCTATGCCGCTAACGGCCATCGGCCCAACACTTGCGTTATAGTTGAAGCTCCCAGACCCCAACGCATTCCAGGTCGTACCATCCCAGCGCGCTACTGTATTAATTGCGGAGTTATCGAGTTTATAAAAACTCCCCGCAATGTACACGTTGCCAGCGTCATCCGGCACAATCGCATTGATCCCACACACATAAAGACAGGTCAATCCATTGGCATTGAGGGCAAAGCGATCATCCCAATTTTCGTCGCCAGGCGCATTGGCCGCGGCTGGCTGCACTGGCAGCATCCGCTCACGCTGCGCTGCCCGGGTTCGGCCAGTTAATTGGGCTTGCCAGTTCCCATTTGCTACTGCCCCCGCGTTAGCGGGCAGCAGCACCGCTAAGACAATGATCCACCACCCCATACGAACCAGGTTATTCTTCATTGCTCCTCCTCAGACAAAGAAAATCGTTAAGTGTTAGCGGGTTTCGCAAAAAAAACACGCTCAAGTACAAGATTTTTAGAGTATATATATCCAGCGTTTGAAAAACGTTTGATGGAAGGCAAAACAGGGGGGTGTATCCAAAATTCCTTTTGGATACACCCCCTTCAAAACCTTAGCGTTTGACGAATGGCAGGAAGAGCTGATTTTTGGCCGCATTCTTCGCAAACACAGCGAAATCGCTCAGATGGCAGATCGGCACGCTGAACCAGTTCTCGGCCGGGCTGCGGGTATAGGCGCCGCAGGCCGCACCCTGCCAGGCGCCGGCGGTTGGGTTCCAATACTGCAGCGCCAGGGCGTTTTCATCCAGGCCCAGGATATCGCTGTCGGTGTAATGAACCGTCACCAGCACCGGTGTACTGAAAACAAAGTGCGCCAGCGGCTGGTTGTTTTGGTAAGCGTCCAGGTTGAAGGCGTGCCCTGCAAAACTGAACCCGGTTGGGTTGGTGACGGTGGAAACCGGGGTGTAAATGATGGTCGTGGTCGTGGTGACCGCCCCAGCGGGCAGCTGGACCGTGGTGGTTTCGTTCTGCGTATCGGTGTACACCAGGGTGACCGGCCCAGCGGGCGGGGCGGTCACTTCGGCGCCCAGCAGGGTGGTCAGGGCTGCCGAGGCAGAGGCCGCAGCATCGGACTGCGAGACGACGCTGACCGTCAGGCTGTTTTGGGCTCCGCTGACCGCATCCGCCGGGATGGTCACCCGCACAGATACACTTGCGCTTGCGCCTGCCGCGATGGTCAGGCTGGCGGGCTGAACCTGGGCAGCCCAGGCGCCGCCCAGCAGGCTGAGTTGGAATGCATCCAGCGTGTTGCCGGTGTTGGCAACCTGCAGGGTATAGGTCAGCACCTGCCCTGGCCCGCCTGCCTGCACCCGAGCCGGCGGGGTCAGCGCCGCGCCGTAGGTCCAGGCCCAGTCATACTCCAGAACGCGGTTATTATTGGAATCCGCTACATACAGGTTGCCCCGGGCATCGAGCGCCAGGCCATCTGGATACCAGAGGGTTTGGGAAGTCACGCCGCCGGTGTTTGGGTTAGCGCCGCTAAATGTCAGCTGGCCCAATACGCCAAATGCAGCCGCCCCGGTTGACAGCGGAGCCCGGTAAACCAGGACCCTGCTGTTGAGCGTATCAGCCACATAGAGATTGCCGTGCCGGTCAATTGCCAGACTACGGGGTTTGTTCAGGGTCGCGGCGCTGGCCGCTCCGCTCTGGTTTGCGCTGCCTGTCTGCAGATTTGCCTGGCCCAGCGCCAGGCTGGCAGCCATCCCGCTGCTGAGCGGGGCGTCATAGCGCAAAACCCGGCTGTTGCCCATGTCGGCCGCATACAGGTTACCCTGGGCATCCAGGGCGATTTGCATCGGGTTGTTCAGGCTGCTGGCGCTGACCGTACCGCCGCGGTTGGCGCTGTTGGCCGCAAAACCAGCCTGGCCCAGCACCAGATCGGCCGCGGTGTCGCTGAGGAGCGGCGTGTTGTACTTTAAGATGCGGTGATTGTTGAAATCGGCCACATACAGGCTGCCCTGCGCATCCAACACCAGCATGGTCGGATTTTGCAGGCTGTTGGCGCTGGGGCTGGCGGCGTTGGACGCATTGGTCACGAAATCGGGCTGCCCAAAGACACGGCTGGCAGCCATGCTGCTGCTGAGCGGCGCGTCATATTCCAGCACCCGGTTGTTCCAATCATCGGCCACATACAGGTTGCCTTGAGCATCCAGGGCCACATCGTAGGGATACCACAGCGTATACGCACTGGGAGCCCCACCCTGGTTCGGGCTGGTGGCGCCAAAATTCGGCTGGCCCAGCACCAGATCGGCAGGCTGCCCATTGGCAAAAGCCGGGGCATTGGGCCAACTGAGCACCCGGTGGTTATAAGCATCGGCCACATACAGGCGTCCGCTGAGTGGGTCAACGACTATGCCGCCAGGATAGTACAGGCGGCTGGCGCCGCTCATAACCGGGTTGTTGATTGCGTTCGATAAAAAGTCCGGCTGGCCCAAAACCCTGTCCGCCATGTTGTCTGAGACCACACTCGTGTAGAGGCTCAGGTTCAACGTGTTGGAAGTCCCGCCGCCTGGGGCGGGTGTGAAGACGGTGACTGCAAACGGCCCGCCGCTGGCGACATCAGAGGCAAGGATGGCGGCTGTCAGGTGGGCGTGGTCCAGGTAGGTGGTCGGCCGGTCGCTGCCATTCCAGCGCACGATGGAGTTGGCATAGAACCCGCTCCCGTTGACCGTCAGCTCAAAGGCCGGGCCGCCAGCCGGCAGCGTGTTGGGGTTGAGAGCGGTGAGCACCGGCGCCAGCGTGCTCAGCGGCTGATCATACACCAAAACCCGATGGCTTTCATAATCGCTGACATACAGGCTGCCGCTGGCATCCAGGTTCAGACCGGCGGGGCCGTTCAGCGTGCTGGCGCTTGCCCCGCCCGAATCGGGTGTATTGGAGATGAAATCAGGCTGTCCAAACACATAGGCGGCATTCATGCTGTCCACAAACGGCGGCATGTACACCAGCACCCGGCTGTTTTTGTAATCGGCCACGTACAGGTTGCCAGATGGGTCAAAGATCAGATGTTGGGGCAAATTCAGACTGTTGGCGCTGGGTTTGGCGCTGCCCCGATTGGCCAGATGATCGCTAAAATTGGCCTGACCGAGTACCAGGCTGGCTGCCATCCCATTGCTGAACGGAGCGCTGTAGCGCAGAATACGATAATTGACGTTATCACTGACATACAGGTTGCCCTGGGCATCCAGCACAACCCCACTCGGATGATACAAGGTGGACGCAGTGGTCTGGCCGCCGCGGTTAAATGTATTCGAAGTAAAATTCGCCTGACCCAACACCAGGTCGGCGCTGGTATCGCTGGTCAGGGGGGTGTTGTATTCCAGGACACGGTGGTTAAACGAATCGGTCACATACAGGTTGCCCTGGGCGTCCAGGGTGAGGCTGGTCGGCTGATACAGACTGTTCTGGTTGACCCCCGAAGAGTTGCTCGCAATGGTCGTAAAGTTTGGCTGGCCAAAAACACGGTCAGCCGGCATACCCGAAGAGAGCGGCGCATTGTATTCCAGCACACGGTTGTTGCCATAGTCAGCGACATACAGGTTGCCCTGCGAATCCAGGCCCAGGGCGGTTGGGAAGTTCAGGCTGGAGGCGCTGGGCGTCCCACCCCGGTTTATGGCGGTGGTGTTGAAATCCACCTGGCCAATCAGCAGGTCGGCTGCCTGGCCATTGACAAACTCTGGATACCCCGACCAGCTTAACACCCGGTTGTTGTTTGCATCGGCCACAAACAGGCGGCCGGTCGCTGGGTCAATCACAATCCCATCCGGTCGGTTCAGGCGGCTGGCGCCATCCGGCAGCAGCGGGTTGTTGGCCGTCACCGAATGGAAATCTGGCTGTCCAAGCACCAGGTCAGCCGCCGTGTCGGTGGCAGCCCGCTGGTACAGGCTGACATTCAGCGCCCCGGAGACCCCGCCGCCGGGCGCCGGGGTGAAGACGGTGATGGCCGCTGTGCCGCTGGCCGTGTAAACGCTGCCCGGAACATAGGCATCCAGGCGGGTTGGACTGCTGAAGAAGGTGTACAGATCGGCGCCATTCCAGCGCACGACCGAGGTGGGGTAGAAACCCGTTCCCTGGACGTTCAAGCTGAAATACGTCCCACCCACAGCCATGGTATTGGGGCTGAGGGCGGTCAGGCCAGGCGCGCTGTTGCTGACGGGGGTATCATATTCCAGCAGACGGTGGTTCAGGCGATCGGTCACATACAGGCTGCCCTGGGCGTCGAAGGTCAGGCTGAACGGTTTGGCCAAGGTGCTGGCGCTCAGGCCGCCATTGTTTTGTGTATTGGAAGTCATATCCGGCTGGCCGAAGACCCGATCGGCGGCAGCGGAAACCAGGGGCTGGCTGTAGCCCAACACCCGGCTGTTGCCCGTATCGGCCACGAACAAAGCGCCTGAGGAGGTCAGTCTCAGCCCGGCGGGCTCAAACAGGCTGGCGCTGCTGACCGGCAGGTAGTCTGCGCTCACAAAATCGAGCTGGCCGTAAACCCGGGTGGCCGCCTGGCCGACGGACAGAGGCGCATTGTACTCCAGCACCCGGTTGTTGCTGGTATCGGCGACATACAGATTGCCGGCCGCATCTACCGCCACCCCGCCCGGATGGGCCAGGTTGCTGGAGGTGGGCGGGTAAACCGAACCCACGGAACCAAAGTCGTTCTGCCCGATCACCCGGTCGGCCGTGGTGTCGGTGCTGAGCGGCGAGAAGTATTCCAACACCCGATTGTTGAAGCTGTCAGCCACAAACAGGTTGCCCTGGCCGTCCAGCGCCACGGAAACAGGCAGGTACAGGCTGTCAGCGCTGGCTGCCAGGGGTGCGAAGCTGGTGAAGCTGCCGGCCTGGCCAAAGACCCGGCTGGCATCCATGCCGCTGTAGAGGGGGGCGTCATATTCCAGCACCCGGTTGTTGCCTGAATCGGCGACATACAGGTTGCCCTGGGCATCCAGAGCCAGGCCGGTGGGGCTGAACAGGGTGTTGGCAGCGGTCAACCCGCCGCGGTTCAAGGCGGTCGAATTCAAATCTGCCTGGCCAATCACCAGGTCGGCGGGCTGGGCATTGGTAAAGGCCGGGGCGTTCGCCCAGCTCAGCACCCGGTGGTTGCTCGAATCGGCCACAAACAGGCGGCCCGATTGAGGATCCACCACCACGCCAGTCGGATCGTACAGGCGGCCAGAATTGTCGGTCAGCAGCAGGTTATTCGGCAGACCCGACTGAAAGCCGGGTTGGCCCAGTTCGCCATCGGCGGTCACATCGGATGCCGCACGGGTGTAGATTGTCAGATTGAGGGGCGTGGATTCGCCGCCCCCCGGCGCCGGGTTGGCAACGGTCACGGCAGCCAGGCCAGGCGCGGCGCTGTCTTGCGCCGGGATGAACACCTTGATCCGTCCGCTGTCCAGGAAGGCGCTCGGGTAAATCACCCCATTCAAGCGCACGACCGAATCGGGCCTGAAACCCGCCCCGTTGATGGTTACAACGAAATCGGAGCTTCCAGCAGCCACACTGTCCGGGCTGAGGGCATTCAGGCTGGGCTTGACCGTGGGAACCGGGCGGTCATATTCCAGCACCCGGTTGTTATACCAGTCGGCCACGAAGAGGTTGTTTTGAGCATCCAGCGCCACGCCAGTGGGGTAGGCCAGACCAAGCGGGTTGAGCCCGGTGGAGTTCAGGGTGGTGGAAATGAAATTGGGCTGACCAATCACCTGGCTGGCCGGCATGCCGGTGCTGAGCGGGACAGTAAAGACCATGACGCGGTTGTTGTTGTAATCTGCCACGTACAGGTTGCCCAGGCTGTCCAGCGCCACGCCTTTTGGGGTGGCCAGACCGCTTTGCCCGCTGTGTCCAGTCACGGAGGATAAATCGGGCTGACCGATTGCCAGCGAGGCGCTCATCCCGCTGCTCAGAGGGGCGAGATACTTCAAAACCCGGTTGCCGCCGGCATCGGCGACAAATAAATTGCCCGGCTCATCCACTGCCAGACCGAAAACGCCCAGGTTCCCTTGCACACTGAAACTGTTGGCGCCAATCACAATCGACGCATTCCCGTTTGTGAGCGGGGAGATAAATACCAGCACCCGTCCATGGCCTGTGTCTGACACATACAGGTTGTCAAAGAGGTCAATGGCCAGCCCAGAGGGTTGTAAAAGTGTGGACGCAGAGATGGCGCCCGCCTGCCCGATGATATGATCGGGTGCGGCGCTGTTGTGGAGTGGGGCGTTGTATTCATATATACTGTTTGTCCCAAGATTGGCGACATACAGGTTGCCATGACTGTCAACGGCGACATCATGCGGCACAAAGCCAATATACGGGATAACACTGTTGAAATCGGGCTGTCCAATCACCAGGTCGGCCGCCTGGCCGTTGGCATAGGCCAGGGCGCTGGGCCAGCTGAGCACCCGGCTGTTGGGCTGGTCCGCCACAAACAGGCGGCCGGAGTTTTTGTCCACAGCCACCCGGCTGGGCTGGTATAGGCGGTTGGCCCCGCCCGGCAGCATGGTCGAATTTTGCAGGTCATAATAGAAATCGACCTGGCCCAGCTCGTTATCGGCATAGCCATCCAGGGCAGACCGAGCATAGACAGCCAGGTTGAAGGCCGCCGAGAGCCCGCCGCCCGGCGCAGGTGTGAAGACCGTAACGGCGACCGTGCCGCCGGCAGCCAGGTCGCTGGCCGGGATGGCTGCGCTGAGCTGCATGTTGCTGATGAAGGTGGTGGGCCGGTCTGCGCCATTCCAGCGCACAACACTGGTGGGATAAAAGCTGCTGCCGTTGACCGTGACCACAACCGGTTCACTTCCCATTGGAAGCATGGTCGGGCTGGTATAGCTCATGGAAGGCGCGGCCTGGGTCAGGGGGGTGTCATATTCCAGCAGGCGGTTATTGCCGCTGTCGCTGATATACAGGTTGCTCTGGGCATCCAGAGCGACTGCGACTGGCCCGGAGAGCGTGTTGGGGGATGGGCTGCCGCCGCGATTGGCGGCGCTGGCGCTGTAATTGGCCTGGCCGTAAACCTGGCTGGCGGGCATGCCGGTGGCAAACGGGGGTGTATACGCCAGCACCCGGTTGTTAGCCGAATCGGCCACGTACAGCTTGCCGCCGAAATCCAGTGTCAGGCCTTTCGGAGCGCTCAGGGAAGACTGGCTGGCCGCGCCGCCCTGGTTGGCGGCGCCGGTTGCCCAGCCTGGCTGGCCGATGACCAGGTTGGCAGACATGGAACTGTACAGCGGGGCGTTGTAGATCGTGATCCGGTGATTGTTGGTATCGGCCACAAACAGGTTTCCAGTGAAGTCAACCACCAGACCGCCGGGCTGGTTGAGGCGGTTGGCCAGGACAGCGCCGCCCATGTTGGGATCGCCGGTGATAAAGTCTGCCTGGCCAAACACCAGACCGGCCGCCATGGAACTGGACAGCGGCGCATCGAAGCGCAGAACGCGGTTGTTGCCCGTGTCGGCCACAAACAGGTTGTTCAGGGCGTCGACTGCCACCGAACTGGGCGACCATAAGGTGTACTCGGTCAGCGAGACGCCCTGGTTGGGACCGACGAAGGTGAAATTGGGTTGGCCGATCACCAGGCTGGCGGGCATCCCGCTGGTGAAGGGCGCGGGATACATCAGGACGCGGTGGTTGCCGGTGTCTGCCACGTACAGGCTGCCCTGGGCGTCCAGGGCCAGCCCGCCCGGAACGGCCAGGGTGGCTGCGCCCGCCGCCCCGCCCCGGTTTGGCCGCAGTTCAAAGAAATTTTCCTGACCCAGCACCAGGTCGGCTGCCTGGCCGTTGGTGAAGGCTGGCATATTGGGCCAACTCAGAATGCGGTTGTTGGCGGTATCGGCTGCAAACAGGCGCCCCGAAACCGGATCGACCACCACACCCCCGGGCTGGTTTATGCGGTTCTCGCCGCCGGGCAGCAGGGGGTTGTTTGGCGCGCTGGCCGTCAAATCGGGCTGACCCAAAACGCCATCGGCGGTGGTATCCAGGGCGGCCCGGGTAAACACATCCAGGTTGAGGCTGTTGGATGTACCCCCGCCCGGCGCCGGTGTGAAGACTGTCAGCGGGAACGAACCCACGGAAGCCACATTGGCCGCCGGAATGACAGCCGAAAGCTGGCTGCGGCTGACAAAGACGGTAGGCAGGTCCGTGCCATTCCAGCGCAAAATGGAATTATCGCTAAAGCCGGTCCCAACCACCGTCAGGGTGAAGTCTGGTGCGCCTGCCATGACCGAAGCCGGGCTGAGACCCAGCAGGGTTGGCACCGGGCGCTGGGCCGGCGAGTCGTATTCGACGATGCGGTTATTCAGGTTATCGGCGGCATACAGGTTACCGGCCGCATCCAGGGCCACCCCGACCGGCTTGCTGAGGGCCGTCCGGCTGGCGCCGCTGGCAGCGGTGGTAAAGCCAGCCTGCCCCAGGACGAGCGAGGCCGGCATGGCAGTGTGGAGCGGCGCGAAGAAACCCACCACCCGGTTGTTGAGCGCATCGGCCACCAGCAGGTTCCCTGCTGCATCCAGGGCCAGGCCCGTGGGGCTGTTCAGGCTGCTGGCGCTGGGGTTGGCGCTGTTCTGGTTGGCCTGATTGGTCACAAAACCCGGCTGGCCAAGGACCAGGCTGGCCGATTTGTTGGTGGTAACCAGCGGTGTAAACATCAGCACCCGGTTATTGTCCCGATCGGCTACATACAGCTGGTTTGAGGCGTCCACCAACAGGCCCGTGGGGTGGTCGAGGGTATTGGCGCCAACCGGGCCGCCCTGGTTGGGCGAATTGGTCAGAAAATTCGGCTGGCCCAGCACGAAAATGGCTGCCACGCCGTTGGAAAATGGCCGCAGATAGTTCAGCACCCGGTTGTTGCCGCTGTCCGCCACAAACAGGTCCCCGCCGGCGTCTGCAAAGACGCCCGTTGGACCCGACAGGGTGAATTCGGATGGCAAACCGCCCCAGTTCGCCAGGCCAAAGTTGAAATCGGGCTGGCCCAGCACCAGAAAGGCGTGCATGCCCGTACTGAATGGGGCTCGAAACGCCAGGACACGGTTGTTTTTTTGATCGGCCACAAACAGGCTGCCCTCGACATCCAGCGCCAGGCCAGCCGGGGCGTTCAAGCCAGCATCCGAGATGCTGCCCAGGCCGCCCTGGGGCCGCGTGCCGGATAAATCGCTCTGGCCGATCACCAGATCGGCAGCCTGGCCGTTGGTGAAGGCCGGCAGGCTGGGCCAACTGAGCACCCGGTTGTTATCCGTATCGCTGACAAACAGACGCCCCGACCGCTGGTCGATGACCATCTGCGAGGGATGATTGAGCCGGTTAACCCAACCCGGCAGAGCGGGGTTGTTGGCCGGGCCGCTGTCAAAATCGGGCTGGCCCAAAACGCCATCGGCCAGAACGTCGCTCCCGGCCCGGGCATAGAGAGTCAGGTTAAGGGTATTCGAATCGCCGCCGCCCGGAGCGGGGGTGAAAACCCGCACGGCAAACGGCCCGCCAGAGGCAATGGTTTTGCCGGCGATGACCGTTTGAAGCTGGCCGCGGCTGACAAAGGTGGTGGGCAGGCTGCTGTTATTCCACTGGATCGCTGAACCGGGCACAAAACCAGCGCCGTAGACATTTAATGTAAAGTCCGGCCCGCCAGCGGCGACCAGGCTGGGGTTGAGCGTGGTTACAACCGGTGTGCTGTGCGCAAAAGGCAGGTCGAATTCCAGCAGCCGGCTGTTGCCGTAGTCGGCGACATACAGATTATCCTGGGCATCAAGCGCCAAACCGAACGGGAAGGTCATATTTTGGCGGCTTAAGCCAAATGCATTTTGAGCCATGTTGGCCTGACCGATGACCCCACTGGCGGGCATATTGGTGCTAAAAGGCAGCCGATACCGCAGCACCCGATGGTTGCCCGAGTCCGACACAACCAAATCGCCGGCGCTGTCGAACACCAGTGGGCCAGGCAAACTTAACGTATTGGCGTCGGGTCCAACACCCTGATTATCTAAATTACTGGTCGCGTCTGGCTGACCGAAAATCCGATAGGCAGATGCTTTGGCATCTGGCACAGGACCAGCATATTCCAGGATGCGGTTATTGGCTGAGTCGGATACAAACAAATTGCCGCCCGGGTCGACTGCCACACCAACCGGCCGCCATAACGAATCGGCGCTTACCCCTTTACCGAGGTTCGAATCAGCTGTGCTAAAGCCGGGCTGTCCCACCACCCGGTCGGCAGGCTTACCTGATACCAGGGGGGCGTTATACACCAGGACGCGGTTATTATTCTGATCTGCAACGTATAGGTTTCCCAGGTCGTCGACAGCGACGCCTACCGGAACGTTCAGACCAGAAGCGCTGACGGATAAACCCTGGTTCACCAGGGTTGAAGTAAAATCCACCTGCCCAAATACGCTGACTGCCGCCATACCGCTGCTGAATGGCGCAGCAAACTCCAAAACCCGGTTGTTGTCCATATCCGCCACAAACAAATTACCCCGGGCGTCCAGCGCCAGGCCTTCTGGGGATTTCAGGGTGAATTCCGTGGGACTGCCGCCCTGGTTTGGCAGGACAGCCTTCGAATCCGGCTGGCCCAGTACCAGGTCGGCAGCCTGGGCGTTGGCAAAGGCCGGAACATTGGGCCAACTCAGCACCCGGTGGTTGTACTTATCGGAGACAAACAAACGGCCAGAATGAAGGTCGATCACCACACCGGTTGTTCCGGCAAGCCGGCTGGCTGCATCCTGAAGCCTTGGGTTATTCTGAACCGCGCTGAAAAAATCGGGCTGGCCCAAAACGCCATCCGCCAGGCCATCCAGCGGCGCCCGTGCGAAAATATCCAGGGTTTGGGCTGAAGAAGTACCGCCGCCCGGGGTGGGCGTAAAAACGGTGATGGCAGCCTGGCCAACGCTGATCAAATGATCCGCAGGGACGGCAGCAGTTAAACGGGTGCTGCTGACGAACGTGGTGGCCAGGTCAATGCCATTCCAGCGCACAGTTGAACTGGTGATAAACCTGGCGCCGTCGATGGTCAGGGTCAGCGCCGGGCTGCCAGCAGAAACCAAATTTGGGCTAAGCGCCGACAGGGTAGGGGCGTCGTGCGCATAAGGTGCATCAAATTCGAGCACCCGGTGGTTGTATGTATCCGTAATATAGAGATTGCCATCCGGACCGTAAACCACCCCGCCAGGGTTCCTAAAAGTGGCGTCTGTGGAACTGGGTAAGAAATCCGTATAATAAGCATGTCCAAATAAGCGACTTGCGGGTTGGAAGGTAGTGAAAGGTTGGGTAAAAACAAGCACCCGGCTGTTGCCACTGTCGGTCACAAATAGGTTGCCATGATTGTCCAGGGCTAAACCATAAGGTGCAGATAATCCTTTTTCATTTCTGCGTTGTTGACCTCCGTTGACAAGGTACGTCAGTTCGGCAGGTTGGCCTAAAATGACAGCAGGCTGCATACCCGCGCTGAGTGGGGCATTATATTTCAAGACCCGATTATGCATGGTGTCAGCAACAATCAAATTGCCATCGAGGTCAAAAATCAAATCACTCGGCTCTCTCAGACAACCCAAATTAACTTCAGGAAATTTATATGGCGTTCCAGGGCCGGTTGCAACACATGGTTTGCCAATTGAAAAATCAGCCGACATGCCTGCACTGAATGGATGACGAAATTTTAAAATCCGGCTGTTACCAGAGTCTGAAACAAACAAATTTCCCTGATTATCGATCGCTACGCTATTCGGATATTTTAATTTGGCGTCGGTTTGCCCCGTGGAAATTGTGTTAAAGTCAGGCTGTCCAATCACCATATCAGGGATGAAGTCATGGGTAAGCGGATCATCAAACACAAGCACTCGATTGTTGTCAGTATCTGCTACGAACATATTGCCCTGTGCATCAAAGGCGATATCCCGAGGCCCATTAAAATCCGTAGGATGGCGGTTAATTGACTCAATACCGTGTATAACGGTGAAAGTCGGCGCGCCAAACACGCGGCTGGCGGGCTTTGCAGTTCTCAGCGGAGGGGTAAACATCATGACCCGATCGTTGTCCTTGTCAACCACATAGAGATTGCCGAGACGGTCAAACGCAGATTGAGACGGATAAGATAGACCAATATCATCTGGCGGATTCAGGGGGAACCTATTGGGATCGTGGTCTGTGAAATTATTCTGCCCGATCACCAGATCGGCGGTGGTATCCAGGTTGGCGGCGGAAGCCGGCAGCGTCAGCTGGAACGTCAGACTCAAGGCAAGCAGGATAAAAACAAAAATCTGCAGCTTCTTCTTCATACGGGTCTCCTGTGATTGGCTAAGAAATACGAATCTGGCTGGTTTGTAATGGTTGGGTGTTATTTGCTGGCGAAGACCCCAAAAAAAACACCCTATTTTCCTCCACTTAATCTAATTTTAGCACCTCTGGAATTAATTGTACATATTCAGCGTTTGAAAAGCGTTTGATGGAGGACACTTTCGAAAAACTCATGAAACATTAATCTATCCAATGCGGCCCCACCCAGGGAGCGTTCCAAACAGGGCGTGCCCAGCCAGGACTCGTACCCAACCTCGATCCCCCCCGGGCACAAACTGGCAGACGTGGTTATTTCGTGGATGATGGTCCGGCCAACAGAAAAATGATGCCAATTAGAACGATGAGATAGACCTCCCATGGCAAGCCCTTTTCGTCCCGGTCAGACACGCTCAACTGGTTTTCGTTGGGATGGTACCAGACCCGGATCTCGGTTCCCACAGGCATCGATCTGACCACATTTTGAGCGGACGATTCAAGGGCGTGGGTGTTGAATGTCAATTCGCTCCGGTATTCCTGTCCGTTGACGGAATATTTATATTGGACTTCGGGCTTATAAAGCTTGCGTCCTTTGGCGCCCTGCTCCTCCACAATAACAGCCGAGGAGATTTTCCCGACGGTTACAGGCCACTTTGCGCTGGCGCGGACTTTCACCCGGACATAAAAGGTTGACCAGGCGCTGTACATGCCAAAGATAACAGACCCCAGAGGAAAGAGAAAATTGATCCAGGACCAACTATCCCAAAGACTGAGCAGGCCAGCCTCGCCAAACAGCAAAGCTGTGCCGGCCAGGCCGTACAAGAGCATGACTTTTGTATTAAAATCCATCTTGGATACTTTCGATCCGAGCGGGTTGGCGTACAGGCGGTCGTCTTCGGGGGATCGGTCATTCATAAAGATTCTCCTCCAGGGCAGTTTCAAATATTTTAGCAAAAATTAACCGCCAAAAACCGCCAACCTGGCGGGTGAAACGAGGATATGGGTGTTTATAGGTGGCTGTGACACCCAAAACACCCACGCTGCACCTGCTAGCGGGCCTTACCCCCCGGCGCTGATCAGGCCGTCCACCAGTTCTTCCAAAATCGAGAGCGGAACGGAACCATTTTCCAGGACAACCCGGTGGAAGGCTTTCAAATCAGAGCGAGCGCCCAGCGCATCGGCTGCTTTCTGGCGCAAAGCCAAAATTTTCAAGAAACCCAGATAGTATGACGTTGCCTGGCCCGGCCAGACGCTGTAACGCGTGATTTCGCGCTGGGCATAACCAAGTTGGTAGCCAGCGGTGTCAGACAGGTAATTCGCAGCCTGATCAAAGCTCCAGCGCCGGGTATGGATGCCCGTATCCACCACCAGGCGGGCGGCCCGGAATGCTTCCATCCGCAGGCGCCCCAGGTCGCCCTGAGGATCGCCGGCATACGCCCCCAGTTCAGCCATCAGCCGCTCGGCGTACAACCCCCAGCCCTCGGTATAGGCGTTGAACTGCATTGCACGCCTCAGGTCAGGCAGGTTCGGGATCGCCTGGGCGATCGAAATTTGCAAATGATGGCCCGGGATGGCCTCATGATAGGCGAGCGATTTTACCCCGAACTTCGGCGTCCCGCCGGTGGTGCGCGCATAAAAAACACCCGGGCGCGAACCATCGTACGGCGCGGCCGTATAATAATCGCCATCTGGTCCGCCGACCACCGTCACGCTGGTGACAGGCAGCGGATCGAAGGCGGCAGTTAAAAAGGATTTAGCGCCATCGATCGCGGCCTCGAAGGCATCGACTGCATCCTGTCCGTTGTAAACGCCGCTGTCTTCGGTCAGCCGGTCGTACAGGCGGGGGATGCTTTCGTCTGCGGGATACCCAAGGGCCGCAAACTGGGTCCGCATTTCAGCCTGGACGCGCTCAACGTGCTGCAAACCGAGCTCGTGAATTTCGTCGGCTGTCAGGTCGGTTGTGGTCTGGCGGCGCAGGGATTGGGCATAGTATTTTCCGTCCGGATCAAACTGCCAGACGCCAATCTCGTTCCGGGCCCTGGAGCGCTGGCCCGTCATGAAGGTGGAGAGCGCCTGATAGGCCGGGATGACCGTCTGCTGGACCTGCTTCTCCACCTGCGGCAAAAAGGCGCTGGTTTCCTCGGGCGTCACCCCAGTCAGCCGATCCTTGAAGGCCGTGTAAAAATCATGCCCAGCCGGGCTCCCGCCCGCCAGGGCGTCCAGGTCGGGTTGGATCACGGATATCATAAACGCCGGCAGGATCACCCCGTTTTCCTCGCGGCGCTCCAAACCATCCAGCAAGGCGGCAATTTTCGCACCCACCTGCGAAAGACGTGAGATGTAATCTTCGGCATCCTGGCGGTTATTCAAGGGGTGGTAAAGCGTGAACAGATCATGCAGGTTGTAATGCAGACTGTTGATGATTGGGTTGAGAATGTAATCGCTGTACAGAAAGGCGGCTCCCCGTTTCAGGTCATCCAGGAACCAATCGTAGACCTTTGCGGTCACCACCTGGGCGGCGCTGAGGGCGCTGCGGTCGTAAGCTCGCAGCAGATCGAGCGTGCCCGCCTCCAGCGCCTGCGTCTGGCGCAGGAAGGCATCCGAGATATCGGTAAGATTGGCATCCCCTGCCCCATAGACATCGGCCAGGCCCAGGCTGGTGAGTGACTCCGGGTCACGGTTTGCCCAGAGGCGATAGGCTTGCTGAAAGAAATCGTCAATTTCAAGCCCGCGCAGACCAGCAAGCAAATCTGCCTGGGGGGTGGCTGTTGGGTCTGGCAGCAGAACTGCCTCAGGGCTGACCAGCGGGGTTGGGGTAAGGGTGCCGGCAGACCCGCAGGCATTCAGAAACGGCGTCACTACCATAGCGCCGCTTGCTGCGAATGCCAGGCGCAAAAAATCCCTTCGGCTTACAAATGTTTTTCTGTTCATCCTATCGATCCTCCACTTTTTGGCAAACTGGGCAAGCACCCTTATTGATTAATACCATTTGAGGGTTCCAAAAGGATCAATCAGTTTTTGGCTCCAGGGATTTAACAAGAAAGGACAAGTCATTGCGAGATTCGTACATAACGCCAAAAGCGTCACTTGACGATGATTAACAACGACCTCGGGGGTAGGGGCGACCCGCTTGGCACTGAAATAGGCGCGGCCATTATGGATAGGGTCGCCCTGCATTAGGCGCGCCTGGGCGACCCTTTCTATAACGGCGATGCAGTAATAATGCCAACCGGTGTACCCACCGGCGGGCTCGCCCCTACAGCAACCAGAAATTCATGTTATTCGTAAAAGGGGTTACTCGCCCGCCGAAGCAAGACGGCCCCCCAAAAAAAAGACGTCTGTCAAACTACTTCTTTAAAGCCAGTTCGGGTTAGTCCGAAAAGAGGTTATTTTGGGTGTTTTTTTTGTGGCTACGCCACAAAAAAAACACCCAAAAAACTCTTATCCCGAACTGACGGTAGTTAACTTTTCGGGGATGGTCAGCGCTCGAAAAACCGCTTACAATTCAGCGTATGCACACCAACACCCCCCTCTCGCGCCGCGACTTTCTCAAGATTGGCCTGCTGGCCCTGGGCTCGCTGGCTGCCGGGCCGGGCGGGTTCATCCCGCCGCTGCCGGATGGCGAAAAGCTGCCGGTTGGTATGGCCCGGGTCGCTACTGCCGAAGTCGCCCTCTACCAGGAGCCCGACCTGCGCAGCAAGCGGATCGGCCGCCTGCTGCGTGACCAGGTCATCGACCTGTGGGAGGTTGTGCGCTCGCCGGCCGGGCCAAGCCGCAACCCGGTCTGGTACCGCCTGGACGAAGGCTGGGTTCACAGCGCCCTGCTGCAGCGGGTGGACCAGCAGCACCTTAACCCGGTCGCCAGCCGGCTGGAAAGCGAGCTGGTCCCCGCCGAGATCACCGTCCCCCTCAGCCAGAGCATGCGCATCGACCGCAATGGAAACTGGAACCCGGTCTACCGGCTTTACTACCAGTCGCTGCACTGGGTCGCCGGCATCCGCCCCGGGCCAGACGGCGCCCCCTGGTACGAACTGAAGGATGAACGCCTGCTGGTCAAGTACTGCGTCCCCGCCGAGCATGTCCGGCTGTTAAAGATGGAAGAGTACATGCCGCTCTCCGTGGGCCTGCCGCTGGACGCCAAGCTGATCGAAGTCTACATCGGCGAGCAGATGCTGCGCGCCTATGAGGAAGGCAAGCTGGTGCGCGAGGTACGGATCTCCTCCGGGCTGCCCCAATTCGGCGAGTCGCCTAACGGCATCCTGACCGACACCCCGATTGGCTCGTTTTATGTCACCTCCAAATGGCCCGTGCGCCACATGGGCTACGGCTACCTGACCAGCGACCCGGATGCCTACGAGCTGCCGGGCGTGCCCTGGAATATGTTCTTCCACGAATCCGGCTATGCCCTGCACGGGGCTTACTGGCACAACAACTTCGGCAGCCGGATGAGCCACGGCTGTGTCAACATCCCCCCCAGCGAATCGCAGTGGCTCTTCCGCTGGACCGACCCCATCTACATCCCCGGCAAAATCTACACCCTCGGCCACGGCACGACGGTGAATGTGTACGAATAAAGCAGGCGCTTAGCCGCCGCGAGCCAGGGGTTAAAACCCCTGGCTCAGTACCTTGAAGCCCTTGCGATGAGTACATCGCCGGGCTGGGGAATTCAGCCCCCGCGATGTACTCATCGCCGGGGGCTTCCAAGTTCTGAGACGGGGGTTTCAACCCCCGTCGATTTCCGCCCGAGGAACGATGTTCATCCTGTTCTTTTCCTCTTGTATGCCAAAGAACCTGGGAGTTTATTGTGGGCGAAGCTCACAATAAACTCCCAACTTCCTACCCATTTTGGGATAATTAAGATAAATAATACTATATTTATATCAATTAAAACTGATAAACCTTGGGGTTTTGGGTGTTTTTTGGGCGGCTGCGCCGCCCAAAATAACCGCAGCGGCACAGTGGATGGAGGGTGCGGGTTCCTGGTTGGGCAAACCTAAAATCCGTCAACGAAAACCCGCCCTGTTTTGGATGTTCAGGGCGGGTCATTCCGCCGTAAGATTACTGGCTGTCAAGAGCGATTCGGCTTCCATCAGGCGTAATTGGAAGTCATCGCTCATGTCCAAATAGGGGCAACCATACCGTTCTGCTTCATGTTGTACAAACTGACTCCACTGAGGGATGTCTTGTGCAAACCGGCTCCGCACCTCCAAGGGTAGACCAGAATAGCCACGCGAACGGCCAGGGAAGCTATCGAAGCGGTCAAGCGTCATTTTAGAACACCCCAGGAACACTGAGCGCAGCGGGAAATGAGAGGAAAGACGCCTAATCTGCTCTGGGAGAAAATCGACTCCCTCAATCACGTAGCTGTCTGCCAGTGAATTGACCCCCCAGAGACACTGTTCCAGGCATGGAAAAAACCATTCGGCTGCAGCCGCGATCGCTTTTGGGGTAGCATCCCACTCAGTCTTTATTCCTTCAACCTGTTTCGATCTAAGCAAGGTCATCAGCAGATCCGTAGAGACCCACCCGATGCGCAGGTGAGCTGAAATTTGCTGAGCTAAGATGCTCTTACCGGTCCTGGGCGCTCCTCCGACGATGTAGATCATATTCAATCACTCCTCTTGCGATGATTAAGATAATTAATACAATATTTATATCAATTATAACTAACAAATCGGCGGATAACGGAGTTTCACGACCAAATCAAATGGACAACGGGGGTTTTGCACAGCGCTTGCAATCTCTGGCCTTCATCTCCTGAGAATTACCATAAACGTACTGTACCCAACAAAGATCCGAGACTGAGCCTCGTTATTCGCACTGTTCACATCGACCGTTTCGGAACGAATATTCAAATCGCCCAGCAAATTTGCGCCAACTGCCGCCTGGTCCGACAGTTTCACTGTGAGATAAATGACGCCTGCCGAACCACCAGGCAAGTTCCCCAGCTGCCATACCAGGCTGGATCCAGTGGGCGTCACCGCAGCCGACGCCGAAACAAAAGTCATTCCAGATGGCAGGGTATGGGTAAGCGTTACACCGACCGCAAGCTGGCTGCCCTGATTGCCATAATTCAGTGCGTAGGTAACCTCCCTGCCTGGCATAGACCCGCCAGGGCTGCTTTCGACCCACACATCCGTTGGCGTGGTCCCAATCGTCACATCGTCCAACAGCAAACTCGGCGCCGCCACATCTTTCTTAATGAACAACTGAAAAATAATTCTGACTGGCTGGCCTGAATAAGCACTCAGATCATGCGACTGCATTGCCCAACCCTCAGCGACAGCAGGGGTATTTTCCGAGGTGCTGGATAGTGTGGTCGTTACCCCGCCCGAGTTGATCAGCACATCGAAATGGCCCTGATTTTCAGCGCTATTTTTCTGCAAGTTATACCCAAACGCCAAAATTGGATGAACCATCTCCGCTGGAAGCTGGACCGTCTGACTCAACCGGGTAAAACCATCCGTCTCCGGAATGTTTACCTCACCCATATGCAGCCAGGTCTTGGTTTGCCCATTGAGACTGATATCTAAAAGGGTGGCAATTTGAAGATGATTTGTATAATCCAACCCGGCAGAATGGATGTACGGATACGTGGTTGAAGTATTCGATGTGATTAATCCATATTTTACCCAGCCATTCGCAGTTCGTTTCCAATAATTAAATTTGGCCTGGGAAAGATTAATCAAATAATCATTCCAGATCAAATGCAAATCACCCTGGGAATCAAACATCAAATAGCTAACATAAGCATAATCAGGCGTATCAATCAGCAATTCAGGAGTACTCCAGACCCCCGTACTGGACCTGCCCATGCTGACGATATTCAAATTGGGTATTGCACCCACGCTCCACATTGCTGCCAGACTGTCATCAGGCGCTTTCGCAATTGTAAAGAAGTAAATTTGACTGTCGCGCGGCAAAACAATCTCCAGATTAGACCAGACGCCCGTGCCTGTCAGCCGCTTACTCATCACAACGCCATAATTTTCTCTCAGGTCGTCGCACGGCCCCCCGCCCCACCAGATAATATCAATATTTCCCTTGTTGTCGGGTATAACGAACTGAGACATCACCCCACAATTTACCCAACTTCCGATCATTAGCGGCAGAGACCAGATCCCGGCCGGGCTGCGCCATGCATAATAAAAAACCGGCTCCGGGCGCGAGCGCCAGAAAAGGTGGAACACGCCGGTGGTGCTGTTTCGAATTAATTTCAAGTCATCCATACTGGCCGGACCATTCGCCATCACAGTTTCAGGCGCAGACCAGATGCCATTGGCAGTCTGCTGAGCATAAAACACCGAAGAACTGTCTTTCCAGACAAAATGGGCAATCCCCTGACCATCTGAAACGATATTGGAGTATGAAATTGGATACAGGCGGTTGATAATGGGTGTCCAGGATCCATCGAGATTGCGACGCCTCTGATTTAGACTGAAATTGCTCTCAATCCAGGATAGATATAACAAACCACTCTCACCTGGCGTGAGGTTTAATTCATAATTATACGTTTGTGCAACCACCTCAGCCGGCGTCCAAACTCCGCCAACCGGCTTTTGAGTGTAATAAATCTTGCCCGATGAACCCGACCACACAAAATGAGTGGTCCCCTGCTTGTCTAAAACCATGCGAATATTCTGGTAACTGGATAACATGACCGGCGTAAATGAAAAGGTATCGCCTACCCCCATCCGAACCGCCCCGCTGCCGGTCAATGCCTGGCTGGTCAGCTCGGGTTTAATCACGCCATCGCTCACCCAGGGAGAATTTATGGTGTGGGTAAATTCAAACTGCGAGGCTGCCACCACGTTATCCACAGGCGGTAAAATCGTCAACTGATCAACCTGACCTATCAGCGTGTACGAATATTTCGTTTCAGGCAATATGCCATATCCAGTTTTGGTAAAAGTTGCGGTCACTGCCCCGGCAGCGGTGATCGGCGCCTGGAAGGTGCCCATAGCGCTGCTGGTCACACCAGGCAAGATTGGCGCAGGCTGAACATTGACGTGAACATCGGGAACGGGCAAACCGAGCGAATCAACCACTTTGCCCTGCAGATTAAATCGATAGGTTGTCGTAACCGCGTCATAACCGTTTGGATCATGCCAGACTTCACTGTTTTCAGCATTATCGGTAGCCCTGATACGGAAATAATAGGTGTGACCGGGCTGACCATAAAATCTTTTCTGGTAGTCATACATCTCCCACCAATAAATCCATTCACCCGTCAGCCCGTCCCGATAATCGACAAAATACTGCTTAATGCCTGACCCACCAGGCTCTTCGGCGCTCAAATCCAATTGAAAAATGTATGGCGAATACTGAGGCAGGGGTTGGATCTTTGAAATCGGGGGCAGGTTCTCCACCACAGTCTTGCGCGCCTCATCCCCAGACCAGGCTGTTGCATTCCAGGCATTATCCACCGCCCGGTAGCGAAAATAATAGGCGTGACCGCCAATCCCCGGATAGGATATCCACGGATCAGTCGTTTTGACCCAATTGACCCACGGGTCAGCCGGGTTCTCCCGCATCTGCACTTCAATCCCCCGTAAGCCAGAGCCGCCCTGATCGCTGGCATCCCAATAAAAGGGGATTGGCGCAGGCGAAACCGCAGGCAGGCTGTTGACAGTGATCTGGGGCGCTGTGGCATCCAGACTCTGCCAGTCGGGGTTCCACTCCAGGTTGTTGGGAAAAAATGGCTCGGCGCTGGTATTGGCCGATTTCATCGCTATGGTAGCGTCGGTCCAATACCAGGCGTTGTTTTCAAAAATCCACCACACCCGGGTAAACAGGATGTACACACCATCGGGCGACCACCCGCTAACCAAAACATCATCATTATATCCAGAACCAGCGTAAAAAACCTGGGCGTTCGTGCCATCCGCATTCATGGTAAAGATTTTATAATAGGTGTCGCTATCCTCATCACAACTATACGCAATCCTCTCCCCGTCCGGCGACCAGGAAGGGCTTTGGCTGTACGCTTCCTGTGAAAGCTGGGTCTGCCCGCTGCCATCTGCATTCATCACCCAAATTCGCCATCCGCCGTTCTGGTATGAAGTGTATGCAATCTTGCTGCCGTCCGGCGACCAGGACGGCTCGCCAGAGTAGCCGCCAGGAGTTGTGGTCAGCCTTGTCTGGTGTGAGCCATCGGCGTACATCACATATACTTCCCAATTCCCATCCCGGTAAGACTGAAAAGCAATCTTACTCCCATCCGGCGACCAGATCGGTTTTTGGTTGTTGGCCGTGTAACTGGTGAGGCGCACAAGATTGGTATTGCTGACATCGACAACATAAATATCATAGCTGACTTCGCGATTGGAGGCAAATACAACCTTCGTTCCACCGCGATTCAGGCGCGGCTGGACATCATTGCCAGGACTGGACGCAAGTAATATTTCACTTGAACCATCATCATTCGCGAAATACACATTGTAATCATTCAGGTTGCGCACCGATTGATACACCAGCTTGCTCCACGGCAGGCGCACTGCCGTGGGTGCAGCAGATGGAATTGGTACCACCCTGTTCGGTGATTGAAAGCCTTCTTTACTGACGAGTGAATACGCATCCAGGATCCCTTGAGGGCCAAATTTCATCCCCCGGCGTTCTCCTTCTTCCCCCAAACGCTGGGCGTCCGCGGGCGACGTGACCAAAATTAAAAGCAAACAGGTTAGCAAAAACAAGCGTGTCAGACGATGATCAACAATTATGTGCATAAGTTCCTCATAGGTAAATGTCTTTTTTTGCTTATCCCCACAAGCGGAATACTCTATCATACAATGCCCCTGGTCGAAAGATAAAATACGAGGGTGAGATTACCCCTGATTGACATTGTGTAGTATAGCACAAAGGGGAGGAATAGGGTATGCATTTCAGGGCATCCTCTGTGACGATAATCGTGAGATGGACTACCCACTGCCGTTTCGCCATACCGCCCGGGTCTAAAGAATTTTAAAAAATAAGCGCCGTAACCGCTGCGAAGCGTACCTGCTGCACCACTTCTGGGATGCCGTATTCGATCCCGCGATGCAAAACTCATCCGGCGACTGAAGTCGCAGCGACAGTTGCAAAGCCTATCTGGTGGTGAGTACACCGCCAACAGGCTCACCAGGTCACCGGGGCGCCTGCCTTCAGTCGCCAGCACATCACTCCGTCCGCACTTTCCCCTTCCAAATCGAAGCATCACCACGTGCGAGGCCGCCCGGGTCTAAAGACCCTGGCTCAGTACGTGAAAGTCCGGCGATGGGTACATCGCCGGACTGGAGAATTTATTAGCCCCGCCAGGGGCTTTCATGTACTGAGGCAGGGGTTTCAACCCCTGCCGGCCCCCTGCAGGACGCTGTCGCCAGAATATCCAGGCCGCAGCCGCCCTTTGTCTTTTTAAAATAACCGGTCGATCATCAGCACAAAGAAGATGAAGGCCAGGTACATGCTGGAATAGCGGTACATCTTCCAGGCCAGCTTGTTGCCGCCCTCTTTCCAGACCTTCCAGGCGGCGTGCAGCAGCCAGAGCCCCAGCACGGCCGAGCCGATCAGGTAGATGCTGCCGCCCAGGCCCATCACCGGCATCAGCAGGGTCAGGATCACCAGCAGAATGGTGTAAATCAGGATCTGGCGGCGGGTTTCTTCTTCGCCGCGCACCACGGGCAGCATGGGCACACCCGCCCGGGCGTAGTCTTTGGCGCGCACCAGGGCCAGGGCCCAGAAATGGGGTGGGGTCCACATGAAGACCAGCACAAAGAGCAGCAGCGAGGGGATGTTCAGGCTGCCGGTGGCGGCCGCCCAGCCCACCAGGGGCGGGATGGCCCCGGCCCCGCCGCCGATGACGATGTTCTGGACGGTGGTTTTCTTCAGGTAAACCGAATAGATCAGGACATAATAGATCATCCCCGCCAGGCAGAGCAGCGCCGAGAGCAGGTTGACAAAGGCCACGGTCAGGTAAAACGAAGCCAGGAGCAGCGCAGCCCCAAATGCCAATCCCTCGGCGGGCGTCATGCGGCCAGACGGGATGGGGCGCTTCTGGGTGCGCTGCATTTTTTCGTCATCATAGCGGTCAATGTACTGGTTGATCGCCCCGGAGCCGCCGGCCGCCATAAAGCCGCCCAGCATCGTCCAGAAGGTCAGCCAGAGCGAGGGCCACTGGCGGGCGCCAATCACCATTCCGGCGTAGGTGGTGACCAGGAGCAAAACCACCACAATCGGTTTGGTCAGCATCAAGAAGTCTTTGAGCAGCACCGGGAGCTTGCGCTCGAGGGTGGACTGGCGGTCGGCCTGTTCATCCTCAGGGCTGCGGGCAGCCAGGCCCACAATCACGGTCTGAGCGGCGATGACCGCCCAGACGGCTACAGCGGTCGCCTGGTGCAGGGCCACGAAATAGACCGGCGAGCCGGGTGTCAGGCGGGCGCCAAGCAAAGCCTGCGAAAAGAGCAGGACGGCCGCGGCCGTGCTGGCAACCAGCAGCGGCGCATGGCTGCGCTGGGTCTGCCAGGCCTGCCCCAGCCAGACCAGGGTCAGGAGGGCCGTCAGCCCCACCAGCAGGCGGTGCGCCAGGCTGAACCAGCCCAGCGGCCCCTGCGGCAGGCAGAGCGGCCAGCCCGTGCAGCTTTGGGCCGCCGGGATGTAGGTTACCAGGCTGCCGCTGACCCACAGGACAGCCAGCAGCCCCAGAATGACGAGCGAGAGGCGGGCAAAACCCGTCTTGAAGGTCAGACGCGGGGCGTCAACCCCGGCCAGGCGGAAATAGGCGGCCGTCAGCGGCACAACCAGCAGCCCCTGGATCAGCAAACTGAGCGCCATGTGCAGCCCGCTCAGCACGGGCTGGCCGGCCGTCTGGCCTGCCAGGGTCACCACTGCGCCCAGGATAATCTGAGCGCCAAAGGCCAGCCCGGCGGCATAGTAGGGGTACATCAGGAGCCGGTCAGCCGAGAAGCGGCGCAGACCGTACCCGGCCACCAGCAGCAAGACCAGCCCGGCCAGGGCGGTGGCCGCCCGGTGCAAATAGGTGAAGAGAACCGATTCGCCCCCGGCCGGCAGCGCCCAGGAACCCAGGCAGGTCGGCCAATCGGGGCACGAGCCCCCAGACTGCGTCACCCGGATCACACCGCCAATTACATTTAATATGAAGACGGCCAGCACCGCAGCCAGGCTGAGGTAGCGGAAAGTGGACAGTTCGCGTTGGGTGTGTGAATTGCGCATGGTTTCTCCTCGGGATTATTTTACCGAAGAAGGCTGTCACTCAACGGATGATTCAGGGGGTGATTTTTTAGCCGCCTTTTCTTCATTAAGGATGAAAAAGGGATAGCCCAGAAAGAGGAGTGTCGCAAAGGTGAACCACTGCAGAGCATAGCTGGCGTGCGAGCCTTCACTCAGGTCCAGCTCGGGCTGGACACGGGATGGGATCGTCTGGCTGGCGGTGTCTGGGGCAGGCGCGCTCTGGCCGCCCCCGGGTATCTGCTGGACATAGATGGGCAGCAGCTCGCCCGGCAGATCCAGCTGGGCGGCCATCTGCGGCAGGTTGGCCAGGTTCCAGGCCGCCAGGCGCTCCCCGGGGGCCGGGGTGGCATCCACCATAAAGCCAAAATCGCCTTTGAGCTGCGCCAGCCGGATCACGCCCGCCACCTGCTGCAAACCGGGCTCGTCGAACTGCGGCCAGCGGCCGGCGGCCATCCCGGCCAAAAAGTCGGCCTCGGGGATCCAGCCCCGGTTGACCAGCACAAAGCTCTGGGTGCCGGCGATCTGGAGCGGGGTCAGCAGAACCGCCCCGGGCTGTCCATTCAATACCTGATTGCGCAGGGCCACCTGCTGGTCAAAGCGGTACTCGCCCTGCACCAGAGCGGGGGCGTACTCCAGGTCGAGAAGTTCGGCCGGCAGCGCCTGGCTGTTGAGGTCCAGCGGCGGGCGGGCCATGGCGGCGGTCACCCGGGCGTTAAAAACCCGGCGCTCGGCCAGGCGGTCCAGCTGCCAGATGCCCAGGCGGGCCAGCACCAGCACCCCGGCAAAAGCCAGCAGGGTGGTCAGAATCCATCGTTTGGAAAACAGGCGCAGCACAAACATTATTGGCTCCCGCCATCCGGAACCAGCGGCTTTGCCACCAGGCTGTAGACCAGCAGCAGCATCAGGGTGGGCATGGCGCCGTACCAGGCCGCATTCAGGCGGCTGCGCCAGGTGATGGCCTCTTTCACCGTCAGGCCAAAGTAACGCGTGGTTTGAAACGAACATTCATAAGCCATGTCCGAAACATCGCCCAGCAGCATGCTGGCGCTCTGCCCGGCGGGGATGAACAGTGGGCCGAGGATGTGGTTGGTGTCATCCTGGTTATCCACCACCAGCTCGTCGCCCACCACAAAGGTCATCGCATCGGCAATCCCGGTGGCCTCGCCGGCCGCGATCTTCTGGGCTGTGCCCGCCGGAATCACGATCGAGACCTTCTGCGGGCCGCGTGACAGGTCGTTGCCCATCACCCGAAAAGCGATCTCGCTGATCAGCAAGGTGGCGGCAACCGAAATGACGAACAAAATTGCCAGGCGGCGAAAAAAAGGCAGCAAATAAGGGTTAGCCAGTTTCATAAGTTCTCCACGCAAATCAATCTGGCCCAATTGTACCCCAAACCGACCCCGGCTCGGGTTCGCTCGAAAAGAGTTTTGTCTGCCTGTTCAGCCGGTCTGTTAGTCGGCCGGATCCAGCACCAGGATCGGGATCTTGCGCCCACCGGTGCGGGTTTTATAGGCAGCATAGCCAATGTACAGGCTAACAGCCAGGTCCCAACAGGCGTCGTATTCTGCTCCATCGATTTCACGCGCCACATACTGGCGGGTCTTGCCTGAACGCAAAATGGTGGCTTTGGGATTGGCGCGCAAATTGAAATACCACCCGGGGTGATGCTTCTGGCCCCAATTCGAGGCAATCAAAATAATCTTTTCACCGTCCGGGATTCCAATCAGCGGCACCGAGCGGGGCTGACCGCTTTTGGCGCCGATCGTTGTCAAAGTAACCACTGGCAGCCCCGTAACCAGGCTGGTGACAGAAGTTCTGCCTTTTGAAAGTTGGATTACCGGCCGGTCCAGGTGATGAAACGTAACCGAGAACAGGCGCGCCGCCAGCCTTGTGGAAGCGAACTTATGACCAAAACGCTGCCAGGCATTCGGGCGCGGCAGTTTTTCATCCATACATACCTCCGTAAATTTTTACCAGTAATGAAGGCGGCCCCAGGCTCGCCCGTTGTTGATGATATTAACCCCGGTTCGCTCAAAAAGTGATTATTTTGGGTGTTTTTTGGTTGACTTCACCAACCAAAAAACACCCAAGAATCTCTTCTCTAGAACTACGATGACCCTGGCAGCTAATTCCGGACAGCCTCGAGTGTCATATCCGACGTTTTGAGAACCAGGCGCTGGATGCCCTGGACGCTGCGCTCAAAGTCAAACCGAGTTTCCTTCAAGCGGAAACCGACCCACTCGGCGCTCACCTTGTAAGGCTTGATCTCCTGCGGCGCGCCGCCGGTCTGGGTGGCGTAGAACTTGCCAGCATGGGCGGTGATGGTGAAAGCCAGCCCGGCGACAGGCGTCTGGTAGACCCCGACCAGGGCAGCCGTCAGGTCCGGGTCCAGCTCGGGCTGTTTGCGGGTGAAGATCACATTCTCCACACTCGGCTCAATCGGCAGGGAGAGCGAGTCGATCTCGCCCTGGTCGTTGGTCAGAAAGCGCACCTTGACCCAGGCGTCAAAATCGGCCAGGTACCACTCAAAAATATCATAGTGATAATGGCGGAAGGCGGACCAATCCAGGCTGCCGACCGAACAGGCCTGGAGCTGATCGCCGTTCAGGCGGATGGCAAAATCCGGGTAGCCGTCCGTTTTAAATGCGCCGGTGTAGGTTTCGAGCGGGTGGCTGGGTGGCGCTCCGGTCACCTTCTCTTCGGCGGCGGTCTGCTTGGCCCGGGCCTCGCCCACAATGAACGGGTCGAACAGATCGTGGAATTTTTTGTTCCAGTCCTGCTCGGGCAAATTCAGGGCCCGGTCAACGCACTCATACAGCAGCACATCCCGCAGCGGCAGGCTGGCGACATTCGTCAGCACCACAATCCCGATCTTCTCCTTAGGCAGTGCGCCAATGATCAGACTGTGACCCTCCACATTGCCGCCGTGGTGGAGCAGGGTCGTACCCTGGTAGGGCTCTATAAACCAGCCCATCCCGTAGGTCGAAATTGCGGTGCCCATCAGCGCCTCGTGATACCCGCCCGCCGGGATGATGGTTTGGGGCAGGTGCATCTGCTTCAGGTTGGCTGCCGACACCAGGCGCAGATCACCCACCTGGCCCTGGTTGACATGCACCTTCAGCCACTGGGTCAGGTCTGCCAGGGTGGAGAAGAGCGCCCCGGCTGCCCCGGGCGAAAGCTCGGTGTGCAGGCCAAAGGGCATGTTGATCAGCCCCTTTGCGCCGCCGTCCGCATCCCGGTCGACCCGATAGCCTTTGGCGGTCAACTGCCCGGCCTGAGGCGGCTCGGGCTGGAAATTGGAAGCCGACATACCCAGCGGGCCAAAGACCCGCGCCTGCATAAAGTCCTCCCATTTTTGCTGGGCGAGCTTCTCCACCAGATAGGCGGCGGCGTAATACATCAGGTTGTTGTATTGGAATTTCTCGCGGAAAGTGGCGCTGAATTTGAAGTGTTTCATGCGCTTGATAAATTCCGCCCTGCTGATATCCAGCCGCCAGGCCGCAAAATCGTGGCGGGGCAGGCCGGTGCGGTGGCTCAGCATATCCCGCACCGTCACATGCTGGGTGACATAGGCGTCGTCCAGAATAAACTCGGGCATGTATTCGCGCACGGGCTTGTCCCAATCCAGCTTGCCCTCGTCCACCAGCAGCGCCGCGCTCAGCGCCGTAAACGACTTGGTGACCGAAGCCATCGCAAAGCGGGTGTCGGCGGTCAGCGGGAGCTGGTTTTCCACATCCCGCAGGCCAAAAACGGCCTGGTGGATGACCTCGTCACCCTTCACAACCGCCAGCGCCACCCCCGGGCACGACCACGAGCGCATGGATTCTTGAATATATTGATCGAAATTCTCAAAACGATTCATGCAGTTTCTCCTCAACAAAGAACGGGGTCTGGTTGGATAAGGTATATGGTTGTATGTTTCCTTGGGTTGGTTTATTATAACAAAATCGGAAACTACAGAACCACTGAAAGGATGAATTAAATGAAGCCACTGAAAAATGCCTTCCGACAGGAACGGGGTTTTTATCAGTGGCTTCAGAATTTCTCAGTGCCTCAGTGGTTCAATCCTCCCCCAGTGCGAGGGGAAGGTGAAGCTCACCTTACGTCATTTACCGGCATTCGACTTCCACCCCAGGTGAGCCGCACCTCCTGGGAAGCATCACCACCCGATAGGTGCGGCTCACTTCATCACCCCCGACCAGCCTACAAACCAGGCCTGAAGTGAGCGTCTGACAATATCAGCTGCACCTTCCCTTCACACCGGGGAAAAGGTTGAACCGCCAGGCCCGCCAAGAAATTCTAAAAAAAACTTTGCGCCTTCCACCCCTTGCGCCTTTGCGTTTTGATTAACCTTCGCGCCCTCCGCGGCTTCGCGGTTTAAATCTCCCCATCCCAGAACCAGGCTTAACACAAAACGCCGTGCGCTGGATACCAGCACACGGCGTTTGTATGATAATGCAAGCCCTACTTAACCAGATTCCCGATCAAATACAGGGCCGGGTAGTAGAAGATCCAGACCACGTCCACGAAGTGCCAGTAGACCACGGCGGCTTCAACGCCCCAGTGCTTCTGAGCGGTGTACAGGCCCTTATCGGCCTTGCGGATGATCAGCCAGAGGAAGATCAGCCCGGTGATGACATGGAAAGCGTGCATGCCGGTCATCAGGAAGAAGATCGCCCCATACACATCCTTGTTGACCGGGACGTGGGCGCCAGCCAGGGGCCACTCCACAAACAAAACCCCGGCCACAAAGACCGCACCCAGCCCCAGGGTCAGGAGTGCATATTTGCGGAACGATTTGAGATCGCCAAACTGCATGGCAGTTTCGCTGCGATTGGCAAAAAAGCTGCTGGCCAGCAGGACTATCGTCACCAGAAAGCCCAGCTGCTGGTTCAGTTCGGGACGGGTGTTGCCCCACAGATAAAAACGGGCAATCAGCATCCCGCCGAACGTGAAGGCGTCCGAGAGCAGAAACAGCCACAAACCCAGGCGGTTCATCGCCAGACGGTTTGAAGAAGCGTGCGCAGTTGTTTCAGCAGACATTAGTGCTCCTCCCCATTGGAAAAGAGACGGCCAATGTGCATATAATCCCGGATCACCAGAAAGGCCTTGAACACACCAATCAGGATCAGGACAAAGCCCATATCAGCGCCTACTTTCAGCAGGTTTTGACCGGTTACAGCGATGATGTACTCACCGACCGAGGCGACCGCCAACAGAATCAGGATCGTGACACCCGCGCCATATTTTTCTTTTTTCTTTGCTTCAAGATTTGCGTCTTCCATTTTCTTCACTCCTCAACTAATCTGCGCCAACAGCCGCACCGGCAGCAGGCGTACCGGCGTCGCCATGGACAGGAATTTCCACATAATATTTAGACCCTGCCAGACCGTAATCGTAGGGCTCACCAACCACCTCGAAGGGCTGATCCCGGAAGTTGTGCACCGGGGTGGGCGAAGGCAGCATCCATTCGGGCGAGCGCGAGCGCCAGGGGTTGAGCGGCGCCGGAGCGCCCTTGACCGCACTGACCCACAGATTGTAGAACAGGATCAGCACAGACAGCCCGATCACAAAAGCCGCAATCGTCACCAGCAGGTGGGGCGTGTTCAACTGCGACATCCCGGGATAGTCCGCCACACGCCGGCGCATACCGAGCAGCCCGGCGAACATCTGCCCGAAAGACTGGACATAGAAGGCCGGGAAGAGCAGCCAGAACTGGACCTTGCCCAGGCGTTCGTTGTACATCTTACCGGTGATCTTCGGGAACCAGTAGTACAGGGCCGCCATGAACGGGAAGATGAAACCGCCAAACATGGTGGCATGGAAATGGCCCACGATGTAATAGGTGTCGTGCAGGTGCAGGTCAGTGGCAACGGTACCATTCGGCGGTCCAGACAGGCCGCCCACCAGGAAGATCGCCACGCCGCCCAGGGCGAAGAGCATGGGGGTCGAAAGATCGAGCTTGCCCTTCCAAATCGTTGCCACCCAGCTGAAGAACTTGACCCCGGTGGGAACCGCCACCAGCAGGGTGCTGTACATGAAAGGCACCCGCAGGTACTCTTCCATGCCCGATGTGAACATGTGGTGCGCCCAGACGAAGAAACCAACCAGGGCGATACCCAGCGAAGACATGGCAACCCAGCGGTAGCCAAACAGCGGCTTGCGTGAGAAGACCGGCAGCAGCTCGCTGATGATACCCAGGCCGGGCAGAATGAAGACATACACCGCCGGGTGCGAGTAGAACCAGAACAGGTGCTGGTAAAGAATGGGATTGCCGCCCTTGGCGGGGTCAAAGAAGCCCATCCCCAGCATGCGCTGGAACATCACCATCTGGAAAGACAGACCAATCAGCTGGGTGGCGGTGGTGGAGATGATCGCCGTCGCCAGCGCAGTCCAGACAAAGATCGGCATCCGGAAGTAGGTCATGCCCTTGGCCCGCATGTAGACCACCGAGACAATCACATTGATGCCGCCCATGATCGAAGAGATACCGATCAAATAAACGCCCAGGAAGAACATTTGCATGCCCAGCGGAGCGCGCACCGAGAGCGGCGGGTAAGCCACCCAGCCGGTGTTGACGCCGCCCAGGAACAGGCTGCTGAGAAGCAGCACAGCCGCCGGAACGTTGATCCAGTAAGCAAAACCATTGATGCGCGGGAAGGCCATGTCGCTGGCGCCGATCAGCAGCGGGGCGAGGTAGTTGGTCATCGCACCGATGCCCAGCAGGATGGCGCCGATCATCACGATGCCGTGCAGGCTCATGAAGGTATTGTACTCATCCCCGGTCTTGAAGATCTGCAGCCCCTGCTGAACCAGTTCGACTCGAAAAACCAGGGCAAACAGGCCGGCAACCGAAAGCAGCAAAAAGCTGGTAATGGCATACTGAATCCCGATCACCTTGTGATCGACCGAGAAGCTGAAATAGCGCACCCACGAGGGCCAGCTCGGGTCATCTTCGGGGTGGTCGGTCACTTCTTCGCCCAGGGCAGATTTAATCCAGGCGTCGAGAGCGCCCACCCCGTACATAAAGCCAATCGTGGCAAACAGGCCGCCCACCACCCAGACCGCGTCGAGCGTGCCATTGAAGGGCAGGCGCATGATCAGGCGAATGACATGCACCAGAGCCTGCCCCAGCAGCATCCCGATCACAAAGCCGATCAGGCCGCGGGTCATACCAAGTTTAAGAATTGGGTATTGATTCTTTTTCATTCATTTCCTCCTTTATTTGAGGGTCTCAATCCAGCCGATAATTTCGTTAATCTGCTCAGGGGTGAGCGAGTTGCCAAAATTGCCGGGCATTGCACTTTTGCCGGTGGCGCCGTAGCCCTTCACCAGCTTGGCGTTCGGGTTGATGATCGATTCCTTCATGTAGAGCTCATCGGCGAACACCAGCGACCCATCTTCCAGCTCCACCTGGCTGCCGTACAGGCCCTTGTAGGTTGGGCCAACGCCGCCGGCAGCGCCATCGGTGTTGTGGCAGGCCTTGCAGCCCTGGGTGCGGTACCAGTACTCGCCGCGGGCGATCGGGTCCGTCGGGACCTTCGAGTTTTCGATAAACTCTTTGAAGGCTTCTTCCTTGACAACCTGAACATCTGCAACCATAAACGTGTGGTCGCGGCCGCAAATTTCGGCGCACATCAACTTGAATTTACGTTCTTTGGTCGGCGTAATCCGAAGCTGATTAATCGCTCCGGGCACAGCATCCTGTTTGACCCGGAATTCGGGCACCCAAAAAGCGTGCAGCACATCATCCGAGGTGATCAGCAGCAAAGCCTGCTTGTTGACCGGCAGGACCAGCTTGTCGGAGGATACACCGTATTCGGGATACTCAAAGGTCCAGGCCCACTGGCGGCCCGTGACCTTGATTTCCAGCGCTTTGGGGTCCGGGCGCAAAACGCTTGCCAGGGTGTTGGAACCGATGATGGCAAAAATCACCACAATCACCAGGGGAATGCCAGTCCAGGCCAGCTCCAGCGGGGTGTTGCCTTCAATATGCTGCGCATCTTCCATATCGCCCGGTTTGCGCCGGAAAACGATCACGCTGTAGATCATCAACCCCATGATCAATGCAAACAGAAATGAAATCACATAAAACTGATAGCTAAAAAGTTGGTCAATAAAAACTGCCTGGGCGCTCGCCTGGACAGGCAGTAAGTTGGCTGGCGTCAGCACAAACAGGCCGCCAACGGTCAGCAGGGCAATCACGAGCACCACTCCGATCACATGCTTCATAACGCTTCTCCTCTACTAAAAATATGCCTCATTTCCGTCCGGCTGCCAGACCACAACGAATCGCCGGCCGAAAATGGTAAGACCCAATTGACTAGTGCAGCCAATCCTCCGTCTGCGAAGCCGCCAGGCTGCGGCGGTCGTAGACGATGGCGGTGCTTCCACCTTCTTTGAGGGAGAGCAGAACCACCCTCATCTGGTGTTCGCTTTCCACAAAGCGAGCCAAAAATTCATCCCGGTTCACATCCTGGTCGTCATAATCCACAACCACCAGGTGGGGCAGCAGTTTCTCCAGAGCGCTCACCGCGGCCTCGACACTCGAAACAAGATTAACCGCGTAAATTTCACCATTTGGGCGGCTTTCCAGCAAATGCTGGATGCCTTTGCCAAACAAAGGGTGGGAAGAAACGATTAATACACGCCGAGATTCTTGATCAACGATTTGAGCCATACGCCTGCAGTACCTGTCAATTTTGGTCGGATTGTATAAATAATTTACCAAACCCGCCCCTTTTTGTCAGTCGCCAGAATGGATTTGAAAGGAGGATTTAATAAACACAGACGGGTGATTTTAATAATCACCCTGCTGTGGTCGTGGGTCAATCCGCATTTACACAGCAGAGTGAATAGCGAGTACAATCCGTGTCGCCCCTATTGGGTGTTTTTGGGTGGCTGCGCCACCCAAAAACACCCAAAACAAATTGTAGATTTACCGGAGAATAAGCATGTTGACGAAAACTTCCCGATATTTAACCTACCTGACTGCACTGCTCTATTTCATCCTCGGAGGTTTGATGTTCGTCTTACCCGAGCGCATGGCGCCGTTGTTCGCCTGGAAAGTGTCTGGGTTTGTAACCATGACGATCGGGGCCTGGTGCCTGGGCAATGGCTTTCTGGCCTGGATCAGCGCAAGGCGCTGGGATTGGAAGTTGGTTTACTCGGCCCTGATCTATTTATGGCTTTTCGGCCTGCTTGAAACCGGCGTCGTAATCGCCTTTCGCGAAAAGCTCAACCTGGCGCATCCCCTTGCCTGGTTGTACCTGGCGGCATTGTTGGTCAACAACCTGACTGCACTGTTGGGCGTCCTGGATTGGTTCAGGATCCGCCCAGCCGGCGAACGGTTTGGGCCAGAAGTGAATCGGGCGGCGTTCAGCATTGTCGTGATCTTTATCGCTTTTGTGGGTTTCTTAGGCGCGTATGGCCTTATCGCAAAGGTTGGCGCGTTTGGCACCAACGGAGGTATTTTCCCCGAAGTGATGTCTGCATTTACCTTACGCAGCTTCGCCGTCTTTTACCTCGCACTGGCGCTGGCTATGGTTCCGCACCTGTGGAACAAGAACCTGAACGCCCTTTTACACCACGCTTTTGCCGCCTATGGATTGGTGGTCATCATCACCCTGGCCGCTTTGGCGTACCTTCCCCTTTTCGATTTTGCCCAGCGCCCGGGTGGGCTTGCCTATTTTGGGGCCTATCTGGCGGTAGGCCTTCCCCTGCCGCTGGCGTTTCGAACATTTGGAACCGGGTCCCGAAAACCATAATACAGTCACGCTCTGTTTGCCGGACCGGTTCGTACCGGTGCGGCCCAACCCGCCTGTATTAAAAAATAATAGGGTTGTCCGGCTTTGCCGGACAACCCTATTATTTAATTATTCCTGGTGGATCAGCCCGAGCTGGTTGGCCTTGCTGACAGCCTCGGCCCGGTTGGAGGCGTCCAGCTTTTCAAGAATGTGGCGGATATGGGTCTTGATGGTATTCTCGGAGACGAACAGCGAAGCCGCAATCTGGGCGGTCGTCAGGCCCTTGGCCAGGGCATCCAGCACATCAATCTCGCGCTTGCTGATCCCTTTATCTCCCATCGGCGTGCCGGCGTTCATAATCGCCCGCATGATCGGCTGGGTCACCTCTGGCGCCAGCACCGATTTACCCGCCTGCACCTGCAAAATGGCCCGGCGCAGGTCGTCGGGCTCGGCGTTTTTCAACAGATAGCCCTCCGCCCCGGCGTTGATGGCCCCAAACAGGTCATCTTCCTGGCGCGAGATGGTCAGCATAATAATCTTGGTCTTATCATCGGGCAGCAGGGCCTCAACCGCCTCCACCCCGCTCATCACCGGCATGTTGACATCCATCAACACCACATCCGGTTTCAACTGGCGCACAACCTCCACCGCATCCCGGCCGTTGGCTGCCTCGCCCACCACCTTAAACTCGGGCATATCATTTAATAAACCAATTAATCCAGCCCGAAAAAGGGCATGGTCATCCACAACAACTAAACGAACGGGAGCCATCTAAACCTCCAACTGCCGGTGTGTTTGATGCGGCAAACGAACGCGCACGGTTGTCCCATTACCAGGCCGGGAGATGATCTGAAAATCAGCCCCCAGCAGCTCGGCCCGCTCACGCATTCCGCGTAAACCATAGCGGGATGGGCGCGGAATATCTTCCACCGAAAATCCTTCGCCGTCATCTTGAATCGCCAGGATCAGATCACCGCTGTCTTGAAAACATGAAATCCAGGCATGGCGCGCATTGGAATGCTTGCGCACATTGCTCAGGGCTTCCTGGGTGATCCGGATGAGCTGGGCGTGAACCTCGGGCTGGAGCTGGATCTGCACATCCACCTTGACCAGCGAGACCTCCAGCGGGCTGACGGAGCCATCCGAAGAAAACTCAACGGCAACCTGGGTCAGCCAGCGCTCCAGCGGGTTGTCGCCCGGGCCGTCCGGGGTGATCCGCAGCCCATCGATCGCCTGGCGGGCGTCCTGATAGGCCGAGGCCAGGGTGGTGTACGACAGGCGCATGGCGGCGGTCAGACGGTCGCGGTCGCCGCGCTCCAGGTAGGTCTGCATCTGGGCGGCCTGCAGCTTCAAAAAGCCCAGGGTCTGGGCCAGCCCGTCATGAATTTCACGCGCCAGGCGGGTGCGCTCTTCCATCATCGTCTTGTATTCCAGCCCGGCAATCTGGACGGCATTTTGAATCAGCGCCCCGATTTGCTCGGCCATACCTTCCAGCAGGGCAATATGGCGCTGGTGGAAGTAATCCCCGCGCCGGTCACCAACCAACAGCACCCCCACCGGTTCGGCCGAACCGATCCGGATCGGCGCAGCAGCCCAGGACAGATTATTGGCCTGCTGCCCGGAGAACTGGGCCTGGCCCGTCTGGTAGACCGTCATCACCACATGGTTGAGGATCTCTTTATCCTGGGGGGCAATTTCGCCGGCGCAAATTTCACCATTTTGCAGCCCGGCCTGCTGGGCAACCGCAGACGCCGGGTTAAAAAGCAGGAAAGCGAAATCCACACTCAGGGTGGTGTACAAATTATCCAGCATCCCGTTCAGGACAGCCTTCAGGTCGCTTTTGGGGCGGGCCGAGCGCAGCTGGGTCAGGGTTGAAATCTCGCGCTGGCGCAGGCGGTCGCTTTCCAGGGCCAGGGCCGTGGCGTCCACCAGCGAATTGAGAAAAGCCATGTTCTGCTCGGGGATCTGTTTTTTATCCGGCATATACAGGTTCAGCATCCCCAGGTTTTGCTCGCCATAGCGCAGCGGGAAACAGAAAATACCCAGCGCATCTGAGAAGGGGCCCTTCAAAAGGACACACGAGCCATCGTGGTTTTCGAGCTTTGAGCAGGCGGCGCACACCTGGCGCACCGCCGAGGAGGCCAGATATTCCAGAAAAGCATCCGGGATAGGGAAAGGGAACTCCCCCACCCGGGTGGATGCCATGGGCTGGCCGCGCTCATCCAGCGGCACAAACGAAGCGCCCATGGCGCTGGTGGTCTGCATGGAAAGCTTCAAGACCAGGGCGATAATCTCATTTTCATCGCCCGTCTCCACCAGCTTGCGGTTTACATTTAAAATGGCGCTCAGTTGGGTCTCGGTTTCGGCGCGCAGTTTCTCAGCCTCAGAAAGCTGCGACTGGACGGTAAACATTCTGCGGTTCGTCCGGACCTGCCAGATGAACAAACCGATCAGCAAAACCAATAAGAACACATCTAAAGCAATCGGAATTATCAATGTTTGATCCACAACGTAATTTTACCCGAAAATTAGAAGTATGGGTTATTTGGGGTGCTTAATCATGAAAAGCCCGCACCGTTTGAGTGATGACGGGCCGGCCCCTGCACAAGGCGGCGCTGCGTCCTTGTAGGGGCGCCCCGGTTGGCAATTTTATGGTATCGCCGTTACAAAAAGGGGCGCCCGGAGACGCCAAAACCGGGCGACCGGCGGTGTGTACACCGCGGCGGGCTCGCCCCTACACAAGGCGGCGCTGCGTCTGAGGGGCAGACGTCTGGTTGGGCAAGGCCAAAAAACCTACACACAACCAGCGATTGATTGCTTTTTACCCCCATATCACACAGGGTTATCTCGTGGTAAAATTCACTATCCTTCATAATTCTAAGAAAAGATGAAAATGGCCGGATTGAATTTTGAGCATCCCTTTCCGCCATCGCAAAATCTTGCGATAAATTAATTTTGCCCGTTCGCATCTGCGCCCCGCGCTGTGCGAACGGGTTTTTGTTTCGACTGACTGCCACCCCGGATTGTCCAAGGAGCTCCCCCATGAAACGCACCATCCCAGTTTATTTTCTTATCGTCATTTTCCTCTTTGCGGTCCTGTTTACCAGCAGCGACCCGGTCCGGGCCGATGTGCTTCGGCTGCCGCTGGCCTCCGGCGGAGCGCCGCAGGTGGTGAGCTACCAGGGCCAGGTGACGGTGGGCGGCAGAGCCTACAATGGCCCAGGCTATTTCAAGTTTGCCCTGGTCAACCAGGCGGGAAATGTCAGCGCCTGGTCGAATGACAGCACCTCCATCGCTGGCAGCGAGCCAGCCAGCGCCATCGCCATCGTGGTCAGCAATGGGCTGTTCAACGTCCTGCTGGGCGACACCAGCCTGCCCAATATGGCTGCCCTGCCGGCCTCAGCTTTCAGCCAGCCCGACCGCTTCCTGCGGGTCTGGTTCAGCAGCACCGACACAGCCTACAGCCTGCTCAGCCCCGACCGCCGGATTGCCGCCGTGCCCTACGCCCTGCAGGCCGAAAACGCCGGGGATGCCGGCACCCTGGGCGGGCAGGCGGCCAGCGCCTTTGCCGCCAGCAGCCACACCCACCCGGCTTTGACTGCCAGCACGGGCCTGTCTGGCGGCAGCTACACCGGCGGGTCCAGCGCCGCTTTTTCGGTGGTTTACGGCGCTTCGGCCGGGAGCGCCGTGCAGGGCAGCCAGACCATCAGCATCAGTGCCGGCAGCGGGCTGACCGGCGGGGTGAGCGCCGATGCCCTGGGGGACGGCGTGTCGGCCACCTTGAATGTGGTCGGCGGGAATGGGATCAGCGCCAGCGCCGACAACCTGGACCTTGGCCCGCTGAGCGCCAACTGGAACCAGACCGGCGCTTTCGATGTGGTCTTGAACAATGCGGCCAGCGAACTGTCTCTGCTGGAATCGGCTGGCGGTACCTACTATGGAACGCTGGACGTCGGCGACCTGGCTGCCAACCAGACCTACAATTTCACCACCGGCGGCACCGTCTGGACATCCGGCAATGACGGCGCAGGCAGCGCTCTGGATGCCGACCAGCTGGACGGCCTGCACGCCAGCGCCTTTGCCCCGGCCGGCATCTCCTGGCTGCTGGGCGGTAACGCCATCAGCAACCCGCTGACCCAGTTCCTGGGCACCACCAATGCGCAGCCGCTGGTCTTTCGCGCCTTCGGTACAGAATACATGCGCCTGGATACCAACGGCAGGCTGGGCATTGGCACCACCGCACCAACCTCCAGGCTGTACGTCCAACAATCCACGGCGTCCGGCACGGTCGGAACTTTCAATAATACCGCCACCGCAGGACGTTCTTACGCTGTTGTAGCTTACACCAACAGTACAACCGACGGCACCCACACCGTTCATATTGATGCGGCTGGCACATCTGGAAATACCGACGGCCTGTATGTGATGAACCGCAGCACCAGCAACAATGCTGCCGCGGGTTATTTCACCGCATCCGGCGCAACGGGGATGGTGACCGGGGTCTGGGCAGACATCAGCAGCACCAACAGCAGCTCAGCCGCGGCCTATTTCCGGGTCAGAAGCGTAAGCGGCGCCGGCTATGCAGGCTGGTTTCAGGGCAATGTGAGAATCCAGGGCACGCTGACCAAAAGCGCCGGTTCGTTTAAGATCGACAACCCCCTCAACCCGGCCAACCAGACCCTCTCGCATTCGTTTGTTGAATCGCCGGATATGCTGAATATCTACAACGGCAACATCGTGCTGGACGAGAACGGGGAGGCCGTTGTGCTGCTGCCGGATTGGTTCGAAGCCCTGAACAAGGATTTCCGCTACCAGCTGACCTGCATCGGCGGTTTTGCCCAGGTCTACATCGCCGAGGAAGTTCAAAACAACCAGTTCAAGATCGGCGGCGGCAGCCCGGGGCTCAAGGTCTCGTGGCAGGTGACCGGTGTCCGCAAAGACCCGTACGCCGAAATGAACCGCATCCCGGTGGTGCAGGATAAACCCGCCGAGGAGGTGGGAACGTACCTCTGCCCTCAATGTTACGGCCAGCCGGCCTTGAGCGAAAGCCAGTCACAGCCTTATGCTTACAATGAAAACCCAACCCGCTGAGCCCGGAGCGCCTGGAATGAAACCTGAACGCAAATTACTCCTCAGTCTCGGTCTGCTGCTGGGTCTGCTGGCGCTCCTGGCCGGCGGGGTGCTGGCGGGCGGGGGCACCCTCACCGCCTGGCAGACGCTGACCGGCGCAGGCGGCGGCCCGGCCTCCGGAAGCGATATCACCCTCAACGCCACCCTCGGCCAGCCGATCATCGATTATGCCGCAGACGTAACCGGTCCCGAGGGCAGCGCTCCCGCCCTGGGCGCCGGCTACTGGTACGGCCTGGGTTACGATGAAACCCAGTGCGATCTGGTGGACGGCGGCACGTACTACTTCAACCAGGCGCTGCCGGTCAGTATCACCATCAACACCCAGGGCAACCTGGCCTGCCTGAGCGTCCTGCGGGTTGACGCCGACCACACCCCAAAGACCGGCACAACCGAGCAGAGCGGGGTGGGCTGGGGCCGCTATTGGACGATCACGGCCGACTCCACCACCGACCTCAAACCAGCCGCCGGTTTCAACCTGACCCTGACCCTGCCCAACGACCAGGGCTACACCAACCCGCGCCTGTGCCGCTACACCGCCAACCCCGCCACCGCCGGCTGGGACTGCGATGATGGCAGCCATACTACCGCCGCCGGCGGCAGCGTCACCCGCCGCGGGATCACCGCCCTCTCCGATTGGTCGGTCGGCAGCAATGTCGGGTCCACGGCGCTGCAGCTCACCGCCCTGACGGCCCACTCCCGGCCGGATGCGGGCGGGCTGCTGACTGTGTTGGTGCTGGCCGTGTCGGCCCTGGGGCTGGGGGTGCTCCACCGGCGCAGGAGAGGGTAGCGGAAACAATCCAGGCGAAACCGCAGTGCTTACGACTACCGGCCGATGTTTCCCATCATCAACACCGGAGCGTTGGCGTAAAATCGGTCAGCCTGGGTATGGAGTGTGCTGGCGGCAAGGCGCAAGGTTTCAAGGACACGATCCGCTGGATCATGTTTGCTAATGAACATGTCGGCGCTCGCCGAGAGGGCGGCTTGTTTGCTGAGTGACCAATTACTGATTAAGACGATAACCAACGGGAAGGGACAGGCGGCACGCAGTTCTGCGATGGCCTCCGCAGGCAGGATGGGGAGTAACTCCCAATCTACCAGCAGCAAGTTTGGGATTGTCTTTGGGGCATCCAGCAAAGTGGTCTGCCAGTCTTCTGCATCGCCTACAATATTCATATCCAGGACAAGACAAAGAAGACGCAGGGCTAAGCGCTCTTTTAAGGTAGGATCGGCAATAAATACACTAATCATGAACATATTTTACAATTGAAATTACCCGGCGCTATCCGCCAGGTGGGGGATTAATAATGAAACGACCGGGGGAATTTTGTTATTTTGCTGGCTGAGATCGTGGCTTTGCTGCGCCGCTCGACCTGCCCCCTCAGGCCGGGTTGGGGTCAGCTTTTGCAGGGGATGACCGCTCCAAATTAAGCGCCAGCAGCCTTTCCAGAATCTGTTCGTCGCTCAGGTTGGCGGGTTGCCCAGGGCGTCGTGGTAAAGCAGGAGCTGCTGGAAGGCGGCTTCGAGGTCTTTGTGTTTGCCTTTGTATTCCCAGGCAAAGTGGTCTTTGTACCAGACATCGGCGAAGCCCTGGCCGCCGGTGGATTTGGTGGCGCCGGCCTCGAAGCGGAAGAAGTCTCCGTGGGGGTCGAGGGTCAGCGGGTCGGGGACGCCGATCAGGGCGCACAGGTCAATGAAATGCGATTGGTAGAAGGCTTTTTCGTTGACCGTGGCGTGGATGTATTTGGCGATGAAGGTGTTGGGGTTCATGGGTGTTGTGGGAGGGCGTGAGGGTTGCAGCGTTGGTTTTGCATTTATATCCCTGTAAAAAACAAAATTACGATGGTGAGGAGGCTCACGGCCAAAAAGACCCCGCCGATCCACCCCAGGCGGGGCAGGTTGATCAAAACCGGAACCATCATCAAACCGATCAAATACATTGCGGCAGTCCGCTTTTTGCTCATCGTTTACCATTCCCTTTTTCTGCGATCCAGTATATACAATAACGGCGCGGCTGACAAGATGATTTTGGGAAATCTGAAAGATAGAATTTTCCAACGCGGGCTGCGTCAGACCATTCGAATCAATTCTGGTAATAAACCATCGAATATTCCAGCCCGATCCAATCTTCGGGTAAAGGATACTTTTGGTTCATTTTACCCCTGCTCTTGGCTTCGGTCTCTCACCCGTCACGATCCGGGAGAACCTGCCCTTCATTTTAATAAAGGGCTTCTCAAAGAACTGATACGACAGGGCGGCAATGATGATCGTCAGCAGCACCGTGTATGCGTACTGCAGCACCCAATTGGTAATTCCCAGCAGGCTCAGCGACCGGACGGAGACAACGATTGCCAGCGGGTGATACATATACAGGCCGTAGGATATTTTCCCCATATCGTGCAAGATTGGATGTTCGAGGTTAAGGATCGATTTCTTGTTGGCGGCCAGGTTGATCAGCAAGATGCCGAAGAGGAAAGCGAAAAATTCATTCTGAAAAAAGGGGACTTCAATCCCAAGCAGGATCAAGCCGCCTGTCAGCACAAACGTGAGGATCTGAACCGGCCGGGTGAACAAAAACTGGACGATTCTGGCCTGCTTGAACAGAATTAAAGCGAACAGGCCGCCGATTGCCATGCATTGAATCTTAAATGAAAACAGCACCAGGTAGACGTAATTCCAATTTTGGTTGGCCCCGTCGATATATTTCAGGGCTTCGACCCAGCCCCGCAGGAGTGTGTACCCCAAAATAATCGCCCAGAGCAGCAGCTCCCGGTCCTTTGCCTTTTTGATCAGGATCGGCCAGATCAGATAGAATTGTTCCTCCACCCCAATCGACCAGGTCTGGCTCGCAAACGGGAATGGGGTAAACCAGATCAGGGCGATGTTGGGAAGAAAGAAGAAAAAGATGGCGAATTTAAGCCAAAAATTTTCTGGCGCAGCAGCCGACCAATCGGCCATATCCAAAAATGGAATGTGCGGGTAGAGGAAGAAACTCAGCCCAATCACCAGGTAGTACAGCGGCCAGATCCGCAAGATCCGGCGCAGATAAAAATCCTTGATCGAGATGGTCGCAGTCTGGGCTTCTTCGGTCAGCAGCAGGTAGGTAATCAAAAAGCCGCTGAGCACAAAAAAGAGCACCACACCCAAACCGCCAATCATCAAAATCGTTTTATTTTGCAGATTGTTGTCGAAGCCGAGTAAATTCTTGATCTGTTCAATATGTTGGACGATAACCAGCAGGGCCGCGATAAATCGAATCCCGTTCAGGTTTGGGAAATAAATCTTAGCTGACTTCACTTTTCTCCAATTATGCCTGCCACCTGTGCATTCTGTATATCTTACCCTAAAAAACGCCTGTTTAGTAGGGTCACGCGGTTTTAGCATCTCCGGGCCTACCCACGTGGCAACGGGCATGTGTAGGGGCGAGCCCGGTCGGCATTTTTAATACATCGCCGTTATAGAAAGGGTCGCCCGGTATTGGCCGCGCCTGGGCGACCGGCGGTGTGTACACCGCGGCGGGCTCGCCCTACACAAGGCGGCGCTCCGTCTGGGTAGGCGCAAGGCCAAAAAACCAACACACAACCACAGGTTGAGTCACCCAAATACCAGACTCAACCAGGGATTGATTGCTTTTTTTTCCCAGTATGATAAATTATAGACATCATTTGAATTCGTTGAGGTTGAAAAGCGGTTGCACTGCTTTTCAACTTCAACTCTAAAAGGAAGTTAACCATGATTGATGCACGCAAAACTGGCGCTTATATCGCCCAACTGCGCCGGGCAAAAGATTGGACCCAGCTCGAACTGGCCGACCGGCTGCATGTGACACCCCAGGCCGTCTCACGCTGGGAGACGGGCGACTCATTCCCCGACCTGACCACCCTGGTGCAGCTTGCCCGGCTGGTGGAAGTCAGTGTGGATGAACTGCTGAACGGCGCGCCCAGCCCCGCCGCCCCTGGCGCACAGCGACCCGCCGCCGGCGCCGTCCTGACCGAGCTGGCCGAAGGCCGCCCCGAAAACGTGGTCCGCCTGGTGCAAGAAAACAAAGTCGATCTGCAGGCCGTGGTGGATGCAGCCCCCCTGGCCCGCCCCAGTCTGTATGAAAAGGTGATCAAAAACATGAACGGGATCAAATTCTCCCCCGAACAAATTGTGGAACTGGCGCCCTTCGTCAGCCAGGATGTCCTCGGCAGCATTGTGGACGAAATTTTGGATCAGGAACTGGACAAAAGCCTGATCGGCGAGCTGGCCCCCTTCCTGGGCCGCCAGACCCTCGACCGCCTGGTGGAAAAGACCCTCAACGGCGAAATTGAAGGCTCCTTTCTGGTGGAGCTGGCCCCCTTTCTCAGCCGCGAGACGCTGGATGGCCTGATGAGCCGGGTCAAAGACGGCAGCCTGGCCCAGGAACACCTGCTGGAGCTGGCGCCCTTCCTGAGCAAAGCCGCCCTCGACCAGCTTGTGGAGCAGGTCCTGGCGGGTGAAATTAAGGGCGATATCCTCGGTGAACTGGCCCCCTTCCTCAGCCGCGAGACGCTCGACAGCCTGGTGGCCCGGGTGGTGGAAGGCGAAATTGACAGCAGCCTGCTGGACGAGCTGGCCCCGTTCTTAAGCAAGGCCGCCCTCGAAAAGCTGGTTCTGCGCATGCAGGACGGCAAGCTGGACATCAACCAGATCGAAGACCTGGCGCCGTTCCTCTCCAAAGAGACCCTCGAAAAGCTGGTGGACCAGGTAGCCAGCGGCGGGCTGGACGGCGAGCACCTGGTTTCGCTGGCCCCCTTCCTGGGCCCGGCCGGCCTGAAGAAGGTCGTCCAGTACGGCCAGGCCGGGGTCATCTCGCCCGAGGTGATCGTCGAATTGGCCCCCTTCCTGGACAAAGAAACCCTGACCGATCTGATCCGGGGCTCCATTCGGCCGGAAGCGAAGCCTGATTCAGAGTGAATTAAACCGCCAATCAAACCGCAAAGACGCCAGGCGGCAGAGGCACAAAGTTTTTTCTTGAATTTCTTGGCGTGCTTTGCGTCTTTGCGGTTCAATCTTCCCCGGCGCGGCCACCCGGAAACGACAGAATCACTGAAAGGATGAATTAAATGAAACCACTGAAAAACGCCCTCCGGCAGGATTGAGAATTTTTCAGTGGTTTCAGTTTTCCTCAGTGCCTCAGTGGTTCAATCCCCCCCGGCGCGGCCACCCGCCAGGTGCGCCAAGTTAAATCAAAACGCAAAGACTCAAAGAAGCAGAGACGCAAAGATTTTTCTTGAAATTCTTTGCGTTCTCCGCGTCTTTGCGGTTCAATCCTCCCCGGCGCGGCCACCCGGAAACGACAGAATCACTGAAAGGATGAATTAAATGAAACCACTGAAAAACGCCCTCCGGCAGGATTGAGAATTTTTCAGTGGTTTCAGTTTTGCTCAGTGCCTCAGTGGTTCAATCCCCCCCGGCGCGGCCACCCGCCAGGTGCGCCAAGTTAAATCAAAACGCAAAGGCCCAAAGAAGCAGAGCCGCAAAGATTTTTCTTAAAAATCCTTTGCGTGCTTTGCGCCTTTGCGGTTCAATCGTATTGGCAGTGCGCCATCCCTGTTACCTGCGCGGCAGGCCCAGCAGCGCCGCCAGGAGGGCCGGGTCCAGGTCGGGCTCGGCGGGCTGGGACTGGGCGGAGTTGTCCATGCGCTCGCGCAGCGAACGCCACAGGCCCTGGCGCTCGCTGTCGGAGGAGAGGACCAGGTCGTCGGTGGACTGGGCGCTCAGCAGGTGCTCGCCCAGGGTATAGGCAAAGGTGATCCGGCGCCACTTGCCGGCCGGGATGGGCCGGGCCAGCGGCTCCAGCGGGCCGATCTGGAGTTTGTAATACTCATGGGCGGCGCGTGGATGGTCGGGCTCATCCTTGAACAGCTCGCGGCGGGTGGTCAGCTCGTGGCCGCGCAGGGCGGCCACATACTTCACCGCCCCGCCCTCACTGCCAAAGGCCGCCGTCTGGTAAAAGGCCAGGTAGTCCACCCCGATCACCCGGGGCGACGAGCGCAGCGGAACCCGGTACCAGCCCAGCAGGCGGGCAATCTCCAGGTCACGCGGCTCGTTCATCACCGCCAGCAGCACCAAAGAAGACGGCGCCAGCATGGCTAATACCCGCGCACCAGGGCCACCACCGTCACCACCGCCGCGATCGTGATCGCCACCGTGGCAATGGCGGCAAAGTAGGTCTGGAATTTATGGTTGATATACTTGCCCATGATATTCTTACTGCTCGTCAGGCGGATCAGGTAAATGAAGACCAGCGGCAGCATCATGGCGTTCAGAATCTGGGTGGCAATCGCCAGGGTAAACAGGTTGATCCCCGGGATGGTCACGGCGATCATGGCGAAGATCAGCTGGGCGCCAAACAGGATGTAAAAGGTCTTGCTCTTGTTAAAGTCCGAATCCAGGCTGCCCGAAGTGCCGAAGAACTCGGAGAAGGCATAGGCCGTGGAAAGCGAGACGATGATCAGCCCCATGAAGGCCGCGTTGAGCAGGCCGATGGCAAAGAGGGTTGAGGCCAATTCGCCGGCAAAGGGCTTGATCGCCAGGGCGGCCTGGTCGCCGTTTTCCAGCTTGATGTTGTTCACAAACAGGGTCGCGGCGGTGGCGACGATCATGAAAAACGAGAAGAAATCGGTCAAAAAGGCGCCCCAGTAGGTCTCCAGCTGGGAGAAGAAGAGGGTGTTGGTCTCCAATTTCTTGTCGCCGGCGAAGGAGCTGATGAAGAACTGGCCCCAGGGGGTGATGGTGGTGCCCAGCACGCCCATACCGATGATCAGGTAATCGCGCACATAGGCTGCGTCCATGGTGACGCCGTGGGGGTAGAGCAGGTTGGAGAAGGCCAGGCCCCAATCGGGTTTGGCTTTGACCGCCGAGATCAGGTAAGCCAGGTAGAACAGCGAAACCAGGAGCATGATGTTCTGGGTCAGCTTGTAGTTGCCGCGGGTCACAAACAGGAAGGCCAGGATCACCACCCCGATCACAAAGGGGATGGTGGGCACATTGATCATGTGGCTGATGGTCTTGACGGCAGCCAGGTTGGCGGTGATGGTGCCCAGGTTGGCGATCATCAGGGCCAGGAACATGAAGACCGAAACCCGCACGCCATACTTTTCGCGGATCAGGTCAGCCAGGCCGCGGCGGGTGACCAGCACCAGGCGCATGCCCATCTCCTGGGTGACGCCCAGCAGGATGGTGATGATGACCAGCAGAAAGAGGACCGGGTAGCCCAGGCGGGCGCCGGCTGCCGAGTAGGTGGCCACCCCGCCGGCGTCGTTGTCGGCCATGGCGGTGATGGTGGCAGGGCCGAAGACGGCCATCAGGACGGCCAGCTGGCGGACGATGGGCAGGCTGCGCCATTTTTCTTTGAGGGTTGTCAGCATAACGGGCTCCTCAACGGAAGAAGCGCGGCAGGCGCTTCTTCCAGGCGGTCGGGATAATTTTATCCAGGGCGTCGTCGGCGGTCACGATCCCCAGGAGGCGCTCTTCCTCATCGACAACCGGCAGGGCCAGCAGGTTGTACTTCGAAACCAGGTGAGCCAGCTCGTCCTGGCTGGCATCGGGCAGTACGCTCACCACCCGGGCGTGCATAAAGTCCACCACCGGGGTGGCAGGGTTGGCCATCACCAGGTCAGAGAGCGAGAAAACGCCCACCAGGCGGTCGTCCGGCTCCAGGACATAGACGTAGAAGAACTGCTCGGCCTCGGCGGCAGTCTGGCGAAGCTGTGCCAGGGCCTCGGCGGCGTTGAGGTGGTTGTTGACATAGGCGTACTCGGTGGTCATCAGACCGCCGGCGCTGTCTTCCGCAAAACGCAGCAGCAGGCGCACATCGGCAGCGCCTTCCTTCTCCATCAGCTCCAGCAGGTCTTCAGAGCGGTCGGGGGGCAGCTCGGCCAGCAGGTCGGCCGCCTCATCCGGCGACATCTCTTCCAAAACATCGGCCACCTTTTCGTCCGACATGCCCTCCACCAGCGAGACCTGCAGGTCGGTTTCGACTTCTTCCAGGGCGTCGGCCACCTGGGAGACATCCATGCTCTCCAGCAGTTCGCCGCCTTCGGCTTGCGAGAGGTCGGTGAGGATATCGGCAATATCGGCCGGGTGCAGGTCGGCCAGAGCGTCGACCGGGACGCGCAGGCGCATGAACGGGTCGCGCCGCAGCAGCTCGACATAGTCCCAGGGGATGCCCGAGACCGGAAGTCGGCCGCCCAGGCGGTTTTGCAGGCTGGCCGCCAGGCGCATCAGGCCCATCCGGCGCAAAATGCCATAAATGCCCACATCCACATTGCTGACTACGACCTGGCCGTTGACCCGCAGCAGTTCCACGTCGTTGACGCGCACCACCCGAGCCCCATCGGTGTCGATGATCTGCTTGTCGAGGACATCGTCCACCAGGCTGAAATCATCTTCCAGGGCCGTGAACTCGCTGAGCTGGTCCATAGAACACTTCAGCGGCACCGCTACGGAAAGCAGGGCGGCGACATCGGAATAGGGGATAAAAAATTTCTTGCCCTTGCGGACAACTTCAACCGCTTCAATGGTGGGATGCGAAAAATCCCGGTGGGGCCGCGCCACCAGGTCGGAAACTTTTCCGACGGGCCGGCCTTGAAGATCGGTAACAGGTTTTCCAGTGATTTCGCTGATAAATGCCACAGCACACCTCCTATATCAAGATGGCCAGGCAGTCAAAACTGCCTGTAAGAGGATTCCTCCAGCAGCATCAAGACAGGCGGCGCAGGTATTCAGATTGCGGCGAGGCTTATTCCAGCGGGGTTGAAAGCAAGGTCAGGGGTATGCCAAATTTACTTGCAGAGGTTCAAACCAGGCTGGAGGTGAAAGCACAGGCGCGAACTGGATGACCGATGCCGGCGTCTGCCAGACGCGGCAAGGAGACCGGTAAGTGAGGTCCAGAACTTTGGTCGTCCATAAAGGCGCAATCACCTCCTTCCAACACGCAGACCCTGGGTTTTGGCAGACAGCCATCGGTCTGGTGGCAAGAAAAACCCCCGGTACGGATCATCAATCTGTATGGGTGACAGAATAAAGCCGCCTCGGAGGCCCTTATTGCAAGTGTATTTTACACCCTAATGGGTGGATGGTCAATGTATGAGGAGAAAAAGGCGGGGGGCGGAGTGACATGCTGGCGACTGAAGTCGCAGCAAGGCTTGCGAAGCCGGCCTGCGCCGACCGGTGTACTCACCGGCAGGCAGTCGCCCCCATGACCTGATCAGCCTGGGGCCGGTGTACTCACCGACCGATAT
>Ga0268298_10000207_pt1 | contig 75659 bp, 59 predicted proteins | sample WWTPWeurt_MetaG_FD_194462 | JGI IMG/M metagenome (GOLD analysis project Ga0268298, IMG submission 194462) | Activated sludge microbial communities from WWTP in Nijmegen, Gelderland, Netherland - WWTP Weurt | ecosystem: Engineered > WWTP > Aerobic digester > Activated sludge | place...
CGCCTAACAAAGCGTGCACCTGACGCTGGGGAGTCTGCGGCAATCTCAAGCAGTTTTCTACGCCTTATCATTTTTCTGGCTGGACGGCTTCGCCGTCCCCGCCCCAGCGCAGGTAACGCAAACCGTTGGGCGTTGACGGTCATTATCCATGACTGGTCATTTATTGATGTTTGCAATAAAGCCAATTAGGAGTGTACAATACAAAGAAGTAATGGATATAAGGGTGTTTAGTCTATCTTCTGGCATCTTAAGTAGTCAAATTTCAGCTACATTAAATTTTTTGATGAATAGGTTTGAATAACTACTAATAGCAAAGGAGAACTATGAAAACCAAAATTCTGCCCCTGATGTCGTACTTCCTGTTACTATCTTTTGTGCTTATGCAAAGTTGTGGTGTTACCCCTGGCGATGCCGCCACACCCACCTCTGTACCCTTTTCACCAAACAATTTTGAGACGGTCGCATCTTGGAACACAATTGAGATTGCACCTGGAATCTTTAAGGAAGGTTTAGCCTCTGCTATCGTTTTTTCACCAGACAGCAAATATCTCGCTGTAGGGGCATCAGGTGATATTGGAGGATTAGGATTATGGGATGTAGAGAGTGGAAAACAAATACGCTTTTTCGGCTTCGGCGAAGGTCTTACTCTTACATCTGTTTCGTCCATCGCTTTTTCACCAGATGGCAAGAAATTGGTGGCAGTAGATTATTCCTCCCTAGGCGTAGATTCCGAGGGAGTTAAAAAGAGAATTATTATCTGGGAAGTGGAAAGTGGCAATGAACTACAGATTTTAACTCAGCAATTTGCATCTAGTGTAATACTATCACCAGATGGCAAAACCATGGCAAGCATTGGTGGTGATGACGAGGAGTTAGTACTTTGGGATCTGCCTAGTGGACAGAAAACTCATGTATGGTCTTCTGAAGATGTTCCCGATTTAGTCGATGTAGAATTCACTCCTGATGGAGCGACTTTAGTTTTAGGATTTCACGATTATACATTTAAGTTGTGGGATGTAGCAAGCGGAAAGGAAGTTCGCACCTTTGGAGAACAGTATTATTCAAACGTTGTAAACTTTGTACTGTCCCCTGATGGCAAACTGTTAGCATCTAGTAGCTCTAATGGGGTATTCGATATTTGGGATGTCTCTACTGGAGAGCGCCTTCGTACTATCAGTGGGCATGATGAAGTAACTAGTTATGGTGCTAAAGCTGTTTTTTCTCCAGACGGGAAAATGTTATTATCAATAGCTGAAGATGGTGTGAAGTTGTGGGATGTAGCCAGCGGGGCGGAACGTGTTCCACGAGCTATTAGTGGGTATATTTCTGGACTTGGCACATTTAATAATTTTAGTTCTGGACATGATATTGCAATCGCACCAAATGGCAAATATATGGCAACTACGGGTATTGGTTGGGTTCTGTTATGGAAAATCTCTCCTTAAGAAATTTGAATTTGTTGAATAAACTATCTAATTAAGACTTACGGAAAACTATACACATATGCCATTTAACGACATCACTGAACACTCTAATTGGTGGTTTTGCGCCCATTTTGCGTAAGTCCTGCTAAATTTATAATTTGATAAAACATGTGTATATTTCCAAAATAAGGACGTTATATTTATACGATTTCCTCCAGTTGTGGTTTTGGCAGGCATAAAACGCCCAACAAAGCGTGCAGCAACCCTGAAAAGCATCAGGACAGGCTGTCTTGAAAGTCAAGAGCAAAAGCACCTTTAAAAGGGAAACCCAGACCGTCTCAGGTCATGTTGGCTGGACGGAGCGATGTGGAGGTGCCAATCCTCAAACAAATCCTGCAAAGGTCCTATGAGAATATAAAGTCGCAGGATGGGCGTATCAACCAAATATTATGGAAGGTTGAAAAATAGGGATTCCCACCCTACCTTGATATGCGTTCAGTGAACACTCCTACCGATAACCAGAGGAGTAACGAGGAAAAGCGGCTGAAAACGTCCCGAGCCAGGCAACGGGTCTCGGGACTTTGTGTTTTTGCAGCAGGAAATCGATCAACGGGCTGTCTTATTCCAGTCGATCCACGATCCCTAGGTCGATCTGCACATCCACCGCGGGCGAACGGAGTTGAGCCTCCATGCCGCCGTCCACGACCAGGCGCTGGCCGGTGATGTAATCCGAATCCGCCGAGGCAAAGAACAACGCGGCAGAGGCGATATCGTTCGGCGTGCCAGCCCTGCCCAGCGGAATGGCGCGTGCAGCCGCTTCAGGGCCGGTGGCGCCGCCGAGCGCATTTTCCACCGTCACATTGCCGGGCACCACCACATTGACACGAATCTTCCAGGGCGCAAGATCCACAGCCATGGCGCGAGTCGCCGCTTCAATGCCGCCTTTGGTGGTGTCATACGCCATGAGATGACGATGCGCTCGCAGCCCGCCGCCGGAACTCATATTAATGATGGCGCCGCCGTTCGCTCTCCCTTCAGCAAATTGTTTCGCCATGATCTGCGCGGCGCGTTGGCTGCAATAGAACATGCCGGTCAGGTTGATCTCCAACGCGCGCAGCCAGGCTTGCGGAGTGAGTTCGAGGAAGTTCTTATTCGAAGCCGGGTGATGCACCAGGGCAGCATTATTTACCAGCACATCAAGCCGGTCAAATCGCTCCAGCACCATGCCGAACATATTCCGGACTTGTTCCGGGTCCGACACGTCACACAGCGCGTAGGAAGCGTTGAGTTGGGCGGCCAGGGCTTTCGCCTTCTCTTCGTTGATGTCGGCAATGACAACCTTTGCGCCTTCCTCTGCAAACCGCGTACTGATGACAGCGCCGATGCCCTGCGCCCCACCGGTGATCACAGCAACCTTGTTCTCAAGTTTCATAAATCCTCTGCCTCCATGTTTGGATCAGATCTGCCCTGAGGCACCCCACTGGCGCAAAAACTCCTGGTATTGCGGGTCTTCATACCGGCTGGGCAGGAACGCAGAAGCGTAAGAAGGAAGGTCTCTTCCCATCACGTGACGTGCGAGCAGGTCCCCAGCCCCAAACGAGACTTGCATCCCAAACCCTCCAAAACCACCGATGATAAATGATCCCTCCATGGGCAACGGGCCGATCAGGGGACGGTTCTCAGGGGTCCGGGCATAATAGCCGCCGTCAATGAACGGCCTGGGCATCTTATTAAAATATTTCGATAATTCGGGGATCACACTGGCCATACCGCGTAGAGCCATTTCGGGAAGTTGCTGATCGATCGGAATGGGAAAGACCGGTTCCATCATCGGACGATCAGGGCCATACGCCCACTGCAAGAGCAGCGTATCCCCTTCACCTTCAGGCCGGCCATGCACGCCCACGCGGAACTCATCCAGCAGCCAGCGCGAGCCTTCATCCTCCGCAAGCGCAGCGCGTTCTTCGTCCGTCCATGCCAATCGCACCGGGTCGTTCCAGATGAACAGGCCCAGATCGCGCGGCACGATCCGGTAATGGTCGCTGAAGACCAACTTAAGATGCGGTTCGACCATGACAGGGAGTTCAGCGCCAAGCCATCGTCCAACCTCTCGCTGAAATGGACCTGCCGCGACAATGAACTTGTGAGTAGAGATGGATTCCGTTCCGCCTTCAACAGCGAACTTCACAGCCTCGATCCGGCCGCCCTGCGATTCAACGCCCTCCACTTTTCCTTTTACCACCCGCACCCCATGCGCAAGAGCCTGCTCCAACATATACATTCCGAATTGCTGCGCCGCAAACCAGCCGCAGCGCCGGGTATGCAGGAGACCCAATACATCCCCGGTCAGAAATGGGAAATGGCGATGGATCAGCGCCGGGTCGAGGATCAGGTCTGCACCGGTCGGCGCATCGAAAATATCGTGTTCTTGAGACGGCACGTAGTGGGGGTCATCGCTCCCGCCGCGATGCACACGGAGATCGCCCGCGCCCAGACCCGTGATCTGCTTTGCCGTTGAGGTGATCGCATCAACCCCTTCGGGGAGACCCGTCGCGTACAAATATCCGCGACGATGCATCCGCAGGCGGTTGGGCGCTTCGCGATGCAAGCCCTCCATAATATCGATGCTGCGGTTCATGAGGCGGACCATATCATCGCCGGGGCCGGGCCACCAATTGCGATATCCCTCCGTCGATTTGTCACTGGTCATCGTCAAAGGCGGTAACGGGTCAAGGATAACGATGCCCTTCACGCCATGCACAACGGCAAGATGATACGCGGCAGAGATCCCGGCGATTCCCGCGCCGCAGATAACGACTTCGGCTGTCTTGATACTGGTCATGTACCGGCCTCCAATTCAAAGTTTATAACGGAAACTCTACCGATCGGGCTTTCTCAGGCTTTGAGTCGCTTCTTCATCCACCGACGATTGTTCAGCGTCGATCACGACGCCGTATTTCGTCCGCGCAGCCTGAACCGAAACATATCCCTGCTGCACATCCTCCAGCACTGCAGAAGGATCGCGTTCGAGCGGGGAATAGAATCCACCGCCGCCGGGCAGGCGAATGGTCACCGTCTGGCCGGGTTGCAGGGTGTAGCGGCTCTTTGGGTGGGGATGATACCCATCCGAACGGACCACTTCGCCCGGCGCACCGGGCAATCCGCCGTGATACCCATTGGCGGGAAATTTGGTGCGGTCATACATGCAGGAGTGGATGGCTGGCCGGCCCGTGAGGACCTCAAGCACCATTTCCTGGCCCAGGCCGCCACGGAACTTCCCGGCGCCACCCGTATCCACGATCAGTTCGCGCCGATGCATGCGGATCGGTGCGACCGATTCGATCACCTCCGCTGGAACTCCCGTGATCCCGCTCGGAAATGCCGTGGCCGACAAACCATCGCGATAGGGCCGTGCGCCCATGCCCCCTGCGGAAAAATAGATATAAGTGAACAGGTCGCCACGGTCATTCAACTCGCCTTCGAACATCGTGTTCCACAACCCGGCTGATCCATCCGCAATGACGCGGCCGGGGATCGGGCTGGAAAGCGCATGCAGGATCGGCTGCGATACGAAGTGGCCGATCAAATGCCGCGCACTGACCGGCGCGGGTCTGCGGCAGTTCAAAACAGATCCCTCCGGGGCCTTGACCTTGATCGGACGGAAAGCGCCCTCATTGTTCGGGATCTCAGGAGCGATCGCACACATCAAAGTATAAGTGGTATAGGCATGGGTGTAATTCATCACCACGTTAATGCCGCGCCTGATCTGTGGTGAAGTACCGTCAAAATCCACTTCAATGTCCCGGGCATTCACCGTTACTTTACAGTGGATGGTCACCGGATCATCAAAGCCATCGATGGTCACTTCGCTGCGATATACCCCGGCGGGTATCTTCTGAATGGCGTCGCGCAGGCCTTTCTCGGTGCGGTCCAGGATCAGGTCTGAGATCTCTTCCAGTGAATCGAGTTTGTATTCATCCAACATCTCGACCAACTTTCGGCTTCCCACCACGTTCCCCGCTTGTTGAGCGTAGATGTCCCCGATCACCTCGTCAGGTACGCGCACATTGGCACGGATGATGTCAAACAGATCATCGTTCGGCTGGCCCGCTTTGAACAATTTCATCAACGGGATGAATAGCCCTTCTTCGAACAATTCGGTGGCGTCGCCGCCCATCGTCAAGCCGCCGATGTCCATGGCGTGACAAGTGCTGGCAAACCAGCCAATGCCTTTGCCTTTATAGAATACCGGTGTGACGATGGTCTGGTCGAACAGATGCCCCGATGCGGCCCACGGATCGTTGGTGATCAACGTATCGCCCGGTTGCAGCGTCTCGATCGGGAATTTTTTCACCACATGATCCCGCACACAGTTCGCCATTGTATTGATATGTCCTGGTGTACCGGTCACCGCTTGTGCCAGCATGCGGCCCTGAGCATCGAACACTCCGGCCGAAAGATCGCCCGCCTCGCGCACCAGCGTGGTGAACGAGGAGTGGATCAGGGCGGCGGCCTGTTCGTTCACGATCGAGATCAACCGCTTCCACAACACTTCGAGCAGGATCGAATCAATCATGGTTCCCATCTTTCATCAACACCAGGCATCCGTTCTCGGCCGCGCGGAACGACCACCCCGGCAGCACCACAGTCGTTGATTCGGCCTCTTCAACGATCGCCGGTCCATTCGCTTGAAAATGAACGGACAGCGATTCACGCCGATAGACCGGGGTTTGCACCGCGCCTGTATCCGGATCAAAGACCACGCTTCGACTCCCATAAGGCTGGTCAAGTTTCGGTGATCCTTCTCCAACTTTCAGCCGCTGCCCTTCGATCTCGAGCGCAGGGCCGGTCACCACCACCCTCCAATTCACCGCCTGGATGGGCACCCCGTCGCACAACAACCCATAAAAGCGGAAGTACTCCTCTTCGAAACGTTTCTCCAATTGGTGCAGTGATGCAGCCGTGATCTCCCCATCCTCCAGCGGAATGCGGATCTCGTAGCCCTGCCTCAAATATCGCATGTCCACGCTGCGGGTCACACGGATCTGCTCCAGCGGTACGCCCGCCTTTGAAACGATCTCCCGGCCTTCACGTTCAAGATCGCCAAGAATACTCATAAGGTATTTCGTATCCACGCCTTCGATGCGCGTCAGGTAACTGCGAGTGAAATCAAAGGAGATCGGCGCGAGCAAAAAGCCAAACGAAGACCCGACGCCCGCGATAGGAGGCACGATCACCGTACGCACGTTGAGACGTTCGGCCACACCGCAGGCATGGACCGGCCCCGCCCCACCCGTGGTCACCATGGCATACTTTTGAATATCCAGCCCCCGTTCCGCCGCATGGACGCGCGCCGCGGCCGCCATATTCTCGTTCACCAACTGATGAATACCCCATGCAGCCCGGGGCGCCGAAATATCCAATTGCGCAGCCAATCCTTCAAAGGCCTTCTCCGACGCCGACGCATCCAGCCGGATGGAACCGTTGGCAAAAAATTCCGCGTTGAGGAAACCAATCAGCAGGTCGGCATCGGTCACGGTTGGGTCAGTCCCACCGCGGGCGTAACAGGCCGGGCCGGGGGTCGAACTGGCGCTCTCTGGTCCCACGGCTGGAAGGCCGAGGTTGTTCAGGTGCGCAATACTCCCCCCGCCTGCGCCGATCTCGATCATCTCGATCGTGGGGACCATCAAAGGCAATCCGCTGCCACGCTTAAAGCGATGGACATGGGCCACCTCAGAAAGCGAGGTAATGCTCAATTCAGAGTTGTGGGTAAGAATGGCCTTCGCTGTCGTGCCACCCATATCAAAGGCAAAGATCTCTTTAAAGCCGTTCTGTTTGCCCCAATAGACGCCGGTCAGTGCCCCGCCAGACGGACCGGACTCGACCAGCCGAATGGGAAACCGTGTGGCGGTCGCAATATCGGTCGTTCCCCCGCTCGACAGCATCACATTGAGCGGAGCCTTCAGGCCAGCCCTGGCCAGTCCCTGTTGAATCCGTTCAAGATAGTTCGACGTGATGGGCTGCACATAGGCATTCGCCACAGTCGTGGAGGTGCGCTGGAATTCGCGCATGGCAGGTGAAACCTGGTGTGAGACCGAAATGGAAACATCCGGCATTTCATCGCGCACGATCTCCAACACATCGATCTCGTGGCGCGGATTGGTAAAGGCATGCAACAGACAAATAGCCACCGACTCGATACCCTCGGCTTTCAGGGACTTGCACAGGTCGACAACAGATTGAGTCTCCAGCGGGTGCAACACCACTCCGTTCGCGCCCATCCGTTCAGGAATGCCAAAACGCAGGCGGCGCTCCACCAACGGCTGCGGCTTGACCAGACCCAGGTCATAGAGATCGTAACGGCCTTCATTGCCGATCTCAAGCGCATCACGGAACCCTTCGGTGGTGATCAGGGCCGTCCGCGCGCCTTTGCGCTCGATCAGCGTATTGGTCACCAGGGTTGTGCCGTGGATCACCTGCCCGATGGCAGCAGGGTCGATCTGACGGTCTTTCATTAACTGGCCGACGCCGTTCAACACGGCTTGCGATGGGTCGGGATAGGTCGTCAGCACTTTGCCGACATCGATATGGTCTGTCTTCATATCGTACAGGACAATATCGGTGAAGGTGCCGCCAATATCCACTGCGAGGAGGAGGTGGGGGTTTTCTGGCATATGTTCTTTCAGATAATCTCGAAAATGAAAAAATGGCAGGCGATAGCCGCTGCAGGTTCGCGGGTTTAGCGATATCCCTTTGAGTCGATCATGACTTCAAGCAAAGTCGGTTTTCGCGTTGCAATGGCAGCCACCACCGCGGCATCACATTCCGCCTTGTTTCTGATCTGGGCATAAGCAATCCCATACCCGCGCGCAACCCATTCGTAATTCGGGTTAACGAACTCCGTCCCAAACACTTTTAGATCCCTCCTCGTTTGCGCAAAGCGGATCAGGTCCAACGCAGAGTCGTTCATCACGACCACGAGCAGGGGCAGGTCCAACTCAACCGCAAGAGCAAGTTCACCCACCACCATCGCCAGCCCGGCGTCGCCGGTAACGCAGACCGTTGGCCTGCCCGTAGCACGCGCGGCAGCGATCGCAGAGGTCACCCCAAAACTCATCACGGAGAGTCCATTCGAAACATGGAAAGTGTTCGGTTCAAGAGCCTGCCAGTTCAGCGAGGTAAAGATCTTGTGTGACCCCACATCGGTGGTGACGATGGTATCTGGCGGGGTGTTGGCACGGAGGGAGGCCAGGGCATCAGCGGGAGAAATGCGATTCTGAACAGGAACAGGCTGCGGCTTGGATAGAAGCGCTTCACGCCAACGCCGGACCTGTGTCTCCCCCCAGGCATCCTCCACGCTGACAGATGGGGTCTGCAGCGCATCCAAGATCTGTTGAAGATTTCCAACCAATTCACACTCCGCGTCAATGCGCGGGTCTTCGTTCTCCCAATTCGCAGCCCAGATAAGAGGCTGGGGCTGCTTCCACGGTTTGACAAGTTCGACCACATCGAACCCGACCGCAAGGATGCAGTCAGATGCATCGAGGGTTTCATAGGCGGGGTCGGTCATCGTAAGACCAAGGGTCCCCGCAAACAGCGGATGATCCGCGGGCAATGCGCCCTTGCTTTTCGGTGTAACGATCACGGGCGCATGCAAAGCCTCAGCCAGCGCGCATAATTGGGTGTAGGGCCGGTCAGGCTCCAGGCCCAACCCGGCCACGATCACAGGACGAAGGCTGGAAGCTAGCAACTGTTTCGCGCGCTCGAGTCCTCCCATCTTTACAGGCTGATGAGGCAAGACGCCCGGTTCAGCAGATTTGGCCGGTTGATTGGCGTATACCGCCGGAATGCTCAAATGAACAGGCCCTGGCCTTCCAGATCGCAATACTTGAAGGGCATGGCCAAGAGTCTCCGCCGCGTTCTGCGGGGTCAGCGCTGCTGTAAATTTTGTGACCGGTTTAAATATGGCTTGCAGGTCCAGTACTTGATGGGTGTGAGAGCCGACCACTTGCGGGTCCGTCTGGGCAGTGAGCAACAACACGGGTGCCCGGTCCAGCCAGGCATGTGCGACACCCGCATATGCGTTCGTTGCGCCTGGGCCAAGTGTGGTCAACGCAACGCCAACCCCGCCCATCAGGCGGGCATGGACATCTGCCATAAAGACCGCGCTGGGCTCGTTTCGGGTTAAAACAAAATCGATGCCGCGTTTCCGCAAGGCATCGAGGATTTCCACATTTTCACCGCCCGGCAGGCCAAAAACCACATCCACACCGGCATCAGCAAGTTGTTGCACAATAAGTTCAGAAAGGGTCTGCATGAGGCGCGATTATAATGCACAATTTTATATGCTTCGGAGTCTCTCAATTACGCATGCAGTATTTACACACTTCGATATAATCGGTGGACTATGCACAAACATCACACATTCACAGGGTTGATCGCAGGTCTTTCAGCCGCCTCCATCTGGGGCGGTATGTACGTTGTCAGCAAGGTGGTTTTGGATGTCATTCCACCATTTGCGCTTTTGGCCAGCCGCCTGATCCTTGGCGCGGCCACGCTGGCGCTGGTCATCTTCCTCCGCGACCGCAGAACCGGAAAAAAAACGACCATCACAAAAGAATTCTTCTGGAAGAGTTTCGGGGTGGGCATCGTGGGCTATGGCATCTCGCTTGGCTTTCAATTCGTCGGCACCAAACTCTCCACCGCCTCCAACGGCTCGCTGGTCACTTCGGCCACGCCGGCCTTCGTGCTACTTTTCGCGCCGCTCCTGCTCGGCGAAAGGTCCACGCCGCGCCGCATCGTTGCGCTGATCATCTCCACGCTGGGTGTGCTGGCAGTCATCGACCCGCGCAACGCAGAACTTTCCCCCACCTTATTCTGGGGCAACATGAGCCTGCTGGCGGCGGCGCTAACCTGGGCCCTTTATTCCGTGCTGGTACGTAAAGTTTCGCAATCCACCGATCTACTGACTTCCAGCGCGATCATGCTGCTGGGCGGTGTGCCGTCAAGTTTGTTGTTCGGTTTGTGGGAATATCAAACGCAGGGGTTTGGAACGATCACATGGGGGATCATCGGCGGGATCCTGTTCCTGGGGATCATCTCGACGGCGGTGGCAATGTTCCTCTGGAATTATGCCTTCGCGGAATTACCCGCCGCTGTTGCTTCGTTAACGTTCTTTGCCCAGCCGGTTGTTGGCACGTTGCTCGGTTGGTTCTTCCTCTCTGAGACCATTACGCCGCTCTTCCTCGCCGGAGGGGTTTTGATCAGCATCGGTATTTTGGTCGCTTCACGGGAGTGATCCACCGACAGGAAACCGAGACAACATCAGGTTTAAAAAAGAAGCGGACGCAGTCTAGAGACTGCGTCCGCTTTTGATTCTAATGTCCGATCTATTTCTTGACGTTCTGCTCGGCCATCTTACGCGCCAGGTTCACCGAAGCGTTGCTGCCCACTGTGTGCAACAGGGCCATGTTGGGCGGGCGCATCTCACCGATGGGATATCCACAGACCAGCACCACCTGCTGTCCCGATTGAATACCGGATTTCAACAAGGCGGCATCCACATCGGAAAGCATGTCATCGAGAGTATTGGCGTATTTGATGAGGTGCGGCTGCACACCCCACAGGAAGCCCAGTTGATTGAATGTTTCGGTACGCGGCGTGAAGGCCAACACACGCTTCGAAGGGCGCGCCTTGGACATGAGCCACGCGGAACGTCCCTGCATAGTGAAGACGGAGACGGCACGGACCTCGGGATCCATAGCCAGCGCGTTGGCCGCGCGCGCCATGGAGGCTGCGTCGCTTTCTCCAAGGCCAGACTTGAAATCATGACCTCGGCCCCATTCCATATAATGCGACTCGGCTTCGAGCACAATGCGCGCCATCATTGCCACTGCCTCGTCGGGGTATTCACCGGAAGCGGTCTCAGCGGAGAGCATGACCGCATCGGTGCCATCGAAGACGGCATTGGCCACATCGGACGCCTCGGCGCGGGTCGGCAGTGGATTGACGATCATTGACTCGAGCATTTGTGTGGCGGTAATGACCAGTTTGGCGCGCGCATTGGCTGCGCGAATGATCATCTTTTGCAGAGGAGGCACACGTTCGGGCGGAAGTTCAACGCCGAGGTCGCCGCGGGCCACCATCACACCATCGACCACATCCAGGATGGCTTCCAGTTCATCCAAGGCTTCAGGCTTTTCAAGTTTGGCAACCAGGAAAGGAGCGCGTCCCGGCTCGGAAAATTCCTGAATGGCGGCGCGCACTGAAACAACATCATCCGCGCTGCGGACGAAGGAGATCGCCACCGCATCCACGCCCTGCGAAATGCCGAAGGCCAAGTCGGCTTTGTCTTTTTCCGTAAAGCCGGCGATGCGCAGTTTGACACCAGGCAGGTTAATGCCTTTGTGGGAAGATAATGCGCCGCCCACCAGCACATTGGCGTGAACCAGGCGGCCCTCCGCCGAGGTCACTTTGAGGGCAAGGCGGCCATCGTCCAGCAGTAATTTATCACCGGTCTGAACGGAGTCGAACAGTTCGCGAAAGTCCACAGGGATGACCTGGTTGCCGTTCTTTGGCGGAGTATCCTGTGTGGCATAAAGGCAGACTTCCTCGCCCACTGAAAGTTGGAGGGGCGTTTCCAACCGACCCACACGGATCTTTGGTCCTTGAAGATCTTGTAGAATGCCAACAGGCATTTCCAGTTTTTTGGAGACCGCCCGGATGCGGGCGATGCGCATGGCGTGCTGTTCATGAGTGCCGTGCGAAAAGTTCAAGCGGGCCACATTCATGCCAGCTTTGATGAGCGCCTCCAGTGCCTGCTCCGAATCGGAGGCAGGACCAATGGTCGCCACGATCTTTGTGTTACGCATAGTGTATTTCCTGTCGATAAGTGGTTTTATCTGTGAAGAGGTTTATCAACCAGATAGATGGTACGGGATCGAATTTCTTCGAACGAGTTTCCGGCTTCCCCACACGGGATCTTGCGAGTATAGGCCAAAACGCCCTGATGATAGGTACAAACGAGCAGAATGTCAAGCCGGGAATCTTATTATCAGGTTAACAACAAAAAAGACGCGGAGTTACGAGGCTCCGCGTCTTTTTTGTTGTGATCTTCGTTACAAGTAGTGCAATTCCCTGGCCTGGCGCTCCAGATCTTCGCGGAATTGCGGGTGCGCAACCTTGATCAAGGCCTGCGCACGCTGGCGGATGGTCTTGCCGTACAAGTCGGCAATGCCAAACTCTGTCACTACAAAACGGATGTGATTGCGGGTGGTCACCACACCCGCACCCTGTTTGAGCATGGTTGTGATCTTGCTGACGGGCGTGCCATCCTTCATGATCGCGGTGCTGGGCAGGGCAATGATGGGAACCCCGCCTTTGGAGCGGGATGCGCCATAGATAAAATCCAATTGGCCGCCCACACCGCTGAATAGTTTTGGCCCAATGCTGTCGGCGCAGACCTGGCCGGTAAGGTCCACCTCAATGGCCGAGTTTACCGCCACCATACGGTCGTTCTGGGCGATCACGAATGGATCGTTCACATATTCGGTCGGGTGCATTTCCACCATCGGGTTGTCGTTCACCCAGTTGTATAACTTGCCCGTACCAAGGATGAAACCGGCCACGATCTTGCCCGGGTGCAGTGACTTGCGGGCGTTGGTCAGCACACCGGCATTGACCAATTCGATCACACCATCGGAGAATAACTCGGTGTGAATGCCCAGATCCTTTTTATCGGAGAGGAATTTCAACACCGCATCCGGGATGGAGCCGATGCCCAATTGCATGGTCGCTCCATCGGGGATTAGCGAGGCGACAAAACCCGCGATCTTTTGGATGATCTCTGAGTCGCCTTCAGCCGTCATATTGTGTTCGGGAATCGGATAATTGACCGGCACGATATGGGTCAGACGGCTGACATGGATGAAGGAATCGCCAAGGGTACGCGGCATCTGTTCATTCACTTCGGCGATGACCACTTTGGCAGACTCGGCAGCAGATTTAGTAAGACCGACTTCCACACCAAGGCTGCAAAAGCCATGCTCGTCCGGAGTGGAGACATGGATCACAGCCACATCCACAGGCAGCACGCCGCGTTTGAACAGCAGCGGGAATTCGGATAAAAGAACCGGCGTAAAATCGGCGCGGCCTTCCTGCACGGCTTTGCGAATGTTGGCGCTAATGAACATGGAGTTGACGCGCAGGTGACCTTCCATTTCAGGGCTGACATAATCTGCGGAGCCCACAGTGAGCGCCTGGCAGATCTCCACATCCTGAACATTGGGGGCATGTTTTACCAGCGCCGCCAAAAGTGTCTGGGGGACGGATACATTCCCGGTGAGAAAGATGCGGTCACCAGATTTAATGACCTTAACCGCCTCCTCAGCAGAGGTCACACGGGATTGATAGTTGACTGAAGCGCACATGATCTTATTCCTTTGCGCTCAATCGTACGAGATTGACGAGTTTGCCTTGGTGGGTGTTGACGGCGGCCTCGATGGAGGGCTCCTGTTGAATGGCCGTATCAACCCCAAGATTGGCGATATCTGCAATGTAGGGAATGGCAGCGTTAACAAAGACGTGACTGGCCGTACGGGCCACTACGCTGGGAATATTCGGCACACAGTAATGCACAATATTTTCCTCGATGAATGTGGGATTGTCGTGCATGGTCGGGCGGGATGTTTCGATACAGCCGCCCTGATCGATACTCACATCGATGATAACGGAGCGCGGCTTCATGGCGCGAACCATTTCACGGGTGACCAGGATTGGGGAACGCTGGCCGCTGACCAGCACCGCACCCACCAGCACATCGGCAAATGCGGTAGCACGTTCGAAGTTCCGTTTGGTGGCGAACATGGTCACCACCCCGGGGAATCGCTCGGCAAGTTTCTCAAGCGCGGCCATGTTGCTATCCAACACGGTAACATGAGCACCCGTGCCGATCAGGGAACGCGCGGCAGAAGTGCCGACCACACCTGCACCAAGAATGACAACTTCTGCGGGTGGGACGCCGGGGACGCCGCTCAGCAAAATGCCCTTGCCGCCCCAGTTGGTTTGCAACAAGCGCCCAGCGATCTGTGCGACCATCGAACCGCAGATCATGCTGAACGGACGCAACACAGCCAGTCCGCCTTTGGCATCCTTGAACTGCTCATAAGCCAGGGCGGTGATCTTCTTCTCGAGCAACAGGTCGATCTGATCTTGCGAACTGGAAGCCAGGTGCAAAAACCCGGCGACGATCGAACCGTCGTTAAGCCATTCCAGTTCCTGCTTCAAAGGCCGCGCGATCTTCAGCAGAAAATCAGCCCGGCCAAAAACCTCTTGCGCAGAATAGGCAATACGTGCGCCGACTTTTTCGTATTCCCGGTCACTAAAGCCTGCTCCTGCCCCCGCATCGTGTTCGACGAAAATCTGATGCCCAAAGTTGGTTAGAATTTCCACACCGGCCGGCGACAAACCCACTCGATATTCGAACGGCCTGCTTTCTTTTGGTATTCCTATATACATGGTGCCTCCATAAAAAGACCCTAAAGGCATCCAAATCCTTTAGGGTCTGGTATTGTTACGGCATATTAAGCGTATCACGGATGGCCGGGAGCGCCCAATCGATCGTTTCCTTATCAATGACCAATGGCGGCGCAAAGCGGATGACGTTATCATGCGTCTCCTTGGCAAGGATACCTCGTGACTTCAATGCCTCGCAAAAACGACGCGCGCCACCCGCCTCAGGTTTGAGTTCCACACCGATCAGCAGACCCTTGCCACGCACTTCCTTCACATGCGGGCTGCTGATCTCGCTCAGTTGTTCAATGAAATATTCACCCAACTGCGCCGAACGCTCCGAGAGTTTCTCCTCACGGATCACGCGCAAGGATGCGCGCGCCACAGACGCGGCCAGCGGATTACCGCCAAAGGTTGAGCCATGCTCGCCGGGGGTGAACAGGCCCAGGATGGGCTTATCGGCCAGAACAGCCGAAACAGGATAAAACCCGCCGGAAAGTGCCTTGCCAACGATGACCACATCCGGGCGGACATCGTCATGATGAGCAGCGAACAGTTTCCCGGTCCGGCCCAGACCGGTTTGAATTTCATCCGCGACCAGCAGAACGTTATTTTTTCTGCAGATCTCGGAAACTCTTTTCAAATATCCGGCAGGCGGGACGATCACACCGGCTTCACCCTGGATCGGCTCCAGCATGACGGCGGCCGTGTTGGGCGTAATCGCCTTTTCAATGGCTTCTGCATTTCCATATTCCACGATCACGAAGCCCGGTGTAAAGGGGCCAAAGTCGTCGCGATAATGGGGTTCGGTCGAGAACGAAACGATGGTGACTGTGCGACCGTGGAAGTTATTCCCAGCCACAATGATCTCGGCCTGGTGGCGCGGAACCTTCTTGACCTGGTAGGCCCATTTACGAGCCAGCTTGACGGCTGTCTCAACCGCTTCTGCACCGGAGTTCATCGGCAGAGACATCTCATAACCAGTCATCGCGGAGAGTTCCTTGTAGAGCAACGGCAGCTGGTCGTTGCGGAAGGCTCGCGAGGTCAGGGTGACTTTACCAGCCTGATCAAGCAGAGCCTTCAAAATCTCAGGATGAACATGCCCCTGATTCACCGCAGAGTAAGCGGAAAGACAATCAAGGTATTTTTTTCCATCCACATCGTACACCCACACCCCTTCCGCTTTTTCAATGACAACGTCAAGCGGATGGTAATTATGAGCGCCGTACTTTTCTTCGATATTGATAAATTCCTGTGTATTCATTTAAAGGAGTCTCCGGGGTTGATATAGTTACGCAACGTCGAGCAGATGCGCGATAATGGCTTTTTGAGCATGCAGGCGGTTATGCGCCTGCTGGAAGATCACCGAATGTTCACCGTCGGCGACTTCGTCGGTCAATTCGTGATTGCGGTGCGCCGGGAGGCAGTGCATCACAATGACATCCTTATCCGCTTCGCCGACCAGTTGGGCATTGACCTGATATGGCGGGAAGACTTTTTCACGTTTAGCCGTTTCCTCCTCCTGGCCCATGCTGGTCCAGGTATCGGTATAAATGACATGCGCGCCTTTCACCGCTTCATGCGGGTCACGGATGAAGGTTAGTTTACTTTTGGTCTTTTTGGAGGTCTTCTCCGCAATTTCCACCGCTTTCGGGTTCAAGTCATAGCCCTCCGGGCTGGCGAGCGTGAAGTTCCAGCCGAGCAGCGCGGAAATATGCATTAGCGACACAGCCACATTATTACCATCACCCACATAGGAGACATTAAGACCTTGAGATTTTTTGCCGAACTTTTCGATGATGGTCAACGCATCGGCCATGCCCTGGCAGGGATGGTTGTAATCGCTCAAGCCGTTGATGACAGGCACATCGGCCCAACGCGCCAATTCCACCACATGCTGGTGGTCGAAAACGCGCGCCATCAGCACCTGCACATATCCGGAAAGGACACGAGCCACATCCGCGATCGATTCGCGCTTGCCAAGGCCGATCTCATTCGGAGAGAGATAAAGCGCGTCGCCACCGCAATGCCGCATGGCCATATCGAATGATACACGGGTGCGCAGGCTGGGCTTCTGAAAGATCATGCCCAGCACCTTGCCTTGAAAAATCGGCTTGTTACCCTTTTTAAAATACTGTTTCTTGAGTTTGATTGCCAGGTCGAGCAAGTCCCACGCTTCATCGGTCGAATAATCAGAGATCGCCAAAAAATCCTTCATCAAATATCTCCTTGGATTGAAAGTATATCTTTTTTGCCCTATTTTGCCACGTCTCATGCATCACGCATTAAATATGACATATTACGCAGTTCTCACTTTTTTCCAATATCGCATCAAACCATCGGCGCTCATGGCCACCGGATTCGCCAATGAGTAGGCCCGCACCACATCGTCGCTCAAGTTCTTGATGCGTCCCTCCTCGTACATCCAGAACGAGAACTGTTCGCGCAATTCCTCAATGGTGGGGTCGTTCATCATCACGGCCTCCAGCCACTTCTCTGTAGCAGCCAGCGAATTATCAAGTTCTCGCAATTGCCATGCGACATCTTCAAACATTCCAAAATGGGTCGGCGCAATGCGCGAAAATCCTATAGACTGAAGCCTTGCCAAGCTTTCGCGCCAGCGGCCAAAGTGCAGTTCCGGGGGCGGCATCGGCGCACGCAAATAGGCATACCCCGGGATCCGTACCCCGCCCACATCACCACTGAAACACACATCCTCGAACAGATAGGCATAATGATGTTCAGCATGACCGGGGGTATTGAGCGCAACAAAACGCAGGTTTCCGATGACGATCTCTTCCGCATCCTGCGGGACCTTGAGCTTGTCCGGGCTCACGGGCAGGAACTCACCCCAAAGTTGGTTCATCCGATCTCCATAAATACGGGTGGCGCTGGCGATCAATTTTTCGGGGTTAAGCAAATGCGGCGCGCCATTGGGGTGAACCCAGATCTCTGCGCCCTGTCGTGAGAGCCATCCTGCTGCCCCGGCATGGTCGAGATGGATGTGAGTCAGCAGAACGTGGGTCACGTCACGGGGAGTCAATCCTTCTTTTGCCAGAGCAGCCTCCAGCGCGGGAAGAGTCGAACCGGGTCCGCTTTCGATCAAGACCGCGCCGCTCGAGTGTCGTATCAAATATGAAGCGATGGCCTGGGTCTTATCTTGGAAATTCAGATCGATGGTGACAATGTCGGTGTTTGCCATGATCGCATATCCTGGGTTCTGAAATAGGATGGGAGCGCAGAAAGGGCCAGCGCAAGATCGGCATCGCAGGCGATGACACTGACCGGCACGCGCCTTTCACGCAGAGAGTTTACCAGCATGTCCGTTCCACCGGGGCCGCCAAAAGTCTGGGTATCGAGCAATACCACGATCGGGGAAAGGAAGCGCATCAGCAATTCATCCACGGCCTGCAACAGGTCCGGCTGAACGGTGGGCGTGATCAAAATAATACTGGATCTGCGCGGGAGCAAAGAAGCCTGCGCCGTGACCAGTGCTTCGATCGACAAACTGCCGTTGGCTTCTACAAACGCAAGCATTTCGAGTATCTTGGCTTCTTGCCGCTCGCTACGTTCGGCGGGAAGTTCTGTAAGGGTTTGCCCTGCACTGGCGTAACCGATGGCGCGTCGCTGGCCGATAAAATAATGCGCAAGCGACGCAGCAATACTCACCGAATATTCCAGCGTGGAAGGCGGCAATTTTAATTTCGGCTTTTTCACAAAAAGCATGGTGTGAAGAGGGATCTCTTCCTGATGATGGGGCTTCTGGAAATGCACGCTTTTCTGGCAATCGAGGTATATCCAGATCTCAGCCTGCGGATCCTGTTCGAACTCTTTGACCATCAAACGGTTACGCCGGATACTGGTCGGCCAATGGATTCGTTTCATCGCATCCCCATGAACATATTCGCGCACACCAGCCGCATGAGGAGTAATATCCTGAGACTTGCTACGGATCACCGGCCCGCCGGGCAACAACCCCGGAGGCGCTGGAAAATTTTGGATTTCATGGATCATGGGGAAGACGATCAAATTTTCATTTGGAGCAATGACCTTGCTGGTCGAGAACAACCCAAGCGGGTCGCCTGTGGTGATGCGGGTTGGTCCCAGTTGGAAACTGCCGCGCTGGGTCAGCCACGAGCGGGCATTGTAACTCCTGCGCTGGCGGCCAAGGACCAGGGTCAGCAAGCGGGAACCAGCGGCATATGGGATGCGAGTATGGTTGGCGATCTCGATCCAAGGGGCGGGCAGCATGGTCGCGTTTTGAAGTTTGTAACTTTCCTCGAACACATCCCCTACATTAGCGCGTAACTCGCGCGAAGTCCTTTCCAATTTCAAACCGCTGGTTACCCAGCGCGTCCAGGTCCATGCAAATACGACCAGCAAAATGCTGACAAAAAGAAAACGCGAGTATAAGGCCGCGCCGTTTACAAAAACCCCGATCCCCCCGATGATGAACATTAAGGCGACCAGAATCCGCGCAGCCTTCATTTAGGCATTCCTCGCAGCCTCGGCGGTGAATGAACCGCCTGGAACCGGCGTGGAGAGGACGATCTCCTGCACGATGCGATCTGAACTCAGATCACGCAACCGGGCTGCCGGGCTGACAATGATGCGGTGTGCCAGAACAGAGACCGCCAATGCCTTGATGTCATCCGGAAGAACATGGTCGCGCCCTTGCAGTGAAGCCCGGGCCTGCCCTGCACGAGCCAGCGAAAGGCTGCCGCGCGGGCTTGCTCCCAAATACACATCCTGGCTCTGGCGGGTACGAGTGCTGAGTTCTACAATATATCGCTTCACCGCAGGCGACACATAAACGCGCCTCACCGCATCTGAGGCTTGAAGCACCTCTTCGGCCGTGGCCACAGGTTTGAGCGACTCAATGGGGTGTTTCAACTGCTGGTCATCCATGATGCGAATTTCATCGCTGATGCCGGGGTATCCCAGCCTCAGTCGTAGCAGGAAGCGGTCCAATTGCGCTTCAGGAAGCGGGAAGGTCCCCTCATATTCGATCGGATTTTGAGTAGCCAGAACCATGAAAGGATTGGGCATGGGATGCGTAACACCGTCCACCGTCACCTGACGTTCTTCCATCGCTTCCAACAACGCCGCTTGCGTCTTCGGCGTTGCGCGGTTGATCTCGTCTGCCAGTATGATCTGCCCTATGATCGGGCCGGGACGGAACTCGAACTGCCCGCTTTGCTGATTGTAAATGGAGACGCCTGTCACATCGCTGGGGAGCATATCCGGGGTGAATTGGATGCGGTTAAAGATGCAATCCAGAGAGCGGGCCAGGCTACGCGCCATCATCGTCTTCCCCACTCCTGGCACATCCTCGATCAGAACATGACCCTGGCACAGCAAGCCAATTGCCACCAACTCCATGGATTGCCGCTTTCCCACGATCACTTTTTCAAGACTGTTGATCAAACGCTCGCCGAACGATTTCACATCTGCCATGGAGAAAGACCCTTTCGCAAAAAAGATGTCAAATTCTATCACGCAGGGTCGGCTGGAGACAAACCTACGGTAGTAGGGTTTCTATAACAGATTCACTTTTACCATGCTGTGCATCAGCTTGCTATTTTCTTGTAACCAGCCATCAATGGGCAAATCGTGTATACTCCCAAGCCTGTAATTATTCTTGCATCCGGATAAAATCATGGATTATCGATACAGTCAAAACGATGAAGCCATCCTGGCGGTCTTCACAAAAGAAATCACAGACCACCTACCCGAATGGTATGGAACGGACTATGTTCTTAGCACCCCCACACCCACAATTCGATCCTATGTAAGTTGTTTTATGCTTCACTATTCGTTGGCCGGGTCGGCGAAAACCAATAAGACCATTTTGGTTAAAGTTCGGCGTGACCCCAAAATGCACTCCCTTCAACAGGCCATAGCCAACAAAGAATTGCACGTTAAGATCCCGGCTGAATATCAAGACCTGGTTTCGCTTTACTCTTTTTTCGGAAATCGTAACGATCATCTCAGTGCCATTCGTCCTTTGCAATACCTCCCGGAATATTTCGCCATTTTCATGGAGGAGTTCCCTTCGCAGACCATCAGCAATTTGCTGACAGAAAAGGGCACAATTCGCGGGGTAAAAGAAAATGTGGACCATTTGACCCATGCCGCTTACTTGACCGGCCGCATTCTTAATATCTTCCACAGCCAGATGCATTCCCTTCATGAGGTCGAAGAGCCTGCTCAACCCATTGTCAATGAAATTCTCAGCCTGCTCGGCCGACTCCAAACCGCCAACCACAGAAATACCACCAGGGCTGATTTCGAGGCGCGATTTCTGCAAAAGGTCGATTTAATCCGGGACAGTCAAATCACTTATTCCAATTCCCATGGAGATTTCTCCTGTGATAATGTCCTTTACTCAAAAGAGGATTATCAACTCTGTATGATCGATGTCAAAACCAGGCACGCCCCTATTTATTCAGACATCGCCTTGATCATGATACATCCAGACGTGTTCAAGGAGCAGATCTTCAGTTTTGGTTCTTATTTTAAGAAAGCGGTAATGAAAGAATACCGAGGAGCGATTCTAAAAGGTTATTTCGAAGATCAGCCTGTCAATAACAATCTCATCAGCCTTTATTGCGCGATCAAAATGTTGGACAAATGGGTCATGTACGAGGAGATTATGGCTGGATATAAAGGCAGGAAGCGCCTCCTCGGTTTTTTTGCCGCCCCGATCGTCAGGCTATATTTTTCAACAAAAACAAAACATTATCTCGATCAAATGATCGCCACCCGCTAAATCGTGTATAATTTTGGCCATGCCCCAGTAGCTCAATGGATAGAGCGCCTGACTTCGGATCAGTAGGTTGTGGGTTCGACTCCTGCCTGGGGCGCCTTTATTTTTAATAAGCCACAACAGCATAGAATGGTCCAAACATGAGCGCCAAGTTTTTATCCAGCCTTAGAAAACCAAACATAATCTCCCGGGTTAGAAAAAGAATCAAAAACTTTTTTTTTCTTGAACAATGGGTTCTATGGATCGGGCCAAGCACTGATCACACATCCCTTTCGTGGAAAAATTTCAAACCACTGCTGCCGCCTCTTGATCGTTTCTGGGCAGATCCCTTTTTGTGGGAACACAACGGGGAACATTATCTTTTCATAGAAGAACTCCTTTATTCAACAAACCTGGGTAGGATCTCCTGCTTGAAACTTGATAAAAATCTGGACATAGAATCAAATCAGGTAATTCTTGAGAAACCCTACCACCTTTCCTACCCATTTCTTTTTACGCACGAAGATAATCTTTACATGATCCCTGAAGCGGGAAAAAGCAACAGGATCGATATTTATAAATGCAAAAAATTTCCGTATGTATGGGAATTTGAACGAACCCTGATTGACAACATTCACGCTCTGGACACCACCCTGATTCAATCCAATGGAAAATGGTGGATGTTTGCGAATATAAAAGAAGCGGGCGGTTCAACATGGGACACTTTGAACCTGTATCATGCAGACCATCCCCTATCTACTCAGTGGGTACCACATCCCCTAAACCCTATTGTCAAGGATGTCTCTTCAGCGCGCCCGGCAGGCCGTATCTTTTCATATAACGGGAATTTAATCAGGCCTTCGCAAGATTGTTCTGTCCGGTATGGATATGCAACAAACTTTAATCGCATCACTAATCTGACCGAAACGGCTTATACCGAAACTCAGGAAACAACCTTCTTCCCCCCACAACAAGGTCCTGTTTTTGCCACACACACCTATAACACTGACAACAACCTGGCGGTTATTGACGCAAAACAGTATAGGCCCAGGTTCTGGAAATAAATCTTACGTACACTCTCTTTATCAATATTTTTATTAATAGGGATCAACAAACAATATGAAGTACCGCTACGACGTCAAAGACAAAGCAATAATAGAAAGCATTACTCAAGAAATAGTGGATCATCTGCCAGAGTGGTATGGCAAAGGGCACACGCTCGCGTCAACCTCCCCGGTAATTCTATCTTACGTTAGTTGCTTTATGCTTCGCTTTCGGTTGAACGGACCCAACCGGGCTTCCAAGGCGATCCTGGTCAAAATTCGTAGAAAATATGATATGCAAACACTTTATCAAGCGGTGGAGAACAAAGACTTGCATATTAAGATTCCAGCAGAATATCAGGATCTTCTTGCGCTGCATAACTTTTTTAACGACCGCGACAAACATCTCAGCGCAATCCGCCCGCTGCAATATCTGCCCAAGTACTTCGCTATTTTCATGGAAGAATTTACGTCGCAGACCCTACGAGAATTATTACTGGATCGCAAGACTATTCTGGGAAATAAAGAACGTGTTCACAATTTGGCTGAGGCTGCATTTCTAACAGGGCGGATTATTAAGATGTTCCATAGTCAGATGCACACTTATCATGAGATAGAAGATCCCACCGGGCCAATTATTGAAGAAGTGAACCTTTTGTTAAATCGCCTGCAATCTGCCAATCGCAAGCCAGATTCAATCGCTACCTTACTTTCTCAATTTCTCGAAAAAATAGATGCCATCCGGGATAAAAAGATCATTTACACCAACATCCATGGCGATATGTCCTGTGACAATATCTTGTACGCAAAAACTGATTCCAATCGCCTTTGTATGATCGACGTCAAGACCAAACATGCCGCCATTTATTCTGATATCAGCTTGATCCTGATCCATCCAACAATTTTTCGGCAGCAAATATTTACTTTCAATTTGCTGTTTAGCAAGAAACTAATTCGAATCTATCAAGAGCAAATCCTCAAAGGCTATTTCAATATCGGAGAAGTTGACCAGGATTTAATTAATTTGTTTTGCGCTATAAAAATGCTTGACAAATGGATCCTCTATGAAGAAAGTATTTCCAGGGCAAAGGGCAAGAAGAAAGCGGTTTATTTTTTTGCCGCACCAGTCATACGTCTGCATTTTTCGCAAGGCATTACGAATTACCTGAGCAACGTAAAAGCGACAGGCAAACTTCATTAAGCCATGGTGCAATTTTCATGCAATCATTTGAAAAAAAAGGGAAGGTATAATTGATAAATGCCGCCCCAAAAAATCGCATATTTCATGCCAAAAAACTGGCCACTTGCCAATGTCAAAGTATCCGAGGCGCTGAAAAACCAATTCAGCGATTGTCAGCTGGATATATTCAATCTTGAAACAATCATATCCAAAAGATTCGACGTCCTCGTTCTCAACACTTTCGCAACCATTATTTACTACGGAAAAGATATCCTTAAGAAAAAAAGGGGATTTAAAGATTGCTTTTGGCGGACTCCATACCTATACAATTTCGTTAAAAAATGGATCGGTAAAAATGTAGATAAGAATCGCTATTGGTTCACTTTTCAGATCCAATCTCTATTTGATTGCAGCATTGAAGGTGTCCCGCATTTTGTCTACACTGACCACACTCATCTGGCAAACTTATACTACGAAAGTTTCAATAAGGAAAAACTCTATCCCGAGTTCTGGGTAGACCTTGAAAAACGAATATACAATCACGCGTCCTTGATTTTTGTTCGCAGCACCAATATCAAAAGATCTTTAGAAGATCAATATGGCCAGCCAAAGCAAAAGGTCACCTGTGTTTTTGCCGGTAGCAATGTTGAGACAAAGCAAATTAAGGCATCTGAAGATAGGTTTCACAGGCAAAATATTCTTTTCGTCGGAATTGACTGGGAGCGAAAAGGCGGCCCGGCATTATTATCAGCATTTGAAAAGATTCAAATTGATTTTCCACACTCAACATTGACCATTGTGGGATGCAAGCCCGACACCCAGATTCCAAATGTCAATGCCATGGGGAGAATTCCTCCCGACGACCTGAGAGAATATTATAAAAATGCGAGTATTTTTTGCCTCCCTACCAGGGAAGAACCATTTGGAATTGCATTCTTGGAAGCCATGCAGGCAGGGCTTCCAATTATTGGCACCAATGTTGGAGCCATTCCCGATTTTGTTCAGAATGGCTGGAATGGATGGCTGGTCGAGCCTGACGAGGTCAATGAGTTAGCCTCGGCTTTACTAAAACTATTGGAAAACCCTGAGCAATGTAAAACATTTGGTGCAAGAAGCCTTCAATCAGTTCAAGAAAGATATAACTGGCAAGCGGTCGCGAACAAGTTCCAAGAAAATATACTAAATTACATGAAATCCACTTACAACTAAAAGGAATCGCCATGGGTTCTTGGTATTGGATCCTGGCTGCCAATAAAACATGACAGACGCTACTCAAGAACAACACTACGAAGAAGTCACCCAAAAAGCGACCAAAGGTATGGGGTGGAATTATCTATCATTTGGGCTAAGCAAGGCATTAAATATCGCAACAGTCTCCATATTGGCGCATCTGCTTGTACCAGAATATTTCGGTCTCGTTGCTCTAGCGACCTTGACAATGGATTATCTGTCCGTGCTGAACGACCTGGGGCTGGGTTCTGCCTTGATCCAACGTCGGCAAAATGTTCCAGAGGCAGCTAATATTGCCTTTACACTAAACGTTAGTGCCGGGGCAGTATTAACGCTCATAACCTTTTTTATTGCGCCTTATGCCGCCATCTTTTTTCAAGAGCCACAAGTAACAGCTATCTTGCGATGGCTGGGACTTACCTTCCTGATCTCTGCATTTGGATCTGTCCATAGCATACTTCTACAGCGCGACCTTAATTTTAGAAAAAAGATCATTTCTGAAGTTGGAAACACTTTGGTAAAGGCCGTTATATCCATAGGCCTTGCATTTGCCGGGTACGGAGTCTGGGCTTTGGTGGCAGGGCAATTAGCAGGAACATTGATCTCAGCTATCATGCTCTGGATTCTCCTTCCCTGGAGGCCAAAACTCGCTTGGGATTCGGTTATTGGAAAAGAGTTGTTCAAATATGGTATCTCCATAATGGGAAATAACGCCCTCACCATATGGGAGCAAAATTTCGATTACTTTATTATTGGTCTAGTCTACGATCCGACAGCACTCGGGGTCTACACTTTAGCATATCGTCTGCCACAAGCTCTTGTCTTAAGTATATTGTGGACAATGACTTCCGTCCTTTTCCCCACTTTTTCGTCTTTGCAAGGCCAAAAAGAAGCCTTGAAAAAAAGCTTCCTATCAGTTTTGCGATATGTTGAATTACTCGTAACCCCTTTGTGCTTGGGTATGTTTATTGCAGCAGATCCACTGATACGGGTTTTATTTGGCGAACAATGGGTGGGAGCCATTCCAATTCTGAGGGTATTAAGTCTTTATGCCTGGGCAGTTTCGATCGGTTACCATGTTGGTGATGTGTACAAGGCCATCGGCCGCCCGGACATATTAATAAAAATGAGTATTCCCATGTTCGCAATCCGGGTTCTATTATTGTGGGTAGGAGCGCAATACAGTTTGCTCGGAGTAGCTGTCGGGCATCTTGTAGCGATGATCATTGAATCCGTAATTAGATACTATGTGGCGGCCTACTTTTTAAGAGTAACGATTCTTGAAGTCATCAAGGAATTGACCGCTTTTGCCTGCGGCGCGATCTTATTAATATTTGCCGCCATATCTCTTTTCCTAACCCAAGAACTTACACCATTCATCCAGTTGATTATTGTAGTTATAGCTGGGGCGATCGGGTATCTCGGAGCGGTTTGGGTAATCGAACGCAATTCAGTGATTATGCTATTGGAAATAACCAAACTAGACCGATTCATAAAAATTTCAAGGCCTTAGCATCTCTAAAAATTGGCCTGTATTAATTTCCGCGTAATATGAAAACTTTAAACCAAATAAAATCAACCAGGAAGTCCTAATGGCAAACTTAAACGGGTTGCACCATCCAAATCTAAAATATCAGATACTTAATCCTTTCACCCAAATTGATGAAGCGCAATCAATTTGGGAATCTTTGCAAGATAAATGTGATCATAGTTATTTTAATTCCTGGGGATGGATTTCCATCTGGCTGAAAAGCCTCCCTCAAAATACTGATTTAAGTCTGGTTGCTCTTCTATCAAACAACAAGCCTGCGGCGGCTTTTTTTTTAGGTCGCAATTCAAGAAAAAACCACAAAATCATACCCGCTAACACTATTTCCTTAAATTCGACGGCAAATAGTTATTACGACAAGTTGACGATTGAGTACAATTCGATACTGCAGGATTCATCATTGCACTCCAGTCCATCTGAACATTTTACATTTATTAATACCTTGAAATGGGATGAGTTTCGAATACCGGGGGCAACTTCTGATTTGGTCAACCAATTACACCTCCTTGATAATCCTGATACCAATCTTTACTTCTTACTCGAAAGGAGTACGCATTCTTTCTTTGTAGAATTACAGAAAATCCGCGATGCAAATATGAATTACCTGGGTCTTTTAAGCTCTAATAAAAGAAGTCAAATAAAAAGATCAATCAAACAGTACGAACTAGAAGGCCAAATTCTGGTCAGGGAAGCAGAAACTACCGAAGAAGCCTTATCCATGCTGGAAGAACTAGCCTCACTACACCAGAAGGAGTGGGCAACCCGTGGAGAGTCTGGTGCTTTCTCCAATCAGTTTTTTATCGACTTTCATAAAAAATTAATCGAATATCGTTTTTCACACAATGAGATACAGATCCTGCACATCCATACGCAAAAACAAACCATAGGATATCTCTATAACTTTATTTATAAAAAACGAGTTTTATTCTATCAGTGTGGTTTTAATTACCGTGAAGATAATAACTACAGACCCGGGCTTGTTTCACATTATTTTGCTATTATGCACAACGCCCAAAAGAACCTGTCAAAATACGATTTTCTGGCGGGAGATTCCGCATACAAGCGCAGTCTATCAACCGGCTCAGAACCGATGTATTGGATTAGATTCTTCAAAAAGAGATACAGATATAACCTAGAAAAAGGCCTATTGAAACTGAGCCAATTCCTCAAATCCAGAGAAAAGAATATTAATGAGACAAATTCATAAAAACATTTTACTAGCATTAATTACAACTATTTATTTGGCAAGTTGCGCAAGGGCATCAAATCCCCCGTCCACTTCTTTTCCAAAGACAGCCACAATCGAACCGGACATTACACAAACACCTTATCCTTCCAATGCGGATTTTGTTCAAATCGCCTGGTTCTATAAACCCCCGGCAGAAGAATTTTATTCCATCCTCTCAAGCAAATTCGATAAATTTATCTTGACCAACCATGACGAGGAAGAGCGAGACAAGATGCGCGCTTTAGGTCTGAAAGCACCGGTCTATCAATACCTGCTACTTGCCTCTATCCAAGACCCAGGTTCATGTGAAAAAGAACCCTATGGCAATCAGGTAGCAAACCGACCTGGAGATTTTTGTCGGATCAGTACCGAACACCCAGATTGGTTTCTTTTGGACGCCTTCGGCCAGCGTATTACAAGTGACGGAAATTACTACGCCATGGATCCCGGGAACGAGGAATATCGCGCATTCTGGCTGGAGCGCGCAAAAGAAATCCAGGATCAATATCAATGGGATGGTATTTTCATCGATAATGCAGAAGGAAGCTTGTCAAAATTCAAACGAAAAATGGTGATCCTGGCTAACTATCCTGACGATGAAAGTTTTCAATCTGCAGTAGAAGGTTTTTTGGCTTATCTAGATCAAAACTATTTTAGCCCTGAAGGCCGCCCTGTAATAGCCAATATTGTCGAGATGGAAGACAATGAGGTCTGGTTTCGTTACTTACAACATCTAGATGGCGCCATGCTGGAAAATTTTGCAGTGGATTGGAATAATTATTATTCACAGAAGGAATGGGTAGAGCAAATTTCCATGCTCGCTAAGACCCAGTCAATGAAAAAATCGATCCTGCTGATCGCCCAGGGCTCTAAAGATGATTTGCAAAAAGAGTTATTTTCTTTTGCTACTTACCTCCTTTTGAGTGATGGTGATACGTCATTCAGATACACAAATTACGAGTCTTACCGAGAGGTATGGTGGTACGATAATTACGAAATAAATCTCGGGAGGCCCACAGGATCTATGTATGTCGAAGACGGCATATGGATAAGGGATTTTGAAAAAGGCTCAGTGCAAGTGGATCCGTTGACACACAAAGGAGACATCTTCGTTAACCCTTAAAACTGAAGAACCAGTTCGAGGCAGGCATCATAACTCTGTATCTCCATACCAAGAGATAAGGCAAAGAATTTAAGATCGGACTTCGCAATAAAAAGGATGCCCGCTGGTCTCAACGGGCATCTTTTTTTACATTTATTCGAAATTTATTTTTTGACCTTATTCCGAGCTTTGGAGAACACCATTAGACCTATGACCAAGGCAAGCGTCAGGACTGAAACAGTAACAATAGCAGGGAATATCCAGTTCGGTTGACCCTGAATTTCAGACGCAGGTGGTTCTGAAATGGATGGAATCGTCGGCAAGGCACCAGGGACCGCCGTAGCAGAAAGGTTTGGCCCAGATCCGATGCGGGTATCTGTTGTCAGGATTTGATCTTGGTGAATCACCGCATAATTACCAGATAAGTTTCGGCGGAGTTGTGAAATAGTTAAGGCGTTCCCGCTCCACATTAAACCTTCTTCGGTGCTGCCAAGCACGGTTAAAACTACACGACTATCGTTAAATGGAGAGTTGAACATTTCTATATATCCCAAGCTTGAGCCGGAAGGAAGGCGATAAGTAACCGCCATGTTCCGCTCGAGGGCGAGATCATTATTGGCTTCGAACGGGGCGGGCATCACGTCTGCCATGGATGCCACCAATGGGATTTTACTCGGGCGGCCTATAATAATCAGGTCATTGTCCTTCAGGAAATCATCCGAAACAGAATCAGAAAATGCAACTTCAGGATTTAAGACGATACCTGAAGACTGCCTGCCTAATTCCGAAACCAGGGCGGCAGCGATGCTCCAACCGACCGGGTTAGAAGGGTCAAGGATAAGGCCAACGCTATCCAAGGTGGGGCTGCTCAAAAAAGGAACATCATATTGCGTTAATGATACTAATTGATTGGACAGATTAACAGCCGCAGGTATTAGTGACAAGTGAATCGAAGAAAGGTTGCTAACAGACACCCATAATGTGTTGCCAGCTGCGCCGGAACAGTAATTCACAGGCATAAGTTGCACATCAAGGGTTAATCGATTCTCGCCGATACGCACTAATTCAGATGGGATGTCAACCTTGAGCGTATTTGTAGTTACGGCTGTTTCTTCAGTAAAACGACCGCTACCAATCTGCTGGCCATTTAAACTCACCACCAAACTTGAAGTATTGTAGTCAAGCAGCGCAGAGTGGTTATAAATCAAATTTGCATAGGCACCATCACCCACGGTCTGACCCGGTTGAATAAAAAAAGTGTAGTCATTCGACCCGCTGCCATAACCGCTTATTGTCTGGGTAGGGTAGCCAAGGCTGGTAAAGGTACTATCCTCTAAAACTGAAGAAATTTGGGTCACTGTAGGATCGACCTGGCTAATCACGGTCAGGTTAGGGCTCGCGCCAGGCTGAACCTTACCAGAACTTATGGCTTGGGCCGCCTTTACTACTCCAATATCCGTATTACCACCGGCATATAAGACAACCCGGGCTGAATTCCAAGGAGAAACAGCCATTTGGATATATCCATCATCAGGCTGCGAACCAGGCGATGATAGCCCTTGTTGAGTCAACCCAACAGGAAAATTCACCTGACCAAGAACTTGCAAGGAAGATGGCTTGCCAACAAAGACAAGATGGCTGTTCGATTTTTGCTCGTCCGTTAATGAGTTGTAGGGAAACACTGGAAGAACTAATTCGCCGGAGGACATCCGTCCAAAACCAGCAGCGATGATCATGGCAGCTTTTATCTCATCAGCCGTGGGCTGCGGGGGGACAACCAACAATGCAGGCTCCTCTTGAAATGCATATCGCTGGTAAATTGGAGCAGGCAAAAGGTTTAAATTGGTTTTTGGGGCCACATTAACATGCGGCAAATAAACCGCCGAATTAGCCATAATAACAATTGAAGTCTCATGAGGGAAACGGCAGTCGATTGAAGCGTCCAGGCTAAAATCCAGCACATGCCTACCATCAACTCGCGGAGACGTCAGAACTGCAGCGGGAATCTGCAAGGCTACTGTTTGAGGGTCCGTCCAATTAATAAAGAGGGTATCAATCACCTCGCCATTCATCGAAATTTCCAAGCTAGCTCCTGAGCCTTGCGCTTCAGATTGAAGCTGAGCCGTGGAGGTGAACGAACCGCTAATCACCAAATTCAAAGAAGCTCCATCTTGAAGCAACCACGTTGATGGAATTGCGAATTGAACTCTAGCCGAATCAAACGGCCCATTTAGAACTATATCTGCTGGATCCAGGGTAGCAAAGCTAACTGTATCCAAATTGGCTGGGTCAACCACCGGAGTAGGTTCAGGGGTTTGAATTCCCTGGGCTTGACCCACAGGCGCGAAACCAGCAGCCAACACACCTGCCAAAAACAAAGCTACCAATGCACTGAATATCTTTTTCATTGAAATCTCCTATAAGAACTGTAAAAAATGCAATTTATTGTAAGGTGAAAATCATCCATTCACACCTTCACGCCTTTTCGCCCGAGCCCATTGAGCGGATTGCTTACCCGTCAAAAAACGTACCAGGCCCAATATGGCGGAGAAATTACTGTTGACAAAAAACGTTGGAAGATATAAAAGTCTGCCTACTATGCCAGAATTTTCGAAGTACTTACCCACCCACGCAAGAAGGTAAAATATAATCTGGGCAATAAATATCAGCCAATTATATGGGGAACTCAACCCTAACAGCCCACCCTGCAAAGGCAAGATCACAGACGCTAAAGATGCAAGAAAGGCCCCGACCATAAAAAACGGGATCAACGGGCGCAGCAATTTATGGGAGAAAATCTGCCACATCACAATAGGTTGATCCAGTGGCATTAGCGTCCTCATAAGCGAGAATGCCTGGTACCGCCCAGCAATGATGCGAGCACGTCTTTCCATTTCATCAGCAGCCGTCAGTGAAACCCGCTCATAAGATTCTACTTCGGGTACGTATATCATTCTGTATCCCCGCTTAATGACGGACATCATAATGTAAAAATCATCATTAATGATGCCAGGCGGTGGTTGTACAAATAGTTCACGACGGATCGCCAAAGCCTCGCCAGTAGCACTGGTTGTACTACCCAAATAGGTTTCCTGTTTTTTTATCCAGGATTCGTATTTCCAGTAAAGGCCTTCTGATGCTCCCAAAGCGCCATCGCCTTGTATAATTTTTTTAGACCCCCCTGTTGCCCCCACACCAGGGTCTTGAAACGGCATCACCAGGGCTCGGATGGCGTTTTTTCCATATATATTGTTCGCATCTGACATCACGATAATATCGCCGCGAGCACTTTCCATGGCAGAACTGATGTTTGCCATTTTTCCCTGTCTTTTCGAACGCAAAGAAATCTCAACCCCTCGACCTGCAAATGAGCGAACAATATCAGTTGTACCATCCTCAGAACCATCGTCTGCCACCAAAATTTGCAAACAGTCACGAGGGTAATCCAGGGATAAACTATTCTCCAATTTTGAAGCTATACTATCCTTTTCATTGAAAGCAGCAATCATCAGGGTCACTTGAGGTTCGAAGACTTCGTAGGGCCTATGCCGGGGAATAAATCGGGCGATAATCCACAACAAAAGTGGGTAAATTGCGTATGCATAAACGATCAACAGAACACAAATCCAAAAAACAGCTGGGATCATTTTTTTCCTCTTTTAGTTAATTGGCGGTAAAGATCGCTTAGACGGTCTGCCGTATTCTCCAGAGAATATTTGGATCGAATTAATTCACGCGATGCCTTACCCAATCTCTCGCGTTTTGAAGAATCGGATAAAAGATCAATCAATGAGATGCGCAATGCGTCCGGATTATCTGGGGAGATTAGCATGCCATTCTCATTATGGATTACCACATCAGGGGTTCCCCCTACAGCAGTAGCAACACAGGGCAAACCCACAGACAAAGCTTCTAGCAGCGAATTTGACAACCCTTCTGTAGCGGAAGGCAGGACAAATACATCAGCGGATTGCAAGTATGGCGCAGTATCCAGTACACTGCCTTTAAAAATAATATTTTTACCCGCTGTTTCTCTAAGGCGCTCTGCTTCAGACCCAACCCCAAGAATCAGAAGACTGGCATCGGAATGCCGGGCGAGGATGGATGGCCAAATATCAATCAGATGATTTACACGTTTTTCCGGATCAAGGCGGCCGGAAAATATAACAATCAGACCATCCAACGGCAACCCAAGCGATTTACGTAAAATTTTCTTTTGAGCGGAAGTAGAAAGTGAAAAACGATTAAGATCAACTCCATTTGGAATAAAAACTTTTTTTTCAGGCAAGATACCAACTTCAGTTAGTTCTTTATCAATCTCTTGACTGATAACAATAAATGAATCTATCCCTTTTTTTAAGGACGCTATACGCTTCTCGCCAAGCCTTCTATTCTTCAGTTTTGCCAAGTCTCCCAAATCGCCGCCTCGCAATACTTTAGCAACTACAGGTCTCCCAAAGATCTTTTTTGCCAGTATAGCGGCTGTAGCAGGCGACAATAACTCATGAGCATGTATCACGTCCGGATGTAGATGAGCGATCTTCATTTGTGTTGCCACGGTAAATGACATCGCCGCCAAGGGCTTCGGTCCAGGAATTGGCAAGCGATATACAGGAGTATTATTAATCATCTCAAAGGAAGATAATCCTGAAAAACGCCTTGTCAGGACAAAGGCATCCACTCCTCTTTGTTTTAACAGCGGAAGCAAAGCATCTAATTGGCGCTCAGCGCCACCAATATGGGGAAGATATGCCTGGATTAGCATAGCAACTCTCAGATTATTCTCAACCATTGACTTTCCTTATTTTTTGCGCATATAAGTCAATATAAGAATTGGCCCAAGCATCCAAGCCGAATTTTGTAGTCAAACGTTCATACGCAGCCCGTGCCATGCTCTGCATTTTGGCGGGATCGGAAAGAAGAGATTTAATACTATTTGAAAGCAGATCAGGGGCACCCGGCTCTATCAAAACACCGGAATCTTCTGTAAACATGCGAGATGCGTCGCCTACGTTCGTGGCAATCACTGGCAATCCAGCCGCCATCGCTTCAAGCAAAGACATTGACATACCTTCACGATAGGATGCACTGACATACATATCACTGGATTTCAATAACAGAGGTACATCGTCTCTTGATCCTAAGAAAACAACATTCTGTTCCAACCCTAGCACTCGAACCTGATCGTGTAAAGCATCAGATAACGGCCCATCCCCCACAATTACCAAAAAAACGGAGGGATCATCACGAATGATAGTTGATAAAGCCGTGACCATATCCACATAGCCTTTATCCGGAGAGAGGCGGCCAACGGTAATTATCAGGGTGCATGCATCTCTTCCGGCAATTGACATACGAATCTTTTCCCTGTCAAGGTGGGGCAAGTCGGGGAATGCGGTCATCGCATTGGGAATAACCATAATATTTTTTTGTTTGCCAAGCCGGTGCTTTTGCAAATCCGCAACAGCATATCCAACAGCAACCACCTGACAAACGCGATCTTTTAATGCTAATGTCTCTAAACGTAAGCGGAGAGGATTATAGTACCTGCGATGAACACCGGTGGAATGAAGGGTAGCGATAACAGGCAGACCGGTTATCTTTCCGACAAATGCCCCTAGCATATTGGAGGTTGAGAGGTGGGTTTGAATAACATCAAAGCGCCCAGTCCGTACGAACTTCAGCAACCCTTGTATGCGATTTATATCAAGTAGGCGCCCCCCTGGAATAGATTTAACCTCAACGTTCATATCGCGTAAAACACCCGCATAATATGCATCTTCATCTTCAATATCCAAGCTAACCACCGCAACTTCTACTTTACGCTGAAGTAGTTCTTTGGAAAGCATGGATACCATTTTCTGCGCCCCTCCAAAACGCAAATTATCGATAATCTGAACAACCCTCATCTCAACCTCTCAAAAATCCAAAGGAGTTTTAAACTTTGCATCAAATCAAGTCCATCTGATGGACTACCATATAAAATGGAACTTCAGTTTAGATTCTCCTTGATATTTTCAGTTTCTCTTCATAGTGAATCTCACTTTGAACCTGGGCATATGCTGAAAACGCCAAGGACAGGCCTATCAACATCCAAAACGGCCTGGGGTAAGCCCCATGAAGAAAAATAGCTGACACCAAGTAGCCAACCAAGCTAATCAATATAGCCATAGATAAACGATCCATTTCAAAAGCGTGTAGTCGGGTAAAAATCTTACGAGCATCAATAAGCCCCTTGAAAACATTGTAGAGGAGAAATCCAAAAATTAGCAGGCCTAACAAGCCATGTTCTGCTGCTATCTCAAGGTACAAACTATGGGGAGAACGTTCGACACGCCGTTGGTCAATCCCTAATCCTCGCGAATACTCCAAGTATTGCGCGGGATAATTTTTAAACCCGACCCCAAGGATTGGGTGGTCCATGAACATTCTAACCGCAATGATATTCTCGCTCAAACGGCCTGTAAATGACGCCTCACTCTGGGCTGTTTGGTCACTCCCGGGGAGAAAAGAGGTCAAGGTTCCCAGACGTTCGGAATACTGATCCGGCAACAACAGGATCCCAATAGTAATAAGAGAAAGTATCAATACCCAATTCTTAAAACTGAGACCTTTCCAGACCGCAAAAATAGTCAATACTGTTACTAATGACAGAAAACCGCCGCGTGAAAAGGTTACAATAATCGTAAAGCTACTCACCAGTAGAGCCCATAATGCAAAACTACGAGAAAATGTACGGCGCGCGCCCATGAACCTATCGAGGGATATAGGAACAAATACCACCATTGCCTGGGCGTAAAAATTGGGGTCACCGTAGGGACCAGATATGCGGTAATCAGATGTGCCTGAAACAATGCTGGCAAGTTTGGATAATCCAAATCCCCAATAAGCGTTATCATAACTTCCCGTAAAATATTGAATCATGCTGATCGTGCCTAAAAATGCTCCTGCACAGACCATTGCCCATGCAACGTGATGAAAAACCTTCTCTTTTTGAAGGATCATAACCACCATCACACATACGAGGCCATCTTTCAAAAAATCGGAAGTTGCATCTGATGCGCGTGTGTAATCTTGAGCGTAGATAAGGGATAGAGAGACTGTCAATCCATAAACAAATATTAAGAAAAAAGACCAACCCCAACCCCGCGGAGGCTGGTTGTACAAAACCCATCGTATCGCAATACCAACAATTAGAAGGCCAATAAACGGCTTGGCAATTGATGGCAAGCCGTGCTCATTAACCATCACATCTGAAAGACGTATGAAAATGACGAATATCATTGCCAGTAAGCCAAGATCGACATTAAAAGCCATGATAATCCCAGCTATCAAGGCCACCAATCCAGCTAAAACCATTATTGGACTGTTAAGCCATACGAGCACAACTCCAATCATCCCTCCCGCCACAATAGCGATCAGGCCAACTGAAAGTCGAAATATGGACGAAACAGATTGGTTAGCCTTAACCTGATAAGAGAGCATGTACTTTATTCGCCTTCACCCTGAACCCAAAAAGGATTCTTCATTTCCCATATATTGATATAACTGTTACTGCTACGGCGCGATTGTTCCGCAGCAGTGTTTGCCTTTTCAAGCAACTCTTCATAAGTAATATCGTTGCTGTATACGGCCCCGCCTATTCTAGGATCAAGATTAATAGAAATATCATATTGCTCCATTGAAACAGGCTGCGACAAAACTAAAAATATTCGATCAAAAATTCGACGAGCAGCGGCGCCTACTGTCGATGGAAGCATGACGATAAAACTTGAATCAGTCCATCGGCCAATCACATCGTTTCCACGTAGTTCCCTCCGCAACACATCAGTTGCGCTTCGAAGGATATGATGAATAGCGGGCTGGGGCAAAGTATCCATAATATCCCGCAGGCCATCCAAATCAATAATGCCGACAGAAAGAATATCCTCAGGTCGGTCAGATAATGCCTTCTGTAAAAGGCTCCTGAAATGGCGGTTGGTATTTATGCCAGTAATGCTATCCACCCGCAATCTATGCCGGAAAGACTCCAAGGGAACGCGAATCTGTTCACTCAAAATAGCGATTGCCATCCCACCTATAACCCCAAGGGCTAGCGCAAGCCCAGTATCGCGAACGGGTTGCGGGCTGACAGGTGAGGTAGGAACCACCGCGGGATCCAAAAAGGAAATATCATACGCCCGATATATCAAACTAATATAGTTGATAGCTCGTTGTCCCATAGTATTTGCTACCAAGGTTGCAAGCTGCGGATCCGGGCCAGACACGCTAAGTTCCAATATATTAGCATCAGGTAATACGACCGTTTGAATAGTGTATCCCGACATTGCATCCTCCTGGATCTGGAGGACTTGTAGAGCATCCAAATATATTCGACGACTGTTCAAAAACTCAGCATAGGTGGAAACTATTGAGCGTTTATCAAGCGTAGCAAGGCTATCTACAATATCTCCACCTAATAATTCAGGACTTGGGCTGACGACAAATCTAGCATTCGCTACGTACATTGGTGTGGTTAAATACGAAGCGATAAGAGCTGTATTTACAGCTACAAGTGTGGTCAATGCAATGATCCACCAACCTTTTGTCAACATACGCATGTAAAGTCTAATTTCCATAAAATTCTCTCCGTATCTCTTTTTGAAGGCAGGTTTTGAAGAGTATAAAACTCTATTAATTTACTATTAATGCCCAAAGAAAACAGTCATTTCGTGATCTGTTTTCTTTGGAATTACTCACTTTATCAAATATACTCTGCTAAAGGGGTAACTCCTGGAAAAGATATGATATTCATATGCTCATTTGTTATATCAAACCTTCATAGCAAACCCTTGAAATAAGCGCGCGAGATCTCGTGCGCTCGCTTCAATTTCAAATTCCCGAAGGACTTTTTCCCGGCCAGATTGAGCCAATAAGTTGGCTTTTTCCAAATCGCTATAAACATATTCCAGCATCTCTGCAAGTTTATTGGCGTCTTCAGGTGGAACAAGATAACCAGTCTCACCTTCTACAACCAATTCGGGGATTCCTGAGATTTTAGAAGCAATAACCGGTAACCCCGCCGCAAACGCCTCCATAATCGAAACAGGGATTCCCTCCATCTTTCCGGAGGGAGTTATGACGCTGGGCTGCACATAAACCTTGGCCTCCTTTAAGAAAGAGGCGACTTCCTGTTGATTTCTTGCGCCAAGCAATTCTACCGAATCGTGGATATTAAATCTTCTTATCGTATCTTCCAAAAAATGACGATCCTCACCTTCTCCAACAATCCTGCAATGAACCGGGATGCCCCGGCTTTTCAGAATCGCACAAGCCTCTATTAGGTATTGCATGCCTTTATAAGGCTGAAGGCTTCCAATACTTAGTATGTCAAATTGGGAATCAGTTTTAGGGGACGCTGGGCCTTCATAAACCTGTGCTTGAATTCCACAGTGGATAATATATGTTTTCCTGGCAACCCAATCACCGAAAATATTAGATAGAAATTCCCTATTGAATTTAGAAATAGAAACTATAAAAGCCGCATCCTGAAGTTTGACACCAAGCATGGATCGGTCAACAAATATATCGTGAGCATGCACAGTAATACTGTAGGAAATGCCTGTTAATTTATGTATCACCCAAGCTACAAGTGCCGGGTGAGTCGCAAAATGCGCGTGAATATGCGAGATGGATTTAGTCGAAACATCCGCCGCTATACGCACGGCTTTAGGCAAAATCAATAGCGCCCGAACTAAGAATTTCAGACTGGATGCGTTTTCCTTTGCGACAATATACCAAAGTGAAATATATAAAATCGGCGACTTTAAGAATTGCAAAAAATTAGCGTAAACAATATCCAAAGAAAACCACGGGTGGTAGTGCAATCGTTCAAGCCACGACCTGGCTTCCGGATGAACAACTTTTGCATTCTCCAAAATTATGGGGAAGAGAGAGACATCGCAATCTTCTTTTTCAATAGCGATCATTTCCCGCAAAATAAAAGTTTCAGACAACTTAGGAAACCTGGAAACAATGTATGCAACTCTTGACGCCATTTTAGTGCGCTCCACGTTGCTTGAAAACAGCGCCCACAGTCCAAAAAAGGATATTAATATCAAGCCAAACACTTCTTCGTTCGATATAAGCAATATCCAGCCGTAGGCGATCATCAAATTCTACGGATGCACGGCCTACAACCTGCCACAAACCAGTAAGGCCAGGCAGTACGTCCAGCCTTTCAGTATGCCAAAGTTGATAGGTTTCTGATCCAAATGAAGTAGGCCGAGGGCCAACCAAACTCATTTCCCCTCTTATTACATTAATGAGTTGCGGTAATTCATCTATACTGGTCTTTCTAATAATCTTCCCTATTTTAGTTACCCTAGGATCATTTGTTATTTTAAAATCAGGCCACTGAAGCTCGTTCAAGTGAGCATATTTTGTTTTAAGTTCCTCAGCATTAGGCACCATTGAGCGGAATTTGTACATTCGAAAACGTTTTCCACCTTGGCCTGTACGTAATTGAGTAAACATCACCGGAGCACCGGGAGATGTTATCGCAATAAGTACACCGAAAATTAATAACAACAGGCCCCAGAAGGGCATCGTCAAGAAGACCAAAGTCAAATCAAGAATACGTTTGACAAACAAATATGACCTGCCCGTAAGTATTCTTTTTTCAGGATTAAACTTCCTAAGCCAATCTTCCTCAGTCGTTCGGTTCATCGTTAAGTTTGCCATGTAAGACTCCAATCAGTGAAAACGAGTAAATCGACCAGGCGCTATATGACTTCAACAGGTTCTTTTTGTTTTGTAATAATTGGGGATAGCCTGCTTTGTGCAGTCTGCAACAGATCGTCAAATGTAAGAGCCTCATCGGGAAAAGACGCAGTTCCCCATTCAATGCTAGTCTTTAAGCTGCCTTCGACAGCAGCCGCGATTCTCCCAGCAAGAATGGAAACATTATTCGGGTTGGTTTCAGGGCAAAGGATTACAAATTGATCACCCTTATCAAGAAGAACCAAATCCGTGCTTCTAGCGAGGTCGCTAAGAATTTGGCTAGTCTTTGCCACTGCAAATCGCTCTAAAATATCAGTCGCAATTGGCTCCAGGCTTTTCCGGATATCGCGATTTTCGGGTTTACCCAAACGTATAGTCAGAACAGATAAGGGGTGGTGATATCTTCTACTTCGCGTAATTTCAGCAGAGATTATTTCGCGCGCCTCTTGAATTTCACGAGCGCGATTCGGGTAAGCATTGGAGGATAACCCATCCAAAGTTGTATCCAGCTGGCCAATTCGGCGATTTACATCAAACGCCAATACTGATGCCAAAAGAACCAACAATATCTGTATTATCTCTACTTCAACCGGCCTGCTGTTCTTGAAATAAAATATCCAAAGGAGGACGTAAACCAAAAGCCAAAAAGCAATAATTGCATAGTATGAAAGCTTCACCCCTGCTCTTAAGAGGCTGCTGGTTATGATCAGCTCTGAGAAAACAACGACTGCAATGAGTATAAAGAATTCAGGGCTGAAGTTAATTATGCCCTCCTGAAAACGCTCGATATTTGCAATTCCCAGAATAGCCATAATATAGGATATTAGTACTGTTATCGAAATCTTCAATTCACTCATCAGACAATTCCTGAAAATAAAATGGACAAATAGATAAAACACCTCCAAAAAGGTGGTGTTTGGATTTTTGAGGACTTACATTATATAACACAATACGCCTACTCCTTTCAATAGCCTAAGAGTATTACAAATTTTCGCCTCCTTCATCGTACTAGTCAGAGATGGGAAGAAAAATTCATCTGTACATTACAGTGGACATCCCCAGTTTATACTAAAACTCAACTGGAAGGTATAATAATTTCATGAGAATTAAAATCGTCTTAATTTTCTCATTAATTCTGGCGTCATGTGACTCTTGGGAGCCTAATCCGCAACCGCTTCCAATCTGGACCCCAGTACCTACGCAAACCCCTCAAATTTTGACCGCCACCCCGCTTATCATCCAGCCGCCGACGTTTGAATTTTCCGCCACTCCTAGCGTAGTGATTATTACTCCGGTCACTCCAACAAACACAGAAATACCTTCTTCCACACCAACTTTTACAACGATAGCCCCCACAGATACCCCTCCCCAATCCCCTTTCCAAGCAACCACCATGGATATTCTGGGTTGCAATACGAGCATAGATATTCTTCATGGCATGGGGGAAGTTACGAATGCATACGTAACAATAAAAAATATCGGAACAACCGACTTGCCCAATACCTGCGGGCTTCTTAGAGCAATAGATGAAGGAAGAGAGCATCCGGACAAGAAAGTTTGCGTATCAAATCTGCCATCGCAAAATCAGGTTACTTTTAAATTGACGGTCGATTCCACGTATAAACAGGATACAGTGATCCAAGTGGATGTACTTTCGAACGACCTGATCTTGCTGCGTTTGGATAAACAATCCTGCAGAGATATTGATCTCTTTGGTGGAGCGCCAGCAGATATCGGCATAATCAAACCTGTTCAGTAAGAATGGGATGAACAGGTATAATTCAAACCATGGCAGACGAACAACTCAAATCACTTTCACGAAATAAGATCGCCATGCTCATCGACGGCGATAACGCCCAGGCAGGTCTTCTCCCCCAAATGCTGGTCGAAGCCGGCAGACACGGGCAGGTCACTGTCAGGCGCATCTACGGCGACTGGACCACGACCAGCATGAATTCCTGGAAAGAAACGCTAAACTTTCACGCTTTCCAACCTATCCAGCAATTCCGTTATACGATCGGTAAAAATGCTACAGACAGCGCCATGATCATCGATGCCATGGACATTTTACACTCAGATGTAGTCGATGGTTTTTGTTTGGTATCCAGTGATAGTGACTACACCAGGTTGGCTACGCGCATCAGAGAAACTGGTGTCTTCGTTATGGGCATTGGCGAAAAGAAGACTCCCAAACCTTTTGTCAATGCGTGCGATCTTTTCGTTTACACTGAAAACCTCACAGCCACTAAAAAGCAAACGCCCCAACAACGTTCACAAAAAAGCAATGCGAAAAAGACCGATGAAGCCGATCCCATCCCCCTCCTTACACAGGCGTTCGAGATGGCAGTACAACAAGATGGCTGGGCCTCTCTGGCAAATATGGGCAACGCTCTTTATCAATTGGATCCTGCATTTGATCCACGCACGTATGGGCATAAGCAACTCTCGAAAATGTTGCTTAAACTAAAGGATCGCTTCGATGTGCGCGCACAGGAAAGCGACGGCTCGACCCTTTTCTTCATAAAATCCAAAGAGTAAACAAATTCCCGGCAAATTTGCCGGGAATTTGTTTACTTATTCGCCACATTCTCCTTACATGTCACTTCCTTATATACATCGATTATTTGGGTGGCGATTTTCTCCCAGGCATAATTAGCAGAATAATCGACCGCACGATGACCCATCGCTTCCCGTAATTCGTGATCGCCTAATAGGCTTGTTAATCTTTCACACAATCTATCCGGGTCGCTATCTGGAATGGTATATCCGGTCTTGCCATCTTGAACGAGGTATCCCAACCCGCCCACCTCTGAAGCGATGACCGGCGTTCCACACGCCATGGCCTCCAGGGCCACCATGCCAAACGACTCATACAAAGATGGCATGACTAACAACTCGGCCGCCGAATAGTAATACGGCAGGGTATCTTGTGCGCGCTTCCCAAGAAACACAACCATGCTGCCCATACAAAGATCATCGCACATCTTTTGCAATCGCGCCATCTCTGCAGACATATCCTTGGGCTCTGCGCCCGGTTCCCCGCCGATTATGGCAAGGTGAACCGGGGACTTTTTGCCCTGCAAAGAAACATCCAGGCAGGACATGGCCTGAATCAGCGTATCAACCCCTTTTAAGGGCTCAATGCGCCCCACAAACAGGATCATACGATTTTCCGGTTTCAACCCGATGAATTGCTTCGCTTCGTCAGAAGGAATGGGATAAAAATGGCCCACATCCACGCCAGGAGGAATAACCACCATTTTGCGCGAATCAGCCCGATATAAGAAGCGAAGTTGTGTTAACTCAGCGAGAGTGGCGACAATGACCCGGTCTGCCCTGCGAAGGACCCGCCTCTCTCCATTGAGCCGATCCTCCCCGGCGCGTTCATCCTCGGATCTCGCTACGCGATTCTTCATCTCACCCAACGTATGGAACATATGGATGATGGGAGCGCCCCCCCACGCATCGCTTAAAGCCTCAGCTGCCAGACCAGACATCCAGTAATGACTGTGAATTACATCATACGAAACATTCTTTTCGATCGCAAACTGCTTCACCCCTTCTACAAATTCAGGGATGTAATTTACGATATCGCTTTTACTTTTGGGTTCTTCGGGACCGGCCGGAATGTGCACTACACGATTCCCATATCCCAACTCATGGACAACATGCGGCACATGCTCATCTTGGGAGCGTGTAAAAACATCCACATGGATTCCCAGGCGGCCAAGTTCCTTCGTCAGATCGCGGACATATACATTCATTCCGCCCGTATCTTTTCCTCCCAATGTTGCCAATGGACAGGTATGATAAGACAACATAGCAATACGCATAGATCGATTTCTCCGCTTATTAGACGCCTCAAGAGGCGGAAAACTTGCATGATTGGTTCAAATCCTTTATAATCCCGCCGCTCTAAATTTTGCCACCATAGCTCAGCTGGTAGAGCAGACGATTCGTAATCGTCAGGTCGTGGGTTCGTATCCCACTGGTGGCTCACTACTGACAGGAAACCCCCTGTCAGTTTTTTTATTCACCAATCTTTCTCCAAAAATGGTCTCGGCCAACCTCCCAGTGTAGAAAAAATTTAATGGCGGGAACCAAGCCAAAGTCTGGCTGAAGCGATCGTCTCTTGACAATTTATTATACATGTACTATAGTACGTGTATAATATGTCACTCAAACACGCTATCCTCGGATTCCTCTCTTACTTGCCGCTTTCTGGCTACGACCTCAAAAAAGCCTTCGATAGATCGGTGCAGCATTTTTGGCCCGCCAACCAAAGCCAAATTTACCGCACACTTGCTGAGCTTGAAGAACAGAGCTTGGTCACCAAAGAGATCATCGAGCGCGAAGAACGGCTCGACATGAAGGTTTATCACATCACCAAAGCGGGGCGCGGCGAACTGCACGCATGGCTCACCAGCCCCCTGCCCGAGCGTGACGACCGCGAGCCGTTTCTTATTCAAGTGTATTTCAGCGGGCAACTCAGCGACGTAGAAACGCTCAACCTCTTTCACGCCAAACTCAAAGAGACCGAAGAACGACTGGCAGTGTACGAAACCGTTCATCAAATGATCCAAAACACGCCGCCTAAAATTCAAGACCCGCGCGCCGTGTTCCTCGCCACGCTCACGCTCGAAGCAGGTTACATCAACAACCAATCCATTGCCGTGTGGCTGCGGTCTGCCATTGCACGAATCGAAAATAAAAATTACACCATTCACATAGGAACTCCATGAACAAGATCATTCGCAACATTCTTATTGTTTCGCTTTTCACGGTTGGCGGCGGCTGGTTGGGCATTTGGCTCAACAACGTCACAGGCAACACCATGCCGCCCATGCAAAGTTTGGGTGCGCTCATATGGCTGACATCCCCCGCACTCTCTGGCTTTGCCTTGCGTGCCTTTGGCGGAGATGGCTGGAAGGATTCTGGTTTTGGCTTGAATCTCCCTTCAGGCTGGAAGTGGTACCTGCTGTCGATTCTCATCTATCCGCTCGCCTCTCTCCTGACCTTTGCCTTTGCCGCCCTCTTCGGCATTGCCTCCGCCGATGGTTTTGCCGCGCAAGGCTTTGGCGCTTATCTCTCTGCCATGGGTGTGATTTTCGTTGGCTCGTTGATGAAGAATTTTTTTGAAGAATTTGCCTGGCGCAGTTACCTCACGCCGCGCCTCGAAGCGGCAGGCGTGAAGCCCATGCTAAATCACATCATCACGGGCATTTTGTGGATGACATGGCACCTGCCCTATTATTACTACTACCTCGACCGCGCCGCGCTCGAAAGCGCCCTCACGACCAGCATTCCTGTTTTTATTGCGCTTGGGTATCTGGTGATGATTCCCACCGCAATTTTGTTTGGTGAATTGCGCCTGCTCAGTAAATCTACCTGGACAGTGTTCCTGTTGCACCAGATCATCAATGCCGTCAGTATGCCTCTGCTGATGAACGACTTCATTAAAGTGAACGGTTCACTGGCGCCTGTGTTCACCCCCACCAATGAAGGAGTGATCGTTTCACTGTTGTTCGGTCTGGTTGGCTGGGCATTGATGAAGGTTCGGCTTAAAAAAGCGGGGTAAGTATTCTAAGTTAAATTCAAAGCGCCGAGTTTTTAAAAACTCGGCGCTCTTTTTTATCTGGATAAGTGTCAGAATATTAGCCTGACCTAGAATCTACTCGATCCCATCAAAAATATGGTCGAGCACATCTTCGCTCACATCAAAAACGGATCCGTTTTCAGGGATGGCTTCTTCGGTCATCCACTTGGGCAGGCGGTCGTCTTCTTTGGTGAAGCCTGCGCGTTTGTTAAACTCGCGCTCCAGTTTGATGGTTTCCTTACCCAATGCCTGCAAAATATTATCGGGCACATCATCCCAGCCATAACGGGATTTAAGCAAACGCTTCACCACACCGTCGGGAGTGGCGGCATAACCAAAACCGGCAAAGATACATGCGCCGATGGTGTCATAGCCCGCCATATTCAACTGCGCGTTGAGCGAGGCTTCCTTTTGCTGGGTCGGGTCAAGATGATTGACCTGCGCGCGGATGGTCAGCCCGCAGGTATGGTCGGCACCCTGAGGCGTGGTGGCATAGGTGACGCCCGTGCCCTTGATCGAGCGCGGTTCATACGCCGACATGGCCTGCCCCTTGACGGCTGGCACGCGTTCCACGCCATATTTTTTGCCGACCGCCACTGCGCCATCGCCCAGCACACGCCCAAGTTCAGTGCCATTGCGCATTTCATCAATCAGTCTCAAGCCGTCTTCTTCACTTCCCCAGCGCATGAGCCCTGCTTCGGCAGCAACACCCAACGCCCCACCCACTTCAATCGAATCCAAACCAAGGTCATTCACCTGCCAGTTCATGCGTCCAATTGAATCGAGCGAGTCGATGTCGAGGTTGGTGCCCATCAAGCCGACCGTTTCATATTCCAGCGGTGAAACGATAATCTTGCCATCCTCCCCGCCAAAGATATTCGAACATTTGATGGTACAGCCCGCCATGCAGGCATGAGACGGGTCAGAGGGCTTGCCGCGATTCAAAATAAATTCACGCATGGTCTCGCCGCTGATTTTCTCCACATCGTAAAAAGTGCCGCGTGAGAAGTTGTGCGTGGGGAGCGCCGCAAAGCGTTGCGTCATCTGCGGCATGGCTTGCGTGCCGTAGTCGCGATACGTCACCGACTGCGGATGATTCATCACGGATTGGGTGTAATCTTTTTGCGCGACCTTGAACGCCTCCACATCGGCAATGGGCGGTTTCTGCCCGCCTGTGTGGTCAAAGACGATGGCCTTCAAGCCCTTTGAACCCATCACCGCGCCGAGTCCACCACGAGCAGCAATGCGTGAAGGGATGCGGTCCTTATCCAAATTTTGAATGCCCGCCGATTTCATTCTCATTTCGCCGCCGGGACCAATGAGCGAAATGGCAACCTTGTCACCGTGTTTTTCGAGCAGTTTGGGGGCGGTTTCATACACGCCCAGACCTGCCAGATCATCGGCACGTTCCCACTTCGCGCCGTCTTTCAACGAAAGATGCAAAACCCAGTAACCTTCTTTTTCTGGCATATTTTCGATAACGAGGGCATGAATTCCCATAAACGCCATGTGGTAGCCCGTGCGCCCGCCTGCGTTGGCTTCTTTGATTCCGCCTGTCAGCGGAGATTTACCCCCCACCGAAATGCGATCTGTAGAAGAAAGGATATGTCCCACCAACAGCCCGGGCGTAAAGATCAACTTATTGCCAGGTCCGAGCGGGTCGCATTTCGCGTCCACTTCATCCACCATAATCCGCGCGATCAGCCCGCGCCCGCCTAGGCGTTGCCAGGTGGCAGGGACAGGTTCACGTCTCAATTCTTGTGTGCGGGTGTTGACGCGCCAGATTTGTGGTTTGTGTTCGGTCATTATTTCTCCTGTCTGGGTGAAGCGATGCTTCGCCCCTACATTATTATCCAAACAAACTCTGCACGGCTTCTCGAAACACCTCGGTGTGATGGTCGACATCGGCTTGAGAGGTTTCGGGTGAAATGAGCGCCATATTGTGGAAGGGTGTCATTAAAATGCCGCGATTAAGGGCATAGAGGTGCATGTAGCGATCCAGTTCGGGATCAACGGCGGAGTGAGCCTCGCCGCCATTTTTGGGCGGGTTGGGGCGGAACCAGTATTCGGAGCGGTTGCCCAATTGTTTGACGATCCACGGCAGGTTGAACTCTTTGATGACCGATTGCACGCCTTCTGTAAATTGCTCTTGCAAGGCTGTGGCTTTGGTATAGAAATCTTCGGTCAAGACATGCTGTAGCGTGGCTTTCATCGCTGCAATAGAGAGAGCATTGCCAGAGAGTGTACCGCCAATGCCACCGACATCGGCGTCTTCGAGAGCGAGTTTGGCAGCGAAGGCTTTACTCACTTCTTCGGTGAAACCATAGATCGCGGCGGGCACGCCTCCAGCGAGGGGTTTGCCCAAGGTTAAGAAATCAGGCTGAAGACCGAAAGAAGCGGTGTATCCGCCTGTTCCAGCGCAGATGGTGTGAGTCTCATCGATAATGAGGTAGGTTCCATATTTGCGGGTAATCGCACGCAGGGCCTCGTGGTAGCCGGGGTCGGGGTGAATAATGCCGATGTTGGTCATGGCGGGTTCGGCAAGGACGGCGGCGACATCACCAGCAGAGAGCGCGGTTTCGAGTGCAGCGATGTCGTTGAACTCGATGACCTTCGTGGTCTCACGCGGGTCGATCTGCGGACCCATGTTGTTGGGGCGCGAAATGGGCGTGCCTTCTTCATCGAGCGTGATGAAGGTTTCATCCACTGAACCGTGATAACAATAATTGAAGACCAAAATTTTGGGACGCCCCGTGATGAGACGCGCCATGCGCAAAGCGAAACGATTCGCGTCGGTAGCGGTGAGGGCAAATTGCCAGTATGGCAGTTTGAAGCGGCGCTGGAGTTCTTCACCCACCCAGATGACATCTTCATACGGCAGCATGAGCGTTATGCCTTTTTGAATTTGCTCAGTGATGGCTTGCACTGTGGCTTCGGGCGCGTGCCCTGTCATGGCGCCGGTATCGCCGAGGCAGAAGTCAATGTAGTCGTTGCCGTCCACATCGGTGAAGTGTGCACCTTTGGCATTTTTGACGAAAACAGGGAACGACCCAGCCCAACGGATCATCCATAACATGGGCACACCGCCATGCAGTGAGTTGCGCGCACGCTGATACAATTCGTGTGATTTGGGGTGGTTCTTGTGAAAGAAGGTTTCTTCCTGTTCGAGAAGTTCGGTGAGTTTAGTTCGATTAAGTTCGGTCATGAGGTTACCAATATAAGGGCACAACATATTGTGCCCTTACGAGATCATTATATACTTTCCTTTAACGCTTTGCCGAAAATACGCAAGCCATCGTTGATCTGTTCAGAAGATACATTCAGTGGGGGAATCCAGCGCAGGATGTTGTCGTAGGTCCCGCAAGAGAGCAACAGCAAGCCGTTTTCTTCTGCTTTATGAATAACTTCTTTCACAAGCGGTTTGGCATTGGCTTGTTTGCCATTTACAATGAATTCGGTACCAACCATAAGACCCTTGCCGCGCACATCACCGATTTGTGGATATTCCTCCTGCAATTTGCGCAACCCAGTCATCAATTGGATTCCGCGTTCTGCAGCATTTTCCAACATCTTCTCTTCGCGCATCGCATGGATGGTGGCAACGCCCGCTGCGCAGGCAACGGCGTTCCCGCCATAGGTTCCGCCAATCGAGCCAACATCCAGTTTTTTCATAATGTCGGTGCGGCTGAACACCGCCGAAAGCGGCAAGCCCGATGCAATTCCTTTGGCTGCTGTAATAATGTCGGGGACAACCCCAAAATGTTCGAGCGCAAACCACTTGCCGGTACGTCCAAAGCCAGATTGCACTTCATCAAAGATCAGCATGATGCCGTGCTTGTCACAGATCTCCCGTAATCCTTTCATGAACGAAGCAGGCGGCACAATATATCCACCCTCACCCATGACCGACTCGATCAGGATCGCAGCCGTATCCTTCGGTGCGGTCTGCGAAGCGAGCAGATATTCCAATTGTCCCAGGGCATATTGACTGGCTTGTTCCTCGCTCATGTTCAGGTTAAACGCATAAGGGAAAGGCGAAACATAAATTCCACCGAGCAGGGGGGCAAAGCCCGTGCGATAACCCGTCTTGGAAGTGGTGAGCGCCATGGTGGCATGAGTCCGCCCGTGGAAGGAACCGTTAAAAACGATCACATTCGGCCGGCCAGTGGCAGCTTTGGCGATCTTGACCGCATTCTCCAACGCTTCTGCGCCGGAGTTGGCGAAGAAAAAACTATCAATCGAAGGCGGTACGATCCTGCGCAGTTCCTCAATGAGTTGCAGCATGGGCTTGTGGATGACAAGATTCGCCTGCGCATGCAGGAACAAGCCCGCCTGCTCGCGGATCGCCTCCACCACTTTGGGGTGGCAATGACCTGTGTTGGTCACGCCGATGCCGCTGGTAAAGTCCAGCAGTTTGCGGCCATCATCCGTGTAGATATACGCACCTTCAGCACGGTCGGCAACAAAGTTGAAAATACGACTCCACGCAGGCGTCATGTGGGAAAAATTATCCTGATATAGTTGGTTGAGCATTCTTCACCTTTCAGGGGAATTAAGATTTGGCATGTAATATTGTATCAGTTGAACAATTCAGGAAAGTATATAATAGGGTATCTTTCCTACCCCAAATGGAGCAAATATGGAAAAAGAAAAACTAGCGTTCATCAACCCGGCCACCGGGGCGCAATTCGGCGAGATTCCCATGACCCGGCCGGACGAGGTCAAACAGGCTGTCGAAGACATGCGCAAGGCCTTTCCCACCTGGAGTGGAAAGACCGTGAAAGAACGCCTGCGTATCCTGCGGGATTTTCAGAAACTGCTGATCGACGAACGCGATGAGATCACCAACATCTTAAACCAGGATTGCGGAAAAAGCCGCCAGGACGGCCTGATCGAACTATTTGTCACAGTGGACATGCTGGCACAATACCGCTGGAACGCTCCAAAATGGTTGCGGAAGAAACGCGTTTCCTCTGGGCTGTATCTTTTCAAGCAATGTTTCGTTGAATATCGCCCGCACGGCGTGGCGGCGATCATCTCGCCGTGGAACTACCCGCTCACCCTCTCCCTGCCGCCGTTGCTCGCAGCCTTGATCGCCGGGAACACAGTGGTCCTGAAACCCTCGGAAGTAACAGGCGCCACGGGTGTACTGATGGAACGATTGATCCAACGAATTCCTGAGCTTGCTCCTTTCGTGCGCGTCGTTCATGGGGATGGCAGGGTCGGCGCTGCTTTGACGAATGCCCGTCCCGATTTTATTTTTATGACCGGTTCCACAGCCACCGGAAAAAAGATCATGCAGGCTGCTTCGGAGACTCTGACCCCAGTGGCCCTTGAACTGGGCGGCAAGGATGCCATGATCGTGCTCGAAGATGCCGATCTGGAGGCAGCGGCCCGTTGGGGTGCATGGGGCGCTTTCTTTAACAGTGGCCAGACCTGTATGTCGGTGGAACGTGTGTATGTGGTTGAGTCAAAGTACGATGAATTCGTGCAACTCGCCATTAAAGCAGCGAAAGAACTCAAGTCTGGCTACTCATCCGATCTGGACAGCCCTTATTTCATGGGACCGGTCACCGACCCGCGCCAGGTAAAGGTGATCGAAAGCCACTTGGAAGATGCTCTTGCCAAAGGAGCGCAAGTGCTCACCGGAAGTAAAGAGCAGGGCATGTTCTACAATCCGATCGTCATGTCAGGCGTTGACCACTCGATGAAGTTGATGCGGGACGAAACCTTTGGCCCGATCATGCCGATCATGAAAGTAAAGGATGAAGCCGAAGCCATTCGTCTTGCCAATGACAACGCTTACGGCCTCGGCGCTTCGGTCTGGAGCCGGGACGTGCAACACGCCAAACGGGTCGCAGACCAGGTGGAGGCCGCCTCTGTCATCATCAATGACAGTATTGCGCAATTCGGCGTGCCCATGTTGCCGTTCGGCGGCATCAAACAGTCGGGCTTTGGACGTACGCACGGGCAGGAAGGGCTCATGCAATTCACGCGCCCGTTCAGTTACGCGGTTGGCGCGGCGCCGATCAGTTGGGATATCGCTACCATTCTGCGCGAGAACGGTCATTACGACCTGGCCACCGCCATCATGGGCGTGGTGTATGGCACCAGCCTGCGCCAAAAATGGGAAACTCTCTCTCAACTCTTCAAGCAAAAGCCAAAAACCGGAACCGGCTCAAAGGTTCCCTCCGAGCCGGTGACGATCCATAAGTAACGAGAAAGCAGTGCTGCGAATACAGCACTGCTTTTTTATTAGATCGCCCAGGCGAGATCGAGCTTCTCCAGGGTCTGTGGGGTCGGAGCGCCATCGGCGGTCCAGCCTGCCAGCTTGTAGTAAGTATCAATGGCAGTATCCACTTCCTCGTGAGTCAGAGCGAAGCCCGTGGTGGGTCCGGTACCCTGCAAAGGCTTGAAGAACTTCTTCGGCAGGCGGTCATCTTTGCGGCCCAAGCCTTCGCGCGCATTGAACACACGGAAGAGATTCAAACGGCGGCGGCCAACTTCCATCAATTCTTCGAGGGTCAGATCCCAGCCAGTGACCGCATTCAGCATGGTCGCCGTATCGTTACCGTCATAAAGCGTCCACGTGGGGCCGTATACAAACTGACAGAGTTCAGCCGAGTCCAGCATCGAGTAGAAGACTTCGGTCTCGTAGGCGAAGCGGACTTTTTCCTCAGTAAGGGAATAAGCGGGCTGCGGTGAGCCGAGTCCGATCTGCTTGAGACGGTTAAGGTTGAAGTCACCAATGCCTTCTTCGTAGTACGGATCATGCTCGGAGGATTGGTGATCTGCGCCGAAAGGATTGACCGCATAAATGAGCGCAAGCGAGCGTTTGGCCTGCGGCATATGGGCCGGAGACTCTGCGCCTTTGACCGTGACAAGGAACTCATCCGCACCTTTGCCCCATTTCTGCGCTGCGCGTTCAGACCCCATGCCGAGGGTCTTGCCGAATTCGCCCTCTCCCTTCACCAGCATGTACAAGGCCTGGATCATTGCTTCGGCATTGCCGAACTTCAAATCCAACCCGCCGGTTTGTTCTTTGGTGATAAGGCCGTTCTCGTAACATTCCATGGCAAAGGCAATGGTCGCGCCTGCAGCAATGGTATCGACCGCATATTCATTGCAGATCTGGTTGGCGAGCGATACCGCAGCAAGATCATCCACGCCGCAGTAGGAACCGAACGTACCGAGTGTTTCGTATTCAGGGCCGCCGTAACGGGGGTCCACCTTGTAAGGACCCTCTTTGACCTCAACCACCCGTTTGCATTTGACGATACAGCCATAGCAGGTATCGCGTTCCTTTAAAATGGTCTCAGCCATCTTCTCGCCGCTGATCGGTTCACAACTTTCAAACTGTCCTTCGTTGTAGTTGCGAGTCGGCAAACAACCAATGGTGTGATTAAACTGCACCACTACCGCTGTGCCGAATTTGGCTAACCCATCCATATCACCATTCTCAGGCAGCGCCTTGGGGCCGATGCGATTCAATTCCGTCAGGGCCTTCTGGTTCGCAAGTGAAACTTTCTTCGTGCCGCGCACGACCACAGCCTTGAGATTCTTCGAGGCCATCACCAGGCCCATCCCTGTCCGTCCGTTATGGCGGTTGGACATGGAGACCAACGAGGAGAATAACACTCCGTTCTCCGCGCCAATCCCGTGCTGCAAAATCTCGGCTTTCGAATCAACCTCGACATGAAGGATATCATCCACTTCACCGGAAAGTTTCCCCATCAGATGAGCCGCGTCGCGCAGTTCAGGCTTGCCTTCAACAATGGCAAGATAAACCGGCTTGGCCGATTTACCTCTGACCACGATTCCATCGAAACCGGCAAACTTCAATTCCGCAGGGAAAAAACCACCGCTTTGTGAATCGCCAATGCCGCCGCTGATGGGAGATTTGGCATTCGCATTCAAACGGCTTTGGCCGGAGATCGGCGCACCCGTGGCAACCCCTGTGAAAAGGGTCAGGACATTTTCAGGGCCAAGCGGGTCGGCGCCTTTGGGCATATCACGCAGGATGTAATACATCCCCATCGCGCTGCCACCCAGATACTTGCGATAAAACGCCTCATTAGGTTCCTCGACCGTCAATGAGCCGCTCGTCAGATCCACGTGCAAAATTTTTCCGTTATAACCGTTGGGCATGGCATCCTCCGAATGAGTTGTTTTATAAATTATAACGAATGGGTCTGACTTTTCACAACCAGCCATTGCCGAAAGCGACAGGATTTCACCTTCGATTAAGTTTTTCCTACAATGAAAACAGCGCTTCCAACCCGAACCGACAACGGATTCTGTCTCTGTGAAAAATCCCACCCTGAAAAAGATCAAGCGGACGAATGCTCATCCGCTCGATCCAACCATGCTAGGCCGTCATTTCCTTGATCCCATACGGGAAGCCATAATCGGCCATCTTCTCCATGAACGGGTCTGGCGGGAAAGCTTCAGGGCCAAGCACCCCGGCACCTTTCCACGTACCATGCTTGATCAGGTCCATGGCAATCACGGCGCTGAAGGCCGTCTGTGCCACCACGGCCTGACATCCCCACGCCTCCATGCAGGCCTTATTATCGGCAACTTGATAGAGATATACCTGACGAGGCTTGTCGTCTTTGATCCCCTTCACCCACGTCCCGGCGCATGTCTTGCCAGACATCTTATCGCCCAAGTGGGCTGGGTCTGGTAGGCAGGCCACCACCACATCGCGCGGAGCAACTTGCACGCCTTTGACATTGATCTTCTCTTTGTTGTCGAGACCCAGCATATGCAGTGTCTTCAATACGCCAATGAATTGGTCGCCAAGGCCATATTTGAAAGTAGCGCGCTTGGCCTTGAGCCAGCGCGGCATCAGCAGCACTTCCTCATGCTCCACGTTGACCACTTCCACAAGGCCGATCTCGGGGAAATCAAAAACTTCCGGTTCAGAAAAGGGCGCAGTCGTGAACCAGCCTTTATCCTTTTCCCAGATCACAGGAGGATTCAGACATTCTTCAATGGTTGTCCAAATGGAGAAGTTCGGCGCAAATTCGTAACCCTCAATGGCAATATTGGCTCCATCGCGGATGCCGAGTTCCTCGATCTCATCGAACAGGTGGTCCTGGGCGTAACGCGCGAACACATCGGCCATGCCGGGTTCCACGCCGATCCCCACCAGTGCCAGGAGATTCTTCTTCTCCCAATCGGCGGACTTGTCGAACTGATAATCGCCCAACTTAACTCCGGGCTTATTGAACGGGTCGGTCGGGTGCGGCTCAGAAAGAGTCATGGCCATATCCATGTATACCGCGCCGACATTGTAAGCAGCATCAAAGATCTGCTTATTGAAGATCGGGTCAACCGAGTTCATGATGACATCGACCTGGTACTCCCTGGCCAGCGCTTCAATATCGGCCTGCTTGCTGGCATCGATGAATTCGACCGGGAAACGGGTATCGTCCCCCAGTTTTTTCTGAACTTCCGCAGCGCGTTTGATGTTGTAATCCGCCAACACCATCTGTTCCATCCACTTTCGTGGTTTGGCGATTGCCGCAATCGCCTCGCCTACTCCACCCACACCGACAAGCAATACTTTCATGAGATTGGTTTCTCCATTTGTTTTATAACCCGCCGTTCGGGCGAGTTAGGTTAACGAAAAAAAGAATCCCGCCGCATAAAACGGCGGGACAGACTGTTACTACCAATAACGAGAGTTACGGTTCTGGTTTCCGGGGGTCATGGAAATCATCAGGGACGATAGATACACTTTTACAAATGTGTCCCCCACAGTCTTTAGAACTCGAACAAGGGCTTTCATAGATCCTTTCAGATAGGCTCTGTTTTCCCGGGCATCTTCCGGGGCAGACAAGTTTTTGGAAGCCGCAGCAGGCCCGAGGTCCGTGCTGAAGCGAATTCCCTTTTTAGAAGTAGATCTCTTTGACGATCTTCAAGTGCATGAACGATTCCGTCTCGCGGACACCATCCACTTTGGCAAGTTTCTCGGTCATGAAGGTGAGTAGATCTTCATGGTCGCTGCAAAACACTTCGATCCAAATGTCGAACCGGCCGCTAACCACCACGATGTATACGACCTCGTCAAATTTCGTGAGTTTTTCGGCCACTTCCAGCATCTTACGCCCGTCAGTGCGGATGCCGATCATGGCCATGGTGCGCTTCCCCATCATCAAGGGGTTGGTTACTGCGACAACTTTGAGATAGCCCAATTCTGTGAGACGGTTATAGCGCTGGCGGATCATGCCTGGCGACACTTTGAGTTGCTCGGCCAATTGTGCAAAAGCAACCCGGCCGTCTGCCCGAAGAGAGCGTATAATATGGCGGTCAATGTCATCCAGTTTATCGCGGGAAGAATTACCGATAATGCTTTCCATTTCTAAATTCTATAACTATTTTTCATTTTTGTCAATATATTAATAACTTTTTTTCATTAAAGTAACTTAATTTATAACTATAAATCATTTTATGAAGCAAAAAACGCCCCGATGTTGGCATCGGGGCGTTTTTTTCAATACTAGTTAGTTGCCTTTTACTTCCACCCAAATATTATCGAATAACGGGGTGGCGTCACCCACATCCTGAATGCCATGGCCATTTGCAACGGCTTCGGCGGGCGGGTTGGTGATCGGCGAGTCAAAGTATGCCTGATAGACTTCCGGCTGGTTGGCCTTGGCATACTCCAGTGCAGCCTTGTTGGGATTGGTGTATTGGAAGTCGCGGATGGTCAACCAGAAGACATCGCCCTGCATAAGGTAATTGAGCCAGGCATACGCTGCGTCGGCATGCGGGGCATCCTTCAACATGGCCCAGTTATCCTGCCAGAGGATCGGCCCTTCGGTCGGATACACATACTGAATGTCAGGGTTCTCTTGATTGGCAATGAAGGCTTCGCCAGTCCAAGTCATGCCGAGATCCACATCCCCGGCGATCAACGCGGTTTTGGGGCTGTCGCTATCGAAAACCTTGATGTTCGGAACGAGTTCAGCCAGTTTAACCTTGGCTTCTTCCAACTGAGCAGGGTCGGTGGTGTTGGGGTCATAGCCGAGGGTTAAAAGCGTGAGGCCGATGACCGCACGAGAGTCATCCAGGAAGACCATACGCCCAGCATATTCAGGCTTCCAGAGATCCGCCCAGGACTGGGGAATATTTTCAACCGTGGCAGTATTGACCACGATCGCATCCGTTCCACCGAGGTAAGGCAATGTGTACTTGTTACCGGGGTCAAATTCCTGGTCCATCCAGCCGCTGTCGAAGTTGCCGATATTGGGCAGTTTGGAATGATCCAATTCCTGCAATAAGCCCTGGCGAATCATCAAACCGATGATGTAATCGGTCGGCTGGACCAGGTCATACGAAGTGCCACCCGCAGCCACTTTGGCGTACATTTCTTCGTTGCTGGAGTATTCGTCACGATTAAGTTTGATGTTGTACACCATTTCGAAACAATCAAGCATATCTTGCGGGAAGTATTCCGTCCACACAAAAACATTCAACTCGGTTGAGGTGACATCCAGACGCGGACTGGGCTCCGGACACACAAAACCAGTGGACGTGACCTTCTCACCAGTATCGGCGGACTCTGAGGAAGCGGCCCCTCCCCCGCAGGCTGTCAACGCGATACTGAAGACCACGAGAACAACCATCAGGTTAAACATGGATTTCTTTAGCATTTTCTCACTCCTTTGAAAAAAATCGAATCACACGCATGCCCTCCAAACGGCCGCGTGAAATACACGAACCTACTCATGCGCTGGCTTCGCCTCACGGCTTTGAAGAATCTGCAATAGCAAGACCGCCAGGAAAACGATCAGGATCCATACCGTCGAAAGTGCGTTGACCTGTGGGGTGATGATGCGGCGCAGCAGACCATACACGTAAATGGGCAACGTTGTGGAACCGGGTCCGTTCGTAAAGAAGGTGATCACAAAGTCATCCAACGAAAGGGTAAAGGCCAGCAGTGCGCCGGACAAAACTCCCGGCAGGATCATCGGAAATGTGATGCGGCGGAAGGTCGTCCATTCATTGGCGCCCAGATCCATGGCGGCTTCTTCGAAGGATTTATCAAATCCCTGCAAACGCGCCTGCACGACAAGCGTTACAAATGGAACCATGAAGGCAATATGGCTGACGGTCACCGTTGCAATACCGAGCGAAAGACGCGCGTCCCCGGTCAGGCCAAAGGCGTTATTCATCCATCCGAATAACTGGCTGAACAAGGTTAGAATACCGATCCCCATGACGATCTCCGGGATCACGATCGGGATATATAGTGAGAGTTGAGAGAACGGCTTGATCTTGAAGTCGTAGCGCTGCAAGGCGATGGCCGCCATGGTTCCGATGATGGTGGCAATGATCGTAGCCGTAAACGCAATGGCGAGCGTATTTCCAGCCGCTTCGAGCACATCATCGTTCTTGGCAAGGTCGCAGAACCAATGGAAAGGTCCGCAGGGACTGGACACCACAGTACTACCATCCATCACCACGCGCGGGCTGTAAGCAGTAACAAAACCTTCAAACTTGACATTAGCACGGGAGGAATTGAACGAGTACAAAATCAGCATCACGATCGGTGCATAGAGAAAGAAATACACCAGAACGGTCGCTGTAATGACAAAGGGCGAACGACGATGCGGATTCATGCTGCAATGATCTCCTCTCCGAACCCGAATTTCCTCGTATAGAAATACGTAACGATCAGCGTCAGCACCATCAGGATCAAGGAAGCAGCCGAGCCGAAGGTCGGGTCACGCGCATCCAAAAATTGACGCTGGATCAGGTTCCCCACCAGGATCACCTGCCTGCCGCCGAGGATATCGGAAACGACAAAGGTTCCCATGACCGGAATGAAAACCAGAATGGTCCCGGCCACCACACCCGGCATGGACAAGGGAAGCGTCACACGCAGGAAGGTCTTGAAGGCATTAGCGCCCAAGTCTGCGGCAGCCTCATAAAGCGAATTATCGATCTTCTCCAAGGAAGTGTAGATCGGCAGGATCATAAAGGGTAGGAATTCATACACCATGCCCACCAAAACAGCACCGGGTGTATACAACATTTCCAGCGGCGTGAAAGGGATGTGCAACAGGTTCGCCAGCCAGCCGATAACGATATTGATCGCCCCTTCCTTGCGAAGCAGCATCATCCAGGCATACACACGGATGACGAAGTTCGTCCAGAGCGGAATCAGCACCATGAACAGGAACAGGGTGCGGCGCTTGGGATGCGCCCGCGCGATGAAATACGCCAGCGGGTACGCCATCATGATGACGACCGCCGTGGTGTTGAACGCCAGCGTCAGCGAGCGCATCAAAATATTTACATAAAGCGGATCAAAACAGGTCGCCTGTCCATCGGGACAATCCGTACTGAACCCGGCCAAGCGTGTGTAATTTTCCAGGGTGAAAGAATAGATCACGTCGCCATCCGGGCTGCGCCGGCCAAAACTAATGATCAGCGTAAGGATCAGCGGAATGATCAAAAGAACGAACAACCACAGGGTTGTCGGCAATGCCAGCAATGTGCCCTGCGCAGACTTGCTTTCACGGAGTCGCTGAAGCATGGCTAATCCTTTTTCAAGATGAGTGTATTTTCGGGCAACAGGTAAAGCGTGATCTCCTGGCCCTTGCTATAGAATGAGGAAGGGTCGAGACGGGAGATGCGGTTCTGTTCCATCACCTTCAAGCGCAGCCCGTTCGCATCCACGTACACATGTGTATCCGAACCGATATACACCGAGTTAAGCACCTGCACCTTGAACAGCCCTTCACCCTTGGCAGTATGGTCGGCAATACGGATCTTCTCCGGGCGGATGGAAATCACAACCTCCTCCTCATTCACAAAATCCGGAGACATTGGCAACCCGGCGATTTCCTTGTTCAAAGCCGGGACGAAAACCCGCGCTTCATCCTTCGTGATGGACTTGATCCTACCCTCCATAAAATTCGACTCGCCAATAAAGTCGGCTACGAACTTGTTGGCCGGGCGTTCGTAGATCTCCACCGGAGTGGCCAATTGCTGCACTTTGCCCTTGCTCATAACCGCAATACGGTCGGACATGGTCAGGGCTTCCTCCTGGTCATGTGTGACGTAGATAAAGGTGATGCCCAATTGCTGTTGAAGCGCCTTCAACTCCAACTGCATTTCTTTGCGGAGTTTCAGGTCCAATGCGCCGAGCGGCTCATCGAGCAGGAGCACATCCGGGGTCTTCACGAGCGCGCGTGCAACCGCCACGCGCTGCTGCTGACCGCCCGAAAGTTGGCGCGGCTTGCGGCGTTCCATGCCTGTCAGTTGAACCATCTCAAGAGCGCGGCCCACACGCTTCTTGATCTCATCCGGCATTGCCCCTTCCATCTCCAAGCCAAAAGCGATGTTCTGATACACCGTCATGTGCTGAAAAAGCGCGTAACTCTGAAACACCGTGTTAACTTTGCGCTGAAAAGGTGGCGTATGCCCCATCGGCTTGCCTTCGATGTACACTTCTCCATCAGAGGGCCATTCAAACCCGGCGATCATGCGCAGGGAGGTTGTTTTTCCGCAACCGGAGGATCCCAGCATTGAGAAGAACTCGCCGTTCCGGATCTGCATGGTCACATGGTCCACGGCCGCGATCTCATTGCCTTCGGGGGTAACGAAGCGTTTTACGACATCCCGCAATTCAACTGCAAATTCACTGGCCATCTATCTCTTCTCCATCGTGAAATATAAACTTCCGAAAGTCACCCGGTGCAGCCGGACGCCTTCGGAAGACTTAATTAGATTACCTTGCTAATTTCCTTAACCACTTCGCCGAGCCGGTCCAATAGAGTGTCCATCTGCTCATAAGTGACCACGAGGGGTGGCTCAATACGGATGGTCTGGGCGCTGGTTAATGTACCGGCCACCAAAACACCGCGTTTGAACAAACCAGAGGCGACCTTATACCCGATCTCGGGATTATTAAAATGCATACCGATCAGCAATCCCTTGCCTGTCACCTTCTCAAAAATTTGCGGGTATTGTACAACAAAACTTTGTAATTTAGGCATCAAATATCCGCCTTTTTCCGCTGCCTGTTCCCACAGCCTTTCGCGCAACGTGACGTGGATCGCGGCCACCGCGGCAGAGCATGCCAACGCGCCGCCGCCCGTGGTGGTGGTATGCATGAACGGGTTCGGGTACATCATCGGTTTAAAGATCTCTTCCGTGGTTGTGACCGCACTGATGGGCATGACTCCGCCGCCCAGCGACTTGGCTACTGTCAAAATATCCGGCGTAACATCCCAATGCTCCACGCCCCACAGTTTCCCGGTCCGGCCCAGGCCGGTTTGCACCTCATCCGCGATCAACAACACGCCATATTTTTTCGTCGCAGCACGGATGCGCGGCCAGAAATCATCCGGCGGTACGATCGCACCCGACTCACCCTGGATCGGTTCAAACATCACTGCCGCAACGCCAATGCCAACCTTCTCGCAGATTTCCAATTGTTTTTCAACGGCATCGGCATCGCCAAATGGAACGTGATAAACCTGCCCGGAATACAAATTCCCCATGGGGGCGCGATAATCCGATTTGCCCATCAAAGACAACGAGCCCATTGTCTTGCCGTGGAAGGCTTTTACGCCCACAATAAATGCAGATTTACCGGTATACAATTTCGCGATCTTCATCGCGGCTTCATTCGCCTCTGTACCACTCGCGCCAAACCAACTGTACTTTAAATCTCCCGGCGTGATCGATGCAAGGAGTTTCGCGAGCACCCCGCGCAACGGGTCAAGCAGTTCCTGCGAAGGCATGGGCGAACGTTCCAACTGCGCCTTGACCGTGTTCACAACATCGGGATGACTCCATCCCAGGTCCATCATGCCGTAACCACCGAGAAAATCCAGGTACTCGCGACCCAGTACATCCTTGAACACAGCGCCCGAACCGCCCCATTCCACCGCCGCCCAATCGCCGGATTCAGTGACAGATTTGCGATACTCAAGCCAATTGCGGTTGTAATGCTCTGCAAAGTTGCTCGTGGACTCTTCAATGATCTTGTGAGCCTGTTCAGGAGTTGGAAACTCATTTTTCTGGATCCAGTCCATCCAGTGCAATGAATAGTCCAATGCGTCTTCGTAATCGTATGCCATAAAAATCCTTATTATGTGACCGCAAACTTAAGTTTGCGCTGCACTAAAATTTCCTCGACCATTCCTTGGGCCAACGTTCGACCACCACTTTCTTCTGCGTGAAGAATTCCACCGCATCGGTTCCCTGACCGTGCATGTCGCCAAAGAAAGAATCCTTCCAACCGCTGAAGGGGAAGAAAGCCATCGGCGCGGCCACGCCAATATTGATGCCGATGTTGCCCGCATCGGCTTCGTATCGGAATCTTCGCGCGGCATTGCCGCTGGTGGTGAACAGACTGGCTTGATTGCCGTATTGCCCGCTGTTCACCAACTTGATGGCGTCATCGATGTTATTGACATGCATGAGGCTGAGCACCGGACCAAAAATTTCGGTACGGGCAATTTCGCTTCCCTGTCGGACATCGGAGAGGATCGTCGGCCGGACAAAGGATCCACCCTCGTAGCCTTTCACCTTCGTCCCACGTCCATCCACAGGCACGCCCGCGCCTTCCTTGGCACCAAGCGCGATCAACTGCTCCACGCGCTGCATCGAAGCGGTGTTTATGACAGGTCCCATTTGAATACCAGAGTCCATGCCATAGCCGACGGTGCGAGCAGCGGCGGCATCGCAGATCAATTCCGTGAATTCGTTCTTTGATTCGCCCACGGTCACAGCGAGAGAAACTGCCAGGCAGCGCTGCCCCGCACACCCGAAGGCTGAATCGGCGACGATCTTCGTCGCCATTTCCATATCAGCATCCGGCAAGATAATGACAGGGTTCTTCGCCCCGCCTTGTGCCTGCACACGCTTGCCATGTGCAGCGGCGGTTGCGTAAATATACTTCGCCACGTTGGTCGAACCCACAAAAGTGACGGCACGAATGACGGGATGTTCAAGAATGCCATCCACGGTTTCTTTTGCGCCATTGACCATGTTGACCACACCCTTGGGAAAGCCAACCTGCTCAATGAGTTTGAAAATGAACTGCATCGTCATGGGCACTTTTTCAGACGGCTTGACGATGTAGGTATTGCCCGCCGCCAGCGCATAGGGCAGGTACCAGAATGGAATCATGCCGGGGAAGTTGAACGGCGCGATGGTGGCGCACACCCCCACCGGCTGACGGATCATGATCTCGTCAATACCTGGAGCGATGTCTTCCACGAATTCGCCTTTGCCCATGTGCGGCATACCACATGCAACTTCTACATTTTCGTAGGCGCGGACCATTTCGGCTTTGGCTTCTTCGAAGGTCTTGCCGCACTCATCTGTAATGAGTCTGGCGATCGCATCCCCATTCTCGCGCATCAGGTTACGCAGTTTAAACAGATACTGCACGCGGTCATTGACCGGCGTCCTGCGCCAGCCATCGAAGGCTTCACGCGCAGATTGGGCGGCAGCATCCACATCTACCTTTGAGCAGAGCGGTGTTTTGGCGATCACCTGCCCTGTGGCAGGGTTAATAACGTCGAAATATTCTTTGACGTTGGGCTTGATCCATTCGCCATTGATGTAATTCAATATTTCCATAAGTTCTCCACTATTATTGAACGTAGAATATGAAAGTTAATTCATTTTAGACCGAGTAAGGTTCAGAGCCGCATCAAGATCACGCCAAAGATCTTCTGCATCTTCAATTCCAAAACTGATCCGGAGCAGCGAAGGTGGAAGGTGCTCCTGTCCTGGAATTGCGGCTCTTCGTTCCATTGTTGATTCCACAGCGCCAAGGTTGGTGGCATGATGGATGAGTTGAGTGTTCTGGCATACCAAGTCAGCCGCTTTGGCATCTCCAAGCACATCGAAAGAGATGATGGTCCCAAATCCTTTGAGCACCCTTCCGGCAACGGCGTGAGTCGGATGTGAGGGCAGGCCGGGGTAGCGCACACGTGTAACACAAGGATGTTTTTCCAACCGTTCTGCCAGGAGCATGGCGGTTTGTTGGGCGCGTTGCAGGCGAAGCGCCATTGTCCTGGCCCCGCGAACGGCAAGGAAAGATTCCAATGCCCCCGGCGTGGCACCAGTTAGTTCGCGGGATTTTTTCAAGGCATGCCAAAAGGCATCGCTCTTTGTTGTCGCTACTCCCGCCAGCAGGTCGGAATGCCCCCCAATGAACTTGGTCGCCGACTGCAAAGATACCGTGGCGCCAAAATCCAGGGGGCGCTGATTCAACGGCGTGGCAAATGTATTATCCACGGCTATGATCGCTCCAGATTTGCGCGGCGCGGCGCAGATGACCTCCAAGTCAGCCACAGTAAGTAAGGGGTTCGAGGGCGATTCAAGCCAGATCAGATCGGCATCCTGACACAGCCGTACCCAACCGGCGGTATCATCCACCGCAACACGATGCACAGTCCAGCGTTGTCGCTGTTCGCCCGCCGCTGCTAGCCCGGCTACGCCCTGATAACAGTCATCGGGCAGGGCGACAATGGAACCTGCTGGAAGTTGGTCGAACACCGCAGCGATAGCCGCCATACCGGATGAAAAAGCCACGGACCTTCCAGATTCGAGTCCGCCAATAATTTCTTCCAGGGCCTCCCAGGTCGGTGTACCATCGTCGCGCGAATACTCACGTCCTTTACCGATGATAAAGTTTGAGGCGGGGATCAACGGCACATTGAGCGGAGCGCCAGGCTCTGGAGCGCGTCCGGCCGAAACAAGCCATGATTCAAGTTTGATCTCGGATGTCATCCTACTCACTTTTCCAATGTCTCCAAAAATCGAGTATCGAACTACTTCACTTGTTTATCAGCAACTTCCAGCGCCTTCTCAACGATCGCAAGCCCTTCATCCAACTGTTCCCTGGTGATGCACAATGGCGGAACCACAAAGACCATACTGCCCATGTTATTAGCCATGATAAAGGTGAATAGACCATTTTCGCGTAAAGTCTTACCCACTTCCGCCATAACCGCTGATGACATAATCTCCCTGGTATTCTGATCGGCAACCAATTCAATCGTCGAGAACAGACCGATATATCGCACATCCCCTACTGATGCATGGCGGGATTTGATATCTTCCAGGCATTCTCCCAAGTAATACCCCATCGCGCGGGCGTTCTCGATCAAGCCATCTTCTCCGTACACGTCAATGGTGGCGAGCGCCGCTGCACAGGCTAAAGCATGACCGTTATAGGTCAGACCGGCATAAAGGTATTTATCTTCAAAGAACTCGGCGATCTTATCGGTGACGATCACCGCACCGAGCGGCACGTATCCACTGGTGATACCCTTGGCAGTAGTGATAATATCCGGCGTAACCTTCCAGTTATCCACCGCAAACCATTCGCCGGTGCGTCCCCAACCACTCATCACCTCATCGGAAATGAGCAGAATGCCGTATTTGTCGCAGATCTCGCGGACGCGCGGCCAGTAATCATCCGGCGGGATGATGATGCCATTCGAACCGACCACACCTTCCATGATGATGGCCGCGATCTTATCTGGACCTTCGTACTTGATCACCTCTTCAAGGTGGGAGATACACTCGCGCTTGCAAGATTCTTTCTTCTGCCCGAACGGACAGCGGTAGCAATGCGGGTTCATGAAATGCACACCGCCTGGCATGGTCGGCTCCACAGCATTGCGGCGATAATCGCCAGTGAGGGCGATCGAGCCGTGGGTCGCGCCGTGGTACGAGCGATATTGAGCCAAAATCTTGTGCCGTCCCGTGTAGAATCGGGCGATCTTTATCGCGTTTTCATTTGCCTCTGCGCCGCCGAGGGCAAAAAAAGTTTTCTTCAGGTTCCCAGGGGTCACTTCCGCAAGGCGTTTGCCGAGCAGAGCGCGGACATCCGTGGTGCTGCCGGGATGTACGAAACAAAGTTTGGCCGCCTGCTCTTGAATGGCTTTCACAACCTTCGGATGCTGATGTCCAATATTGGTGTTCATCAACTGTGACGAGAAATCAATATAACGCTTCCCATCCGTATCCCAAAAGTAGATGCCTTCGGCCCTTTCGACGGGAATGGGGTTAGCCTGCCCCTGGACGGACCAGGAGAAGAAGGTGTACTCCTTGCTTAAGTCGACGATTTCCTTTGAGGTTAGGGTCATTATGTCTCCAGTAATTACCAATCTCTTACTTATTGATAATTGGTAATTATTTCTTTACTTCCTTCACGATCTCTGCATATACATTCAAGGTTTCGTCTATATCGGCATCTGAATGTTCATAACAGAGGAACCACGGCTCACGGGCATCATGGTCGGGCATGACACCTTTTTCCACGGCTTTCTCCACCAATTTTAAGTAGAGGTCGCGGTCACTATCCTGCCAGTCGCGCTGGCATGTCACCGATTCGACCCCAAGCGAGAAGGAGAACATGGCCGGATAGCCAGTGAAGACTGAGGGAATATCATTCTCATCGAAAATTTCCTTCAAGCCATCCATCAGGCGCTGCCCGCGCTTTTCAATGGTCTTTAGAATCGGTTTTGATCTGAGAAGGCTTAATGTCGCATATGCGCCCGCCACGCCGGGCTTATTGTTGGTATAGGTTCCACCCTGCGCAACGCCATGCCCAATGATAGACATGATCTCTTTTTTGCCTCCAAACGCCGCCACAGGGTAGCCATTGCCCAGAGCCTTGGCATAGGCCACCAGGTCCGGGTTGATGCGATAGTATTCCTGCGCCCCGCCATTGGCAATACGGAAGCCTGTCTTCACTTCATCCAAAATAAAAACACATCCGTATTCTTCGGTCTTTTGACGGATAAGTTGCAGGAACCCATCCTGTGGGTTGATGGCGGCGCAATTGCCCTGGCACGGCTCGGTGATGACCGCCGCGATCTGCTCACCATACGAACGCATCACGCGCTCGAAGCCATCGAAGTCATTGAAGGGCAGCGTGATGATGAATTCCCGCATCGCTTTCGGGATGCCGGACGATGCCGCCACTGGAATGGGGCTGCGACGATTGCCGTACGCATCCACCGGTGCATAAGTGGACCACAAGGCGTGGTCATGCATTCCATGATAGTTACCTTCAAATTTGAGAATGATGTCGCGACCGGTGAACGCGCGCGCCACACGGATGGCATGCATGGTGGCTTCGGTGCCGGAGCAAGCAAGGCGCACCATATCGATCGCAGGAGACATATCCACGATCATTTCGGCGACCGAAACCTCCAGTTCGCCAGTCATGGCAAACAGGATGCCTTTTTGAATTTCTTCAATGACTTTTTGATCTACTTCTTGATAGGCATGCCCCAAAATAATCGGGCCAAAGGCCATGCGATAGTCGATGTACTTCTTTCCATCCACGTCCCATAAGTAGCCCCCTTTGGCTTTTTCGACGTAGGGAGTGATACCCTCCCCCCAAAAGCGAAAATTGGAATTAACACCCAAAGGCGCGACCTTCATTGCGCGCTGCTGGAGTGCCTGAGTCTTTGAACCGAACATGATTGCTCCTTTTATCGGGTTGCGGCCAGGAGCCGCGTAGCAGAATTACTTGGATGCGGTTGTGGGTTCGTTCTCTGACAGTTCGTTAGCGATTCGCTCTGGCACTCTCCACTGGTAAACATCTTTGAGAATGATCGGCACGATAGAAGTTGTGGTCTTGCGAACCCCCGGGACCTTGCGGACAACCTCGGTGACAAAATAATAGATCTCCGAAGTGTCTTTGGCCACCAATTGAATGCTGATGTCATTCTGTCCGATGCCGCAGGCTACGTACGTTACATTTTCGAAGGAAGCCATCTTCTTGGCTACATCCAAAACCGCGTCTGCTTCGACCTCAAGCCAGACATCTGCTTTGATGTTAAATCCCAACGCCTCAGGGCTGACCACTGCGCTGATCTGGATGACGCCTTCTTCGATCATCCGATCCACACGGTAGCGTACAGCCCGCTCAGAAATATCCCCCATACGGCGCGACATCTCGGAAGCGGACATACGTCCGTCTTCCAGAAGCAAATTGACGATTTTTATATCAGTTTTGTCGAATTCATACATGGTTTTTAGGCTTCTTTTCCGAAAAAGACACGCGGAATATACCTTACGGCGGATTTGCCGTCAAGGGGTTTTATGGCGAAAACCATGCTGTAAAATGCTTCAAATCTTTTTGGATGCGCTCATGAATATAAACTTCTCCGAGATCAAATCACCACAAACCTTTAAAGCCAAAGATATCAACCTAAAATTGGCGTCCACCCCGATCCGTTATTACCGTCACGGGTGGCAATCCTGGTCCCTGGCTGCATGGACAGACCTCTCCCCCTTTCCCGTTCAAAAGCCGGCCATCTTTCATCCACTCCAAACGGATGCGGCCTATGTGCATGAAAAGAATCCGCATGGCTCCTGGCTGGGTGCGGTCGAGTTTGCGGACGGGAACATTCTTCTGCTTGGCGCTTTGTCTACAGATGCACACGTCTTCCTGGTTGGCGATCAACTCAAAGGGCAGAGTGAAGCGGATGAGATCGAATGGCTTGTCGCATACGGCCAAGAAATTCAGGTATTTGGAGAGTATGTTGAAGAGCTAGGCAGGCGTTTTGGAAGAGCGGATAAGAATCACATCCCCAGAGTCTGGTGTTCATGGTACAGCCTTTATACAGCCATCGATGAAAAGATCCTGCACGAGACCTTTGATAAACTAGGCAGCCTGCCTTTTGATGTCCTACAAGTGGATGATGGCTGGCAGCAGGATATTGGCGACTGGGAAGCGAATGAAAAATTTTCATCAGGCATGACAGCGTTGGCAGAGAAGATCAAATCCACTGGCAGGCGTGCAGGACTTTGGCTCGCGCCGCTGATCGTTGCAAAGTCTTCGCGCCTTTATCGCGAACACAAGGATTGGTTATTGCGTGACAAAAAGGGGAAACTCACCTCAGCCGGATTCAACTGGGGCCAGGATCTCTTCGCCCTCGACACGACGCATCCTGACGTAATCTCATGGCTGGTTGCGCTCATGAAACAGGTCCGCAGCTGGGGCTTTGACTACTACAAACTTGACTTCCTGTACGGCGGCGCATTAAAGGGCGAACGACATAAAGACATGCCGCGCGAAGCCGCCTACCGCGAATGCCTGCGGTATATGCGCGAGGCCATGGGAGAAGGTTCTTTCTTTCTGACTTGCGGTACCCCCATCATTCCCGCTCTGGGTTTGTGTGATGCCATTCGCATCGGGCCGGACGTCTCGCATGAATGGGAAAACTATCGCAATGAGACCTTGCTTCAAAACTTCGCTACCCCGGGAGCAAAGAATGCCATACGTACCGTAGTTCACCGCCTATGGTTAAAGCCTCTCGTCCACATTGACCCGGATGTGGAATACTTTGTCACCCGGGAAAATACACTCGAAGAAACGCATAAATCGCAATTACGCGATCTAGCGCTCATTTGCGATTTCAAAGCCACCTCAGACCTGCCGCAATGGATGACCCCGGAAAACCGGGAGGATATCCATTCATTCCTTACAGCAGAAACCGACTCTACACAGGTCAGCCGCTACACATACAAGATCGATGATCGCCTGGTGGATTTCTCCTCAGCAGTCGAGTTACCCAAGCCGCCCACCGGACCTTCATCGCTATGGGGCAGATTCCTCGGCTGGCTCGGGGATTGGAAATTTGTATTGCGTATCATGAAAAAAATGGACGACGACTCGTTGTTCAAGCGGGTCGCCAGGATCGATCAAGGCGCAGGGGACGCAAAGTCGGTCGTCCAATAGGATCCATACGAGGAACCGCCATAGTACGCATATCCGATCCCGATCTGCGTAAAGTTCGAATTTAGGATATTAGCCCTGTGCCCGGAACTATTCATCCAGCCGGTGACTACATCTGCAGGAGTCGCGTATCCAGCAGCGATATTTTCCCCTGCATACCAATAGTTATAGCCCTGGTTTGTTATTCGCACATCAAATGGAATGCCTAAAAGGTTCGTATGGCTGAAGAAATTGTTACAAGCCATGTCTGTGCTGTGCAAGCGGGCGGCTGTATCCAACCGGGTATCCCGGGATAAAGCAGGTAATCCGCCGTTCGCATTGCGCTGCTGATTAATCAACGTCAGGACCTGGGACTCATACGTGTCATTAATGCTTTCGCCGCAACCAGAAAACTGATAATCGAACTGAACGAACATGAATTCAGAGTCGATCTTCGCATCTCCAGAGGCATTGTTTGAGGAGAACTGAATTTTCACCTGCCGGGATGCATTTAAAAAACGGCCGGGGTTACTCGCAGCATTGAAATTTAACGTCGACCAGGTATCCGGGATGGCGGTGGAGTTTCTACCAAGAGAAACCCATGAATTAGCGTTCCAATCAAATATTTTCCAGATCCATGCCTGGGTGGAATAATCCGGCGCCTTAATATTGACTCGAAAACGGATGGATTGAAGATTTCCGCTATTAATGTAGGCAGGGAGCGTGAAAGTTCGAGTTCCGCGATACTTAACCCCGGGCGTGGAAAACAAAACATATTTCGAAGGAGTATCAGCAGTTCCCGATTGATCTTTTACCTTCAAGGCTGTTAACGTCCCGACAGAGGTCCCGCTCTGGGTAGCAAAGGAGCCGATCTTGATCGTGGCTGGCATAATATCCGCGCGCACCACACTTGAGGGCAACAGGATCGAAATCATCAGAAATATGAAAGTAACGCGAAAACCCTGCTTCATAACACATCCTCCACAATCACGCTGAAAACACCTCATCCGTTTTAGCTGCCATAATGAAGTCGTTCTTGTGCAAGCCCTTCACGGTATGAGTCCACCACTGAACGGTCACCCTGCCCCACTCCAGCACGATCAACGGATGGTGATCTTCCTCTTCCGCCATGGAAGCCACCTTATTCGTAAATTCCAGGGCCCCGGCATACGTCTGGAATTTGAACAAATGCTCAAGGCGCTGAATCCCCTCCACTTCCACCACCCGCCATTGCGGCACATGGAAGTGGAGGTCAGCGATCTCTGTTTCCGTCAAAGAAGGTTCCCCGGCACGGCAGGGAACGCACTTTCCCGCAGCGAGGTTTATCACAGCAAATGCTTTAAGTCTTCCGGCTTCGAGAGGCGGATGCGCAAGGCTTTACGTCCCGCCGCCTTCAAGGCCTCGTAATCGCCCAAAGCCTGGGCACGGATAAGCGCGCCAAAGGTCAGGCCCTGACCGGGAATATCCATATCAACCCCGGCATCATACACAAATTGAATGAACCGCCCCTTATTTGGGCCACCTTTATGGAACTGCCCGGTCGAATGCTGAAAACGCGGACCAAAACCAGCCGTCACCGGTAAACTGGTCCTGGCGCGGATCGCAACGCGCAAAGACTGAATGGCTTCGATCATCTCACCATTACGCAGCAGGTAGGCATTGATCGTCACAAACTCACCAGACTGAGGATCTGCCAAAAACTCTTCCAGGGCTTTCTTTGCATCCTGAATATCCACCAAATCGGACTCGGCTAATTTGCCTGTGGATTGATAATCCTTGATCTTCGCGATGGTGCGCAGTTTGCTATCCTGCACATCGGGTTGGTCGAAAGCGTTGATTCCCAAAATATGGCAGGCCGTCGATATGGCGATCTCCCAGCGGAAGAATTCTGCTCCAGCGTCATATGGACTGGAGATCGGAAATTCGATCACAGGGAAACCGGCTTTTTTCAATTCTGAAATTCCCGCCTCCAACAGGCCATTACTCTTGATATACATAAAGAGACGGTCATTCCCGTAATCTTCCGGCTTGCCAAGCGGTTCCAAAGCCACAGGCAGGATGCCTTTGCCGTGTTTGCCACTTGATTCAGCAATGACCTGCTCCACCCAGCCCGCCAGCGCGGAAACTTGCGCATCAGCCAGGACCGTGAGCTTGTCTCTGCCCATCAACGCGGATTCTGCGATGAGAGCACCAAGTGCCACACCGGGGTTACGCGCAGCAGGGATATCCGCCAGAGATTGGCTGCGCATCCGGTCGGCAGAACCAAGCAATTTATCAAAGTCCATGCCCATCAGCGCTGCGGGGACGAGGCCAAAGTCGGTCAGCGCGGAGAAGCGACCACCCACGTTCGAGTCGGCGTTGAAGACCTTGCGGAAACCGCGTTCCTCGGCGAGTCTTTGCAGGGACGTGCCTGCATCCGTGGTGACAATGAATCTCGAGCCATCGCCATTACTTAACTTCCAAAGATAGTCGAAGGCAGCCATCAGTTCAGCGGTTCCGCCAGATTTACTGGCAACAATATACAGCGCTTTATCCGGCGGATAATCCTTGATGGATTGCGCCACCTGAGAAGGATCGGTCGAGTCGAGGATGGCAAGGGAAAGTTTTGCAGTGAGGTTGAAATTTGCCATCAATGAACTCAACACTTCAGCGGTCAACGAAGAGCCGCCCATGCCAATGACCAACACACGGTCTATCTTTTCATCATGGATTTGTTTGGCAAAAGAAAGATAACCATCCAAACGTTTGCGGGCGTCCGCAATGGAGTCCAGCCAACCAAGTCTCTTGGCTGCTTCAGCCTGACCTTCCGGATCTTCATCGCCAGACCAGAGATAAACATCGTGGTCCCATAACCGTTTGGGGAAAGACTCCGCTTCCAGTGTGGACAACCGCCTGGCAACCGAATCAGCAAGCGGGGCGATGGAAGCGAGCGCGTTCTTGCGTCGCTCTTCAATGGAATCCAGCAATACCTTGAAGGCATCTGCAAACGCCTTAACACCTTCCTCTTCCAACTCTTGTGTAACTGTAGCCATTGATATACCAATGGCCTTGAGGTCTACAAAGGTTTTCTGGGCAGCGGCCAGATCACGAGTGACAGTGAGGCCGGCTTTGCCATGGTCACGGAAGGCATCAAGTGTGGCGGGCGGAACCGTGTTGACCGTGTCGGGGCCGATGAGTTCATCCACATAGAGGGTGTCGGAATAGGCCGGGTTCTTCGTACCGGTCGAGGCCCAAAGCGGACGCTGCACCCGGGCGCTAAACCTTGCTTTGAGCGTGGCAAAACGCGGCGAAGTAAAAATGGTCTCAAATTGTTCGTAGGCCAGTTTGGCATTGTCCACGGCGGCTTTGCCGCGCAACACAGCGCCTTCAGGAAGTTGCGGGTCGATCTTGGTGTCCACACGCGAGACAAAGAAGGACGCGACCGAGGCGATATTCTGGATCGGGAGATTCTTTGCAGTACGATCTTCGAGGCCGGAAAGATATGCATCCATCACCTCGGCATAGCGCGAGAGCGAGAAGATCAGGGTTACGTTGACGTTGATCCCCGCTGCAATGCTGGCACGAATGGCAGGTACGCCCGCTTTGGTGGCGGGAATCTTCACCATCAGGTTCGGACGATCAACCCGTTCCCACAATTCCCGGGCCTGCCGGGCAGTGCCTTCAGTATCGTGCGCGAGATACGGACTGACCTCGATGCTGACATACCCGTCGCCGCCTTTGGTGGATTCATACAGCGGTTTAAAAAGATCACAGGCTTCCTGAATATCTTCCACAGCAAGTTGCCAGAAGATCTTTTCAGCATCCCAGCCTGCCCAAGCCAGCGGAATCAGCGCGGCGTCGTAATCATTGGTTTTTGCGATGGCATTTTGGAAAATAGTCGGGTTTGAGGTGACACCACGGATGTCACCTCGATCTATCATAGCCTTCAGTTCGCCGCTCACCAGCAGTTTGCGCTGGATGTTGTCGTACCAAAGAGATTGGCCGAGAGAGGTAAGTTTTTGGATCGATTCAGACATGAGTAAAGGACTCCTTTAAGTAGGGTAATTGGCGAAATGTAATGACCAGTTACCGATTCTCTTCTTCCATTTTTTTGATCTTGCCAACGCGTCGTGCAAAGCGGGCGCCGTTCGCATCATCCCCGAGGTAACGGGCTTTCAAGAACGAAGGCACAATGACCTTCACCAATTCCGGTCCGATCACGCGGCCGCCCATGCAAAGTACGTTCATCGCATCATGCTCAACCCCTTGCGCAGCGGAATAGGTATCATGACAGATCGAGGCATAAATACCTTTCATCTTGTTCGCAGCAATAGCCGCGCCAATCCCCGAACCGCAGATCAGGATCCCGCGCTCGGCTTCAGCGCTTTGCACCTTCTCGCCAACGAGTTTTGTGAAGTCGGGAAAATCCACAGATTCTTCGCTAAAAGTGCCTACATCAATGACTTCATGGCCGAGCGCCCTGACCGAGTCAACAACCACTTTTTTCAGCGGAAATCCCCCGTGGTCACAACCTACTGCTACTTTCATGTGAACTCCCAAAAGGCCTGGCAAGTTTCATAAACCTGCCAGGCCTGCTAATTCTAAAGTTCCTTTGCCTTCGCCACCACATTCTCGACAGTAAAGCCAAGTTTTTCAAAGATGATCTTCGCCGGGGCGGAAGCGCCAAAGCGGTCGATACCGATGACGGATCTTGCGTATCGCTCCCAGCCGAGAGTTGATCCGGCTTCGACGGCAAGCCGCTTCTGAATATTCTTCGGCAACACAGACTCGCGATATGCCTCATCCTGTTTCTCGAACAGTTCCCAACTGGGGAAGGAGACCACGCGCACACCCTTGCCTTCGTCTGCCAGTTTTTGAGCAGCCTCAAGGACGAGGCTCACTTCCGAACCGGAGGCCATGAGAATGATCTCCGGCACGCCGAAGTCCTTCAGAACATAAGCGCCTTTTTCCACCGGCGGGTTGGCTTCCATTGTGGGCAGGTTTTGACGGGTCAATGCCAGCACGGTGGGGCCGTTACGGCGGGAGATGGCAACCCTCCACGCCTGTGCGGTTTCGTTCGCATCTGCCGGGCGCAGCACCACCAGGTTGGGTATCAATCGCAGCGACATCAAATGTTCTACAGGCTGATGTGTAGGACCATCTTCGCCAAGGCCAACAGAGTCGTGCGTAAAGATGAAAATGGATGGGTAATGGGAAAGCGCCGCAAGACGGACCGAAGCACGCATATAATCGGCAAAGACCAGGAACGTGCCGCCGTACGGGACAAGCCCGCCAAAAATCGCCATGCCATTCAAAACGGAACCCATCGCATGTTCGCGCACGCCAAAGTGGAAGTTGCGTCCTGCATAGGAATCTTTTTGGAAGGCAGGCACTCCCTCGATCTTGGTATTGTTCGAGGGAGCAAGGTCTGCGGAACCACCCACCAGTTCGGAAAGTTTTGGCGCGAGGGCATTGATAACCTTGCCGGAAGCAGCACGAGTCGCCATTCCTTTTGCATCGACCGGGAAGGTCGGCAAGGCAGCCTCCCAGCCTTCAGCTAGTTCACCGCTCAAACGGCGCAGCAGGTCTGCCCCAAATTCGGGAAAGAGGCGGGCATAAGCGTCGCGGCGCATGCGCCAATCTGCTTCCAGTTCGCGGCCGCGATCCACGGCTTTGCGATAGAAGGCTTGCACATCCTCCGGGATGAAGAAACGCGGTTCCTTCGGCCAGCCAAGGTTTTCCTTTGCAGCGTTGAGTTCATCATCGCCGAGAGGTTCGCCGTGCGCCTTGGAAGTCCCCTGTCGATTCGGTGCGCCAAACCCTATGATGGTGCGGCACATGATAATGGACGGGCGCGGGTCGGCCTTGGCGGCCTTGATGGCCTTGTCTATGGCTTCTACATCATTACCATCATCCACTTTTTGGACATGCCAGCCGTAGGCTTCAAAACGTTTGGCGCGATCTTCGGTAAAGGCCAGATCTGTGGAGCCATCAATGGAGATATGGTTATCATCATAGACGTAAATAAGGCGGCCCAGTGAAAGGTGCCCCGCCATGGAGGCGGCTTCGGCAGCCACGCCTTCCATTAGGTCCCCGTCGGTGACGATGGCATAGATATATGAGTCGACGATCTCATGGCCGGGCTTGTTGAAGGTGGCCGCGAGGTGCGAGGCCGCAATGGCCATGCCCACGCCGGTGGCAAACCCGGAGCCCAACGGGCCCGTGGTAACTTCCACGCCGGGGGTCAGGCCGTATTCGGGGTGGCCGGGCGTTATACTGCCCCACTGCCTGAAATTCTGCAACTGTTCGAGCGATAGGTCATACCCCGTCAAATGCAAAAGAGAATACAGAAGCATGGAACCATGCCCACCCGAAAGGACGAAGCGATCACGTCCCATCCATTTGGGGTTGCGCGGACTGTGCCTGAGGTGGCGAGTCCAGAGGGTGAATGCGATTGAAGCGGTGCCCATGGGAAGGCCGGGATGGCCTGAATTTGCTTTTTGCACCCCGTCGGCGGATAAGAATCGAAGTGTGTTAATGGCTCGAAGTTGAAGGTCTGAATCCATTATGGTTTCCTGTTTTGAT